>CAFBLS010000021.1_pt1 | contig 11048 bp, 10 predicted proteins | sample 7268191 | NCBI WGS metagenome assembly CAFBLS01 (sample SAMEA6814038, study PRJEB35770) | freshwater metagenome | biome: Freshwater; feature: Freshwater reservoir; material: water | place: Czech Republic | collected 2017-05-23 | depth 30m m | reverse complement strand
GATCCCAGCCTTCGCGGTGGACCGAACCGAGGTGCTGCTCAAGGCGCTGCATGATCTTCAGGACACCCAGCGCATACCGAGGGTGCCGATTCATGTCGATAGCCCGATGGCGCTGGCCGCCATGCGCGTGTATCGCGCCGCGATCGTCGACCGCGATCCGGAAATCCGCACCGCCGCCGTGGTTCAGGGTCCAGACATCATCGAGCCGCAGAATCTCTTCGAATCGACGACCCCCGATGAGTCGAAGCGACTCGATCTCGGCGGGGCCCGAATCATCGTGTCAGCCTCGGGCATGGGCACCGGCGGTCGCGTCGTCCATCACCTCAAGGCCTTGCTTCCCAACCCCGACAACACGGTGATCATCGCCGGCTATCAGGCGGTCGGCACCCGAGGACGTTCGCTGCTCGATGGCGCCCGCGAGATCAAGGTGCACGGACGCTACGTCAGAGTGAAAGCCGAAATCGTTGACATACGTGGGTTTTCAGTGCACGCGGATGCGAGTGAGCTCATTGCCTGGCTGAGGGCGGCCGGCCAGCGGCCCGAGCAGGTCTTCGTCATTCACGGCGAGCCCGAGGCTTCTGCAGCCCTGGCCCGCAGAATCAGCCTGGAACTCGATGTGGTCGCGGTGGTCCCCAAGACGAGCGAACGAATCGCAATCTACTGACCGCCCAGGAATGCGGCCTCAGTAACCATCCACAGTGCAAGCACGACGAGTATCGCGGCGAAAGCCCGTTCGAGAAGGCGCTGCGACACCACGAGATTCATCCTCGAGGCGAGCACCGATCCGATGAGCCCCCCGACGATCACGATGAGGGGCAGTTGCCACGGGATCTCGTGCCAGGTATCGGCCTTGAAGGCGAGCGCGGTGAGGCTGTTCAGCGCAACGATGACCAGCGATGTGCCGGCTGCGACACCGAACGGAAGCCCGAAGACCAGCACGAGGGCTGGCACGATGAGAAAGCCGCCGCCGACTCCGAAGATGCCGGTGAGCAGGCCCACGCTGCTCGCCACGATGAATGTGAGCCACATGCTGGACGACCCCGACGAGGTTGGCTCGGGTTGAGATCCCTTGCGCCACATGGCAATTGCTGCGCCGACCATGACTACTGCGAAACCGCCCACCAGCCAAGGCCCGGGGATGAGCGGTGCGAGCCGGGTGCCCAGAAACGTGCCGGCCACGCCGAGAACCCAGAACACCAGTGCCTGACGCAGCCTCGCCTGCCCGAGTCGGATCCTCGGGATAGCGCCGAAGCCGGCCGACACGGCGACGACAGCGAGGGACGCTGTCGTCGCCTGGAGGGCCGTGAAATCGAACAGGTACAGGAATGCCGGCACCGCAAGCACCGCCCCGCCAGCGCCGATGAGGCCAAGGATGGCGCCGACGGCGAGGCCGACGAGGAGGGCTTCGAAGATGATCAGGACGAGGGTCCTTTCATGTCGCGCGCGAGGCCGAGGAGGCGAGTCACACGGACCTCAGTCAGCGTAGGCAGCGCCGAGCCGATGACCGACGGTCGGCCTGACGATCGTCAGTCCGGCCGGCTCGGCGTTGGCGAAGTCGTCGTCGACGTGCACCACCTGGATGCCGAGTCCGTCGAGCAGTGAGGCCCCGATGGACGCCCTGAATCCACTTCCGCAGTAGATCCAGGCTGGGCCGTGACCTGAGTTCTCATCAGCCCAGGCGCTCACTTCGTCGAGGCGTCCACGAAGCTCATGGAGGGGCACGTGCTTGGCCCCCGCCACGTAGCCGTCATCGAACTCGCCGTTGCGGCGAAGGTCGAGTATCGGCAGTGTTCGATCGTCTGCCACCGCCTGCGCCAGTTCGCTGTGCGTCGCCCGCCGGTATCCGGTCACCGGCGCCGTGTCGCTGGCCCAGTTCGCGGACGTGCCGACGGCGTAGCCGACCGGGCGGTCGATGCCGATTCGCACGAGTTCGCGCTGCATTTCCTGCACCTCGGCCGCGTCGGCCCCAAGCAGCGTGATCGGCGTCCCCCAGTCGAGCATCCAACCGAGGTAGGTCACGGCGTTGCCATGGACGTCAAAGGAAAGCGAGCCCTTCACGTGATCTGCGGCGAAGAGCTTGCGGTGTCGCAGGTCGACGACCCACTCTCCAGCGGCGATGCGCCGGGCGATTTCGTCGGCTGTCGCAACCATCGGGAGTGACAGGTCGATGGGACCCGCGCCCCGCTGGTTCGCCGGGCCCATGTGGGCGTAGTACGAGGGGTAGGCATCGAGGCCGGCGATCAGTTCTTCGACGAACGTGTCCTCGGCCACGGTGAAGGCCGGGTTGCTCGCAATCTGCTCCGCGACGGTTGAGGCGTTGCCAACCGTAGCCGTGGCGCTGCAGAAGGATCCGAACCCGTGGGTCGGGAACACCTCCGCACTGGGCGTGATCTCGGCACCGATCCGCCGCATGGAGCGCCACTGCGAGCGGGCCAGTGGCTCCGTGAGAGCGGGTCCGAGAAGGTCGGGCCGGCCGACGCTGCCGAAGAGCAGCGAGCCGCCGGTGAAGAGTGCGACATCCTCACCCGCCAGGTTCAGTGCGAAGGCGACGTGATTGGGCGTGTGCCCAGGAGTGTGGACGACGCGGACGACGGCGCCATCGCAGGAAAGTTCGTCAGCATCGCCGACCTGCCGAGCTGCGAAGTCGATGTCCATTCCGGCGGGGACCACGTATTCGGCACCTGCGCGGCGCGCGAGCTCGAGTCCGCCGCTCACGTAGTCGTTGTGGAAATGAGTCTCGAGGACGTGCGAGGCACTCCACCCTCGCTGGTCAAGGATCTCCTCGACTCGGTCGATGTCACGCTGCGGATCGATGACGATCGCGGACGTCCCCACGCCCACGACGTAGCTTCGATCGCCCAGGTTCGGCGTATCGATCGACACGACCTCGAAGGCGCTCATTGCGTCACCATCGCCGGGGCTGCTGCAGCCAGGTCACCAAGGCCACCGTTGAGGTTGTACACGCTCGTGAATCCATCGGCGGCCATCGCATCGGTCGCGAGCTTGGAGCGACGACCGCTATGGCAGTACACGACATAGGTTGCCTGCTTGTCGAGGCCGCCGATCTGCGCCTCGAACGACGGGTCCTCAACGTTGATGTTCACCGCGTTCTGCAGGTGCCCTGCGGCGAACTCCTCGGGGGTACGCACGTCGACGGTGACGACGCCGGCCTGCGCGGCGGTCGACAGGAAGGCCTGCGGGTCAACCGTCTGCACGGCGCTCGCCGTCGAACCGCATCCGGCCAGCAGCAATGCAGCGAGAACTCCCGCCACTGCAACGAGTCTTTTCATCATGCTCCTCTAGATGATCGTTCCGGGATCGCCGCCATTGCGTACGACCAAGCCACCCGCCTGCTGCCACGCGACCATGCCGCCATTCACGCTGACGGCGTCAAGTCCGGCGTCGCGAAATTGCGCCGCCGCGGTGAGCGAACGTCGACCCGACCGGCAAATGACGAGAACCGGCTTTGTCGGATCAATGCCGTTCGGCGATCGAGGCACCTCCGCGAGCGGGATGTGGATCGCATCGGGCGCATGCCCCGCCTCCCACTCGTCGGGCTCGCGCACGTCGACGAGCGCCGCATCGTCCTTGAGCAGGGCAAGCGCTTCGTGAAGGCTGACGGTGAGCTGCGCGCCGCTGCCGAACAGGCCCACGTCTACGCGCCCTTGGCCTCGGCAGCATCGGCGAACTCGCAGAACGCCGCGTAGGCACGCGCCCCGTAGATGGTCGCCGGACCGCCCTGCATCAGGAAGGTCACCCCGATGGCCTCCGCTGCCTCATCGCGGGTCGCGCCGGCGCGAACGGCGCCCTTGGCGTGCGAGGCGATGCAGCCGTCGCATCCGTGAACCACGCCGATCGCCATGGCGATGAGTTCCTTGGTCTTGGTCGCCAGCACTCCCGGAGCGAGCGCCGCAGCGCTCAGGTCGGCGAATCCCTTGTAGACCTCAGGGATCGCCTGACGGAGTGCGCGGTGCTGCGGGTTGAGGTCGTCGAGGACCGCCTGGTGGCTCTCATGGCTCGTCATGCCTTCACTATATACCCCTGGGGGTATCAGTCAAGGTGAGCGGCTTGGCTCTCCGGTGCACCGGTTGCCCCATCTGCGCGAACGCCCTGCAGGTACTTCATGACCCCGTAGACCGACGCCGCGATAGGAACGCCGATGAGCGCACCGAGCAGCCCGAAGTAGGCGGCCCCCACCGCCGTCACCAGCACGATTGCCACCGGGTGCAGGTTCACCGACTTGCCCATGATCACCGGCTGGAGCACATTGCCCTCGAGCTGGCCGATGACGAAAATGAGGATGACGACAAGGGCCCCCGCGAGCACGCCGTCGGTGACCAGCGCGACAAACGCGGCCAGGAACATCGCGACCGGCGCCCCGATATACGGGATGAAGGCCCCGAAGAAGACGATGACGCCAAGCGGAATCGCCAGTGGCACGCCGAGGATGAGCAGCAGGATCGTCACGAGCACGGCATTGGTCAGGGCAATGATGAGCACGCCCCGCGAATACTGCGAGAAGCTCATCCACGCGATCCGCACCGAGGTCGCAACCACCTCGCGATTGCGCGCGGGCAGCCACCCGGTGAACCATCCGAACATGATCTTCGGCTGCATCAACGTGAAGAGCAGGACGAAGATCGATGCCGCGAGCGCCGTGGCTAGGCCAACCAGGCTGCCGAGCCCCGAAACGATTCCGAAGGCGATTGTCGAGCCAGATTCGCGAAGGAACGAAGCCAGGCTCTCGTAGGCGGCCGTCATGTTCGCATCGGTGATCTGCAGCGGCCCGCCACGAAGCCAGGCGTTGAGGTCTTCGACGCCCTGGCTGAACGCCCGACCGATGCCCTCCCACTCACCGGCCGTCTCGATGCCGATGAACGCGACAACGAGCACCACCGCGATGATGAACAGCAGCAGCGACGTGACCCCTGCGAGCCACCGCGGCCATCTCCGGGCCAGGAAATTCGTCAACGGCATCAGCCACGCCGCGACCAGCAGACCGAAGAACAGGGCCATGAGCAGGGTCTCGAGCGGTGCGAGCAGGAGAACGGCCGCATAGACCACGATCCCGATCGCAATGAGCCGCCAGGCGTAGCCGCCAACCCGGCGCATCTGCAGCGACACTGCGTCGGGGGTGCCGTAGGGCTCGGGCCGCGGCGGCCTGCCCGGAACTTCGATGTCCTCTGACTTAGCCATGGCTGCCCCTCAGTCCCTCGGCCCGTGCATCACTGCGACGCACCGAAACATGTCGACGGCACAATGCATCGCGTCTACGTCCGCACGATATCGCTCGCACGGCAGCAATCAGCGCAAGCGAACGAACGAGCGATCCAACTGCCCGACGGAGGTGACCCCGAGCAACTGCATCGTGATCCGCACCTCTTTCTCGAGGATGCTCACGACGCGACGAACACCGTCCTCGCCACCGGCCATCAGCCCATAGAGGTAGGCGCGCCCGATCAGCGCGCCGGTTGCCCCGAAGGCGAGGGCTGCGACGATGTCGGCCCCGGAGGTGATGCCGCCATCGATGTAGACCTCGATGCGGTCCCCCACCGCATCGACCACGGTCGGAAGGATTTCGAGCGGGGGGGTGCCGCGGTCGATCTGGCGGCCGCCGTGGTTCGACAGGATGACGGCATCGACGCCGAGGTCGACCGCGATGACGGCGTCAGCCACCGACTGCACGCCCTTGAGCACGAGCTTGCCCGGCCAGATGGTCCGCAGCCAGGCGATGTCGGCGCCGGTGATGGCTGGGTCGAACACCTTCGTCAGCAGGTCTCCCACGGTGCCACCGGTCGAGGACAGGGAGGCGAACTCCAGGGGCCTGGTGGTGAGCAGGTTGCCCCACCATCGCGGGTACAGGGCCATGCCCGCGATGGTTCCGAGGGTGAGTTGCGGCGGAATCGTCAGCCCGTTGCGCACATCGCGCAGGCGAATGCCGCCGACGGCCGTGTCGACGGTGAGGATGAGCGTGTCGTACCCGGCCAGCTCTGCCCGCTTGACCAGCGCCTCGCTTGCCACCCGGTCGCGCCATACGTAGAGCTGAAACCAGCGCCGCGTATCGGGGGCTGCCTCGGCGAGCGCCTCGACAGACGTGGTCCCCAGGGTCGACAGGGCATACGGAATTCCGACCTCGCCGGCGACCTTGGCCACGGCCGGCTCCCCCAGGTGGTGCATCATCCGGGTGAATCCGGTCGGGCCGAGTGCGAACGGCAGCGAAGAGCGCCTGCCGAGCATGTCGACCGACAGGTCGACCGACGAGACGTCGCGCAGAACCCTCGGGGTGAACTCCACCCGCGAGTACGCCTCGACCGAGCGGCGAAGGGTGAGCTCGGACCCGGCCGCGCCGTCGGTGTAGTCGAAGACGGAGGTGGGTACCCTGCGTCGCGCGAGGGCCCGAACATCGCCGATGTCCGCGCAGCGCTCCAGCCGGGCCTGGGCCCGAGTCAGCGTGCGGTCGCGCCCTCCGATGAGGGGCAGAATCTCACTGGGTCTTGGCAGCCGTCGTTCGACCATCGTTGCTCCTTCTCATTTCCCTGTCGGACGGGTGCTGCGATCAATCGCCGGGGGGACGGCGCTGGCCGATGCGATCGACGACGTTGCGCAGGACGCGCACCGTTGCGTCGATGCCGAGTTCGCGGGTGACGTTGAGCCCCATTGCTTCGGGCCCAGGCACCGCGCCCTGCGCCTCGAGCCCGATGGGCGCCCAGGGGACTCGGGCCGTTCGCGAAGCGGCAATCCTCTGTCAGCGACGGAATCCCCGTGGCAAGATCGCAGATGACCACGCGCCTGCTGCCGGCGCCGATATCGACCGCGGAGACCCGAATCATGACCGCTACCGCAGAAACGCGGCAGCCACCCCGGAGTCGACCGGGATGAACGTGCCTGTCGTTCGCGAGAACTCATCGGACACGAGTGCCGCGACCGCGAGGGCGATGTGCTCCGGCAGCACCTCGCGCTTGAGGATCGTGCGCTGGGCGTAGAACGCGCCGAGGTCCTTCTCCTCAACTCCGTAGACGGCGGCCCGGTTCGCACCCCATCCACCCGCGAAGATGCCAGAGCCCTGGACGACACCGTCGGGATTGATGCCGTTGACTCGAATGCCATGCTCGCCAAGCTCGACCGCGAGCAGCCGCACCTGATGCGCCTGATCGGCCTTCGCCGAGCTGTAGGCAATGTTCGAGGGGCCGGCGAAGACGGCGTTCTTGCTCGCGATGTAGACGATGTCGCCGCCCATGCCCTGGGCGATCATCGCTCGCGCGCACTCGCGGCTCACGAGGAACGACCCGCGCGCCATGACGTCGTGCTGGAGATCCCAATCGTCGACCGTGGTCGACAGGAGGTCCTTGCTCAGTGACAGCCCGGCGTTGTTCACGACGAGGTCGACACCGCCGAAGGCTAGGCACGCCTGCGCCACCATCGCCTTGATGTCAGCCTCGCTCGTCACGTCGGCCTCAACAGCGATCGCGATATCTGCGCCGCCAAGGACTGCGGCGAGGTCCTGCGCTGCACCGAGATTGCGGTCGGCGATCACCACGGCCGCGCCATCGCGCACAAGGGCCTCGACGGTCGCGCGCCCGATGCCGCTGCCGCCTCCGGTGACGAGCGCGACGCGTGCAGCAAGTCGTTTGGGCTTGGGTAGCCGCCTGAGCTTGGCCTCCTCGAGCTCCCAGTACTCGATCCGGAACTTCTCGCTTTCATCGATCGGCTGATAGGTGGAGACCGCCTCGGCACCGCGCATGACATTGATCGCGTTGACGTAGAACTCCCCGGCCACGCGAGCTGTCTGCTTGTTGGCGCCATAGGAAAACATGCCGACGCCGGGCACGAGGACGATGGCCGGATCAGCACCGCGCATCGCCGGGCTTTCGCCTGTCGCGTAACGCTCATAGTAGGCCGCATAGTCGAGCCGGTACTGCCCATGGAGCTCGCGCAGTCGGGTGACGACGTCGTCGATCGACGCCGAAGGAGGCAGGTCGACCACCATCGGACGAACCTTCGTGCGCAGGAAATGGTCGGGGCAGGAGGTGCCCAGCGCGGCGAGCTCGGGGTGACGCTCGCTCGCAAGAAAGTCGAGGACGACGTCGCTGTCGGTGAAGTGGCCCACCATCGGCCGGTCGGACGAGGCCAGCCCGCGGATGACAGGCGCGAGCGCTGCTGCTCGGGCATGGCGGTCGTCGCGCGCGAGGCCCTCGTAGCCGGGGACCTTCGGGCCGAACGGCTCGCGACGGCCCCGGTCTGCAATGAACGCCTCAGCTGTGCGGATGATCTCGAGGGAGTTCGCCTCGCACTCGTCGGATGTCGCACCCCAGGCGGTGATGCCGTGACCGCCGAGGATGCAGCCGATGGCCTGGGGGTTCGCCTGCTGCAGGGCAGCCATGTCGAGTCCGAGTGCGAAGCCGGGCCGGCGCCAAGGCACCCACGCCACCCGATCGCCGAAGCACTCGCGGGTCAGGGCCTCACCATCCGCCGAGGTCGCCAGGGCAATGCCAGAATCGGGGTGCAGGTGGTCAACGTGCGGAGCATCGACAAGCGCGTGCATGGCAGTGTCGATGGATGGGGCTGCCCCGCCGGTGCCATGCAGGCAGTAGCTGAAGGCTTCGACCATCTCGTCCTCGCGGTCGACGCCCGGATAGACATCGACGAGCGCCCGCACGCGGTCCAGACGCAGCACGGCGAGGCCCGCCTCCGTCAAGGTGCCGAGGTCTCCGCCCGATCCCTTGACCCACAGGACCTCGACCGGGCCCTGGGTGACGGGATCGACCACGTCCCCTTTCGCCGACGTGTTTCCGCCAGCGAAGTTCGTGTTGCGGGCATCTGAGCCCAGTCGATTCGATCGGGCGATGAGGTCCGTGACCGCTGCAACTCTGGGCATCAGATGAAGTCGCTCTCTGTGGATTCCGGGATGGTCCGATCGGTCAGGCTCCCCAGCCTGCCCGCGCTCCGCCGACTCGCTCGTCAATGACCCTCACAGCGTATCCGCAGAACGCATCCTCCTTCATAGGCTCAGGATCGAGGCCGAGGTGTACCCGCATCTCGCCAATCAACCCCGGGCATCGGTGTTGCCGAGTCGGCAGTCGAGCGTACGAGTGAGCGCGGTCGGTACCCTCGCCCCATGAACGAGATCACCGAGCAGCAGTCCGTCATCCGAGTCCGTGAGCGCCTGGCCCTGCTCGGCGCCACCGGGGAGGTGCGCAGGCTCGACGACAGCGCCCGCACCGCGAAGGAGGCAGCCGATGCGCTCGGCATCGAGGTCGGCCAGATCGCGAGCTCGCTCATCTTCCTCGCCGACGGGGCACCGGTTCTCGTCATGGCATCCGGCGGCCACCGGGTCGACCCTCTGCTCGTCGCGAAGGTGCTCGACGTCGAGCTCATCACGAAGGCATCAGCCGACGACGTCAGGCAGGCCACCGGCTACGCGATCGGCGGGGTTGCCCCGGTGGGCCATCCGCAGCAGCTGCCCACCGTCGTCGATGTCGCCCTCGCCCAATACGACGTGGTCTGGGCCGCGGGCGGACACCCGCACTACGTGTTCCCGACGAGCTATGACGAGCTGCTGCGGATCACGGGCGGCGAGGCGGCAGAAGTGGGCGCCTGAACGAGGTCATCACCTCGAGCAGTTCCCGGTGATTTCTCGCCCAGTCGCCACGATGTCGAACCCGGTCCAGGGCCGCTGTCGCAAGGGCCGTCGTCTTCCTGGGATCTGTCATCAGTGTTGCGAGCGCGGGGATGTCGCCCACCGCGAACTCGCGTCCCGTCTCCCCCTCGGTGATCCACCACTCGTTGCCGGCATTGGCCGATGCCGCGACCGGGGTTCCGCAGGCCATGGCCTGCATCAAGGTGACCGACGATCCGTCAGTCTCCGAGGCCGTGACGTAGAGGTCGGCTCCTCGCAGCAGTGCCGGGAGCTCGCGTTCGTCGACCCGTCCGATGAATCGAACCCGATCGGCAAGACCAAGGTGGGCGACCCGCGACCGATGCTCCGCAGAGAGCGGTCCATCGCCACCCATGACGAGAACGAGCTCGGAGTCCTGGGCCGCTGCTCGGGCAAAGGCTTCGATGACGTCGCGCGTGCGGTAGAGATCGTCGTGCGTCCGCAGCGAGAGCACGACGCGGCTCCCGGGGTCAAAGCCATGATCGGACGCCGTCGCACGGGGACCGTCCGGGGTGAACACCCCGAGATCGACGCCCCACGGGATGAGGGCGATCCTTTCCCCCGGCAGCCCGAGCAACACCGCCAGATCACGGGTAACCGGACTGTCGACGACCAGGCCGTCCAGCTCGCGAATCCACCCGAGCCCGTCGAGCGACACCGCCCTCGAATGCCCCTGCTGCAGGTCGTAACCCCACGAGAGGCCGATTACCGGGCGAGAGAGTCCGACGAGCCTGCGGGCGACGGTGTCGAGCGGGCCGGCGAGCACCGGGGCGTCGGCTGGACTGGCGGCGTCCACTGCCTCGGCGAGCGCAGCGCCATCGGTTCGTAGCTCGACCTCGAAGCCGCAGCCCTCGAGGGCGGCGATCCACCGACGGTCGTGGACGCCGAGACCGGCCGAGGCGTAGACCGCATGCCTGGTGGTCACGCCGGTCAGGCCAGGTCGTCCCAGACGAGGTGCTCGCCGGCGACGAGATCGCGGGTCAGCGTGCGACCCACGACAAGGTCGATCGACTGCGGCGGCACGGCATCCGCCGGGGCGGGGCGGAGCGCCTCAAGGTCGGATCGTTCGATGACCGAGCCTGCTTGGAGCGGTCTGGCCGCGCGCACGCACCGGCGCTGGAGAACCACGGTCTTCTCTTCGTTCGCCTCGATCACCTTCACGCCGTCGCCGAGCGAGGCCTCGAGGCGGCGGGTGTCGTCGACCATCGACCGCCAGGTGACGGGGTCGAGCGAGAATCCGTGGTCAGGACCCTCGCGGGTCGTGTCGTCGGTGAAGTGCTTCTCGATGACCCGGGCTCCGAGCGCGATTGCGCCAAGGGTCGTGACGTGGCCGGGCGTGTGATCGGACAGGCCGAGGACGACTCCGGGGAACTCGTCAGCGAACTGGCCGAGG
>CAFBLS010000020.1_pt1 | contig 11148 bp, 13 predicted proteins | sample 7268191 | NCBI WGS metagenome assembly CAFBLS01 (sample SAMEA6814038, study PRJEB35770) | freshwater metagenome | biome: Freshwater; feature: Freshwater reservoir; material: water | place: Czech Republic | collected 2017-05-23 | depth 30m m | reverse complement strand
TCTGCCTCGAGGAATCGAATCTTGCTGATGGTGATGTCAGGGAACTCGCGCTTGAGGAGGCTCAGGACTTCGCCGATGCTCAGCGTTCCGACGACCCGGCCCCCCGGGGACTCGCTCATCGTCCGGGCTCGACACCGACCAGGAAAATGAACCTGAACTTGCCGATCTGAATCTCATCGCCTCCGCTGAGTTGCCGGTCCTCGACGCGCTTGCGATTCACGTAGGTGCCGTTCAGGCTGCCGGCATCCTTAATGCTCCAGCCCTCGGCCCCGTGACGAAGGTCGGCGTGGTGCCGGCTGACCGTGACGTCGTCCAGGAAGACCGCCGCATCGGGCGAGCGTCCGACCGAGACCAGGTCAGCACGCTGGGCGAGCGGGAATTCGGTGCCCTCCCCCGGGCCCTTGAGCACGATGAGCATCGCTGAACCCGTCGACAGGCCATCGCGTGGTCCGGATCCGATCGGACTGAGACTGCCGGAGCCGCCGGCACCGAGCGTGCTGCCTATCGCCGTTATGGCGCCGGTGTGATCCAGGTCGCTGACGACCGGCGCCCCGCACGAGGCGCAGAATCGATCACCGGGATCGACGGGCTCGCCGCAGGTGACGCAATCGTCCATGGGGTGAATGTACCCTGCCGCTGGCCCGTCGACATGGCTGCGCCGCGCCAACGGGGCGGCGGACGATCAGGCTGCTGAAATGAGGGCCTCGTAGTCGGCCGCAGTCAGGAGAGACCCAGCATCGAGTGCGCCCTCCGCGGCCACGCGCACGAGCCAGCCTGCGCCGTAAGGGTCAGAATTCACGGTTTCAGGCGACGACTCAAGCGCCTCGTTCCGCTCGACAACGGCGCCAGCAACGGGGGCGTAGATATCACTCACGCTCTTGGTCGACTCGACTTCGCCGCAACTGCTTGCAGCCGTCAGGACATCGCCAACCGACGGAAGACTGACGTACACGATGTCACCGAGCGCCTCCTGGGCGAAATCCGTGATCCCGAATTCGACCACCCCGTCACCGATCTCGCGCACCCATTCGTGCTCTGCCGTGTAGCGGAGGTCAGCCGGGACCATGGAGTGTCCTTTCGTGGATCGTTCGTCGAGCCGGTGAATGGGAAGGATAGTCAATGAGCGGGCGCACTGGACTGGCCTGCTCGGGAAAGGCGCACGGCGGTCACGACGTAGCCGATGCCCGCCCACCAGTACAGGCCCGTGCCCCAGAGGGCGAACGCCCACCCGACGGCCATGGCGGTCGTGCCCACGGCACCCCCCACCGTCCCGAGCAGCAGGAACGGAAACCCCCACATAAGGCAGAAGGTCGCGGCCTTTCCAGTGATGGTGACTGGCAGCGAGACGAGGCCTCGACGACGAAGGACCGGCACCAGGGCCAGGAGCATGAGCTCACGCAGGGCAAGCAGGGCAACGAGCCACCACGGGATGATGTCGCGCAGCGCGAGGCCAACGAGGGTCGCCGCGATATACATGCGGTCGGCAAGAGGATCCAGCAGCATGCCGAGCCTGCTCGTCTGGCCGGTCGCCCGGGCGATCGCCCCGTCGAGCCAGTCGGTGATCCCGGCCAACGTCAGGAGCGCCAGGGCCCAGACATCGGCGTGCGGAACCAGGATCAGCCAGAGGAACACCGGAACCCCGAGAATCCGGGCGAAACTCAGGCCATTGGGAATCGTCCAGATTCGATCGGACGTCTCAGGCATGGGAACCCGTCTCATGGCCACCTCGACGTCGCATCCGCGAGACCGCAAGCCACAGCAGGATGAGGCCGACGAAGAGCAGCCCGACGCCGAATGCGGCCAGCGTCGTGGCGTACGACCGGGTCTCCGGCAGCCGAAGCTCGAGGCTGAGGAGGACGCTCACCGGAGGGCCGCCCGAGGCATTCATCACCACGACGGTCACCGGAAGCTCCTGCCCGAGGGGGATCCTCGGGGCGAGGCCAACGGCACTGGCCGTCCAGTCAACCGAATTGGGCGCATCCAGATCGCGAACACCAGGCACCTGCCTTGTCGCCCACGCACCGTCCGTGAACTGGCCGACGTCATAGCGCCCGCCAGCGAGGTATTCGTTGGCGATGTCGGCAGGCGCAGTCGCAAGCAGGATTTCGGTGGAGCCTTGGGCAACCCCAGCGCTCGTTGCGACGATGGACGCCGTCCCGTGGATTGGCAGGGTCGGAATCTCGATGCCCACGCTGGCGATGTCGAACAGCACCGCCTGGCTTGACGGGCTTCCACTGAGGCGCCCAAGCGCGCTCGTGATGACCCCCTGCGAACCGAACGTGCTCCACATCCACGCCGCTCCACCGAGAAGCGCGACCGATGCGGCAAGCACGAGCAGCGCCACGAGGGTCGTGAAAGCCCGCTTCATGAAGGTGAGCCTATTGGACGAAGTCCCACTCGACGGGGAGTTGAACCGGCCTAGTAGACGATGAACAGGTAGGCGGCCGCGTACAGGCCGACTCCCACCACGAGGATCCGCAGGATCTGAGGCGGGATCACCCGGGCGAATCGCCCACCGGCATAGCCGCCGATGAGCGAGCCGACGGCGATGGCCGCTGCGAAGGTCCACGACCACGCGCCGGCCGCAATGAACACCACGGCGGAGACCAGATTCCCAGATGCTGCGAGGAGGTTCTTCGCTCCGTTCGCCTGCTGGAGGTCCTCGTCGTAGCGCAGGCCGAGGACGCCCATGTACATGACGCCCTGCCCAGCCCCGAAGTACCCCCCGTAGATGCCAAGGATGCCCGTCCAGACCGGCAGGTCGCGCGCGACCTCGCGCAGGTGGTGCGCTCGCCTGGCCAGTCGCCGGGAGATGACGGGCTGCAGCGCGACCAGGACGACGGCGGCGAGAATGAGCCAGGGAACGACGGTGGTGAAGACGCGCTGGGGCAGGCGCACCACCAGGGATGAGCCGATCACGGCCCCGCAGACCGTCAGGAGCATGGGCAGTGCCAGGACGCGCAGGCGTGGTGCGAGCTCACGCCGATAGGCCCATGCGGAAGCGGACCCTCCGATGGAAAGCCCGACGTTGTTCGTGCCGTTCGCGATGACCGGCGGCAGCCCGATACTCAGGAGCAGCGGGTAGGTGAGCAGGGTGCCGCTGCCGACCACCGCGTTGACGGCGCCCGCAACCATGCCCACGGCACCCACGACCAGGAGGTCGGTCAAGGCCTCACGAGCTTCGCTGCGCGACGAGACGCTCGCCGATGCGGGTCACGTGAATGGGGGTGCCGAATGCTTCGGTGAGTCCGGCGTCGTCGATGACGGACTCGAGTCTGCCCTGGGCGACCACCCGACCTTCGCGCAGGAGCAGCGCGTGAGTGAATCCTGGTGGGATCTCCTCGACGTGGTGGGTCACGAGGACCTGCGCGGGGGCCTGCGTGTCCACGGCCAGCCTGCGAAGCCGCTCCACGAGGTCCTCCCGACCGCCGAGGTCGAGGCCAGCGCCCGGCTCGTCGAGGAGGAGCAGTTCGGGATTGGACATCAGGGCCCGGGCGATGAGGGTCCGCTTGCGCTCCCCCTCCGACAGCGTGCCGAACGTCCGGTGCGCGAGGCCGTCGACACCCCATTCCGCCATGAGTCGGGTGGTTCGCTCCTCGTCGATAGCCTCGTAACGCTCACGCCAGCGGCCCGTCACTGCCCAGGCTCCAGTGAGGACGACGTTTGCGACCGACTCGCCCGCCGGGATGTCAGTGACCAGTGCACTGCTCGACCAGCCGACCAGCGGACGCAGCTCGGCGAGATCGAAGGCGCCGAGTTCCTCGCCGAGGATGCGCACCTCGCCGCCCGTCGGGAACATCCGCGTGGCGGCAATCTGCATGAGCGTGGTCTTCCCCGCACCGTTGGGGCCCATGACGACCCAGCGCTCGGCCGAGTGAACGGTCCAGGTGATCGCGTCGAGGAGCAGGCGCTCGCCACGTCGCACGGTCACGTCAGCGCAGGCGAGGACTTCAGACACGCTCCGGCTCCCCTTCGTCCAGCGTCGCGACACTCCAGGTGACGAACAGCCCCGAGGCTGGGCGTCCTGCTACGCCAGACCATAGCCTCCGCGTCGCGCCCCGTACGCACTACCGTTACCCACGATGAGCCACGAAACCCTGCTGCTTACCCTCTCCGGCCTTGATCGACCGGGCGTGACCCGGCAACTCTTCACCGCCCTCGATGACTTCCCGGTGACGGTCGACGACGTCGAGCAGCTCGTCGTGCGCGGCCGACTCGTCCTATCGGTCCTCATCTCTGTCGATGACCCGCATGAGGGCGCGCCCGACACCATGCTTGCCGCCATCCGACGGGCAATCCGGCTGGTGGCCGCAGATCTCGACATGGAGGTTGCGACCGTCATCGGGGCGCACGAGGACAACGCCCATCGACGCGACCGGATCCACGTGACCGTGCTCGGCTCGCCGCTACGACCGAGGGCGATCGCCGAGGTGGCACAGGAGATCGCCGACCGGGGTGGCAATATCGACCGCATTCGTCGGATCGCGTCCTACCCGGTGACCGCGGTCGTCTTCGAGAGCTCGGGTGCGAATGCCACCGAGCTTCGTCACGCACTCACGGCCGCTGTCAGCCGCATCGGTGCGGACATCGCCGTTCAGGAGGCCGGGCTCGATCGACGCGGGCAGCATCTCGTCGTGATGGACGTCGACTCGACGGTCATCCAGGACGAGGTGATCGACCTCCTCGCGCAGGAGGCCGGCGTCATGGATCAGGTGTCGCTGATCACGGAGCGGGCCATGGCCGGTGAGCTCGACTTCAGCGCCTCCCTGCGCGCACGGGTCGCCCTGCTGGCAGGGCTCCCCGAGACGGCACTCGACACGGTCCGCCAACGCGTGACGCTCACCCCCGGTGCCCGAACCCTGTGCCGCACGCTCAAGCATCTCGGCTATCGCGTGTGCCTGGTCTCGGGTGGATTCATCGAGGTGGTCGGGCCCCTCGCTGCTTCCCTCGGGGTCGACGACGTCCGCGCGAACACCCTCGAGATCACCGACGGAGTCCTCACCGGTCGCGTCCTTGGCGACATCGTCGACCGGGCGGGCAAGAGGCGGGCCCTCGAGCACTTCGCGTCCGAGTACGAGATCCCGATGAGGCGGACGATTGCGATCGGCGACGGCGCCAACGACATCGACATGCTCGAGGCCGCTGGTCTCGGCGTGGCCTTCAACGGCAAGGCAGCGGCGCGCGCGGCAGCCGATGCCTCCGTCTCCGTCCCGTATCTCGATTCAGTCCTCTACCTGCTCGGCATCACGCGCGAGGAGATCGAGGGCGCCGACGCCATGACGGGCTTCGCCACCCCTGCCCCACCGATCTGAGACGACCCGACGAGGATCCAAGGGCACCCCTAGCCGCGCGGGACCTCAAAGGCGGCGAGATCGGCCGAACCGGAAGACCAGCGATCCTCATGCGCGAGATCGAGCACGGCGAGGCCGCAGGTGGGGTACTTGCCGCGAACCCGCTCGGTCAGGCCAAGGCCTCCCGGAGCAGCGAGGAAGAGCGTTGTCTCCTCCAGCGTCGGATTGTGGGCCACGATGATGACCGTGTCGGCGACCGTCGAATCGGCCACCTGCATCAGGGTCGAGCAGGCCGACTCGTAGAGCCGTGACTCGGTGTGGGCCGTGACCCCCGTCAGGTGCGCCGCCACCAGGGCCCAGGTTTCCTGGGCACGAACGGCGGATGACACCAGTGCCACGACCTCGCCGGTGAGCAGTTCTTCCCGGTGGTCCTGCATCCAGGCCCCCGCGGCATTCGCGTCGCGCCTGCCCCGATCATTGAGCGGCCGGTCATGGTCGGCGACCCCCGGCGGGTAGTCGGATTTCGCATGACGAAGGAGAATGAGTCGACTAGGCACCTTGTGAGTGCACCCCTCCGTCAACGTGGATCATTTCGCCTGTCGTTGCCGGGAACCAGTCAGACATCAGGGCAATGCATGCACGGGCCGCAGGCTCCGGGTCGTCAAGATCCCAGGCCAATGGCGCGCGAGTGGACCACACGGCGTCGAACTCGTCGAACCCAGGGATGCTCTTGGCCGCCATCGTTCGGATGGGACCGGCAGCGACGAGGTTCACCCTGATACCGCTCGGGCCGAGATCGCGGGCTAGGTACCGGGAGCAGCTCTCGAGCGCGGCCTTGGCCACGCCCATCCAGTCGTACTTCGGCCACGCGACGGTCGCATCGAAATCGAGCCCGACCACCGAACTGCCCGGACCCATGAGCGGGCGCGCCGCCATGGCGAGGGACTTGAATGAAAACGCCGACACCTGAACCGCCGTGCTCACATCGGCCCAGGCAGTGTTGAGGAAGTTGCCGCCGAGCGCCGCCTCGGGAGCGAACCCGATGCTGTGGAGCACGCCATCGAGGCCATCGACATGCTCACGCACCCGACTCTCGAGGGCGGCAAGATCGTCGTCGCTCGTCACGTCGAGTTCGATGACCGGTGCCGTCGTGGGCAGCCGCCCCGCGGATCTCTTGGTCAGGTTCATGGTGCGCCCGAATGAGGTCAGGACGACCTGGGCTCCCTGCTCCTGAGCGAGCCGGGCCACGGAGAACGCGATTGAGGCGTCGGTGAGCACCCCGGTCACGAGAATGCGCTTGCCGTCCAGTAGTCCCATCGCGGATCTCCTCAAGATAGTCGTTGCAGAGTCAAAGATTCCGTCTCGCCGCGGGTGTGCTGCCGTCGCGATCGGCGGCCGGCCCGCCTCGCGGTGCGCCCCTGCCTGCCTCGCGACGAACTCGGGCCTGAGCGGATTCGGGTCCTGGCGACAGTAGCCGTCAGTGCCCCATGCCGAGCCCGCCATCGACCGGGATGACCGCTCCGGTGATGTAGGCGGCCGCGTCCCCCGCTAGGAACTCGACGACGCCCGCGACTTCGGCGGGCTGAGCATACCGGCCGAGTGGGACTGCCCCGAGGATCTCGGCCTTGCGCTCCTCCCCCAGCGCCGCAGTCATGTCGGTCTCGACGAAGCCCGGAGCGATCACATTGACCGTGATGCCCCGGGATCCGACCTCGCGTGCCAGCGACCTCGCCGCGCCGACGAGGCCCGCCTTCGCTGCCGAGTAGTTCACCTGGCCAGCGGATCCCATAAGTCCGACGACGGACGAGATGAAGATGATGCGGCCGCGCTTGGCCTTGAGCATCGAGCGCAGGGCGCGCCGAGCAAGTCGGATCGACCCGCCGAGGTTGGTGTTGAGGACTGCATCGATGTCGTCGTCCGACATCCGCATCAGGAGCGTGTCGCGGGTGATCCCAGCATTTGCCACGACGACGTCAACCGGCCCGAAGCCTGCCTCGATCAGCTCGAAGGCCCGCTCGATGGACGAGGGATCGCTCACGTCGACCTCGACGGCAGCAAGACCCTCAGGGGCTGTCCCGGAGCGACTGCCGACCACAACGGTGAATCCGGCGTCGCGCAGTCGCAGCGCGATGGCAAGGCCGATGCCGCGGTTTCCGCCGGTGACCAGTGCAATTCCTGCCATGTCGCGTCCTTCATCGTTGATCAGGCGTCCGTCATCGTTGATAACCGTGGTGCAGGCCGAAGGCTACCGGTCCGGGTTGCTGAAGCGACGTCGAACGCTGGCGCGACAGTGGCAGGATCAGCGTCGTGAACTCCCAAGCAGCGGCCAGTAGCGGCGTGCACTTCGAGAACCCGGCCCTGACGCAACGCCTTGACAGCGCGGTCGCCATCGCCCTGTCGCTCGGGGCGCAGCACGCAGAGGCTCGCGTCATGCAGACCCGCACAAGGCATGTCTCCACCGCAGATCGTCACCTCGAGTCTGCCGGGCTTTCGCGCACGAGCGGTGTCGGGATCCGGGTCCTCGTCGACGGATGCTGGGGATTCGCCGGGTCGAGTTCGCTCGCGCCCGATGCCCTCGACGCTGCGGCTCGTGACGCCGTCCTGCTCGCGCGGACGAGCCGGCCCCTGTCCACGCAGCCGGTGCGGCTCGCCGCTGAGCCCGCCCACGTGGGGCACTGGGCATCAGCCTGCGCAATCGACCCCTTCGCCATCGCAGACACCGACATCGTGACCCTCCTGAGCGAACGCGAGGCGGCCGTTTCGGATGCGCCCGGCGTTGACCACACCGATGCCTCGTTCATGGCGGTCGATGAGCAGACCCTCCTCGTCACGTCCGAGGGAACGAGGGTCTCGCAGCACAAGACGCGCGTCCACGCCGACCTCACCGCGCTCGGAAGCAACGACCGCACCGGCGCCATCGACACCATGCGCACGCTGGCCCCGCCCACCGCGCGGGGCTGGGAGTACCTCATCGGCGATGGCTGGGATTGGGATGCAGAACTCGCCGGACTGCCCGATCACCTCGCCGAGAAGTTGGCTGCGCCCAGCGTGACGCCCGGGCCGTCGACCGTCGTCCTGGACCCGTCCAATCTCTGGCTCACCATCCACGAGTCCGTGGGGCACGCGACCGAACTCGATCGCGCCCTTGGCTACGAGGCGAACTACGCCGGTACGTCATTCGCGACCCCCGATCAGCTCGGCACCCTGCGCTACGGCTCGGCACTGATGCACGTCACGGGCGACCGCGTCACCCCGTACGGCCTAGCAACCACCGGCTGGGACGACGAGGGGGTCGCAGCCCAGGAATGGGATCTCGTCCGCGCGGGAGTGCTCGTGGGGTACCAGCTCGACCGAGGCATGGCCGGCGAGTTCGGGCGCCCCCGGAGCAATGGATGCGCATACGCCGATTCACCGCTGCACACGCCGATCCAGCGCATGCCGAATGTGAGCCTGCAGCCAAGTGCCGATGAGATCACGACCGATGACCTCATCAGCCGCGTTGACGACGGGTACTACATCGTCGGCGACAAGTCATGGTCGATCGACATGCAGCGCTTCAACTTCCAGTTCACCGGGCAGCGGTTCTACCGGATCAAGTCGGGGGTCATCGTCGGCCAGGTCCGGGACCTCGCCTACCAGTCGCGAACGCCCGATTTCTGGGGATCGCTTGTCGGCCTCGGGGGTCGATCGACCTACGTCCTCGGTGGTGCCCTCAACTGCGGCAAGGCACAGCCCGGCCAGGTTGCAGCCGTCTCGCACGGGTGCCCGTCCGCCGTGTTCGAGAACGTCAACGTGCTCAATGCGACGGAGGCCTCATGACCGTTCGGTTCGACCCGTGGGCCGGTGGCGCGCTCGCCGAGTTCGCCGTCGCCCACTCGACGTCATCGCGATGCCACGTGCTCGTGGAGTGCACGAGCCACCTCAACCAACGGTGGGCACGCAGCTCGCTCACCACGAACGGCATCGCCGTCGACCTCACCGTCACGGCCATTGCCTTCGATGAGCGGCCCGACGGCATCGCGACCGCGTCGGTCACCGAGAGCGTTCAGGACCTCGACGGGATTCGCTCGGTCGTTGATGCGGCCGATGCAGCCGCGCTTGCGGCTGCCCCCGCCGAGGATGCCTCCGCCTACGCAGACCCGGCGGTGAGCGACGACTTCGACGCCCCAGCCCAGATCCTCCCCCCGACCCATCTCGCCGGCGCGACGGGCAACCTCGGCGAACTCATCGGGTGGGCCGCCGCCGCCGGCGTCGAGCTCTTCGGCTACCTCGAGCGCGAGTCGACCACTCTGTGGCTGGCCACCTCGGACGGCACGCGGCTTCGACACTGCGCACCGAGCGACCGCCTTGAGATCACCGCGAAGAGCCACCAGCGCACGCGGAGCACGTGGCATGGATTCGCCTCAGCGGAACTGCCCGAGCACCAGTGGCATGGCCTTCGGACGGCGATCACCGCTGAGCTCGCCTGGCAGGGAAATACCATCGTCATGCCTCCTGCTCGCCGAACAACCGTCCTGCCCGCGTCAGCCGTCGGAGACTTCGCCATCGACCTGTACTGGTCCTCGGGTGCACGTGAGGCGGTCGAGGGCCGTTCGGCCTTCCATGATGACGCTTCGCCAACGCTCACGAAGCTGGGCCGGCAGGTCGCAGATCGCCGGATTCACCTGAGCAGTGATCCCGGCGATGCCATCGCCCCCGGCATGCCGTTCGCCGAAGCAGGGGCGTCCGGACGAATGTCGAGCGTGTTCGATAACGGACGCCGGCTGGCAACCACCGACTGGATCCGGGCCGGGAACCTCCACCGCCTCATCGCCACGACCGCCGATGCCGGTCGCCTGGGCGTGCCCTCCGCGCCAGTTATTGACACGATCCGACTCGAGATCGAGGACGATGGCTCGAACGCCTCATCGCCCCTCGACCTCGTCTCGGGCGTCGACGATGGGCTCCTGCTCACCTGTGTCTGGTACAACCGCACCGTTGATCCTCAGACCATGCTGCTCACCGGCTTGACCCGCGACGGGGTCTACGTCATACGCGGAGGCGAGATCATCGGAGCGACATCCAACTTTCGTTTCAACGACTCCCCGCTCTCAATGCTCAATCGCATCACTGCCGCGACCCCGAGCACGCGCACCCTTCCGCGCGAGATGGCCGACTACGCGAGCAACGTGGTCATGCCATCCGCGGTCGTGTCGGACATGAACTTCACGTCGACGAGCGACGCCAGATAGCGGTCGGGCCGCTGACGACCCGTCGGTCGCTCAGACGTCGCCGAGCCGGTATCCGACCTTCATCGACACCTGGAAGTGGTCGACGGCGCCGTCGCGGACGTAGCCCCGAACCTGGGTCACCTCGAACCAGTCAACATGCTGGGTGGTCTTCGACGTGCGCTCGATCGCGGTGCTCACCGCATCCTCGATGCTCGTCGCTGACGTTCCGACAACTTCAATCAAGCCATATGTGCGTTCCATGATGCGCAACCTAACGCGCGGGCCCGCGCGCTCGGTCAGGCGGTCAGCCCTGCGCGGAGGCGGGATGGCCGATCGGGGCGTAGCGTACGGTTGTGGCCAGGTTGAGATCCCCCAGCGAAGTCCCCGACGATGTCTTCACGATCACCGGCGCGCAGCGGGGCCTGAGCCAGGAGCAGACCGGACGCACCCGCCGGTACTTGATCTCGATGGGCATCCGCACCGCGTGCGTCCTCGCTGCGATCATCGTCCCTGGTTGGCCACGCTGGGTCTTCATCAGCGGTGCAGTCGTCTTGCCCTACCTTGCTGTCGTCATCGCCAACGCAGGCCGGGAGAATGACGAACCAGGCGAAATGGGCGTGGCCCTCCCCCTGCAGCGGGCCCTGCCC
>CAFBLS010000019.1_pt1 | contig 11512 bp, 9 predicted proteins | sample 7268191 | NCBI WGS metagenome assembly CAFBLS01 (sample SAMEA6814038, study PRJEB35770) | freshwater metagenome | biome: Freshwater; feature: Freshwater reservoir; material: water | place: Czech Republic | collected 2017-05-23 | depth 30m m | reverse complement strand
TGTCGGCCAGGTGCCCGGGTGCAAGTCTGCCGATTTCATGGCCGATGCCGTGGGCCATCGCCGGATTGATGGTGATCTTGGCGAGGTACCGAAGGATCTGGTTGTTGTCGTCAGCCGATGACTCGCGATTCGGATCCGCGGCGCACATGACCCCGGCGAGGGCAAATGTCCGCCACCAGGTCTCGCCCGCCCGGCCCATGCCCTGGGCGTCGGACGAGGTGATCGGGATGACGCCGCGATCGTGCAGGCAGCTCTCCGCCGCCATCGTCGCTGCGCGCACCCGGGCCCGAGCGATGCGGACGTCGCTGTCCCGGGCGGCATCCATGCCATGGCAGAACATGATCATGTCGAGGTGCTCAGCGAGGGCATTGACGCCGTAGGGGAGCGTTGGATTCGTGGACGACGCGAGGATGTTGTCGTGACCGGCGAGCGTCAGGACGTCGGGGGCATGACCGCCGCCGCAGCCCTCGACATGGAAGGCGTGGATCGCCCGCCCGTCAATCACCGCGATGGTGTCGGCGACGGACAGTGTCTCGTTGAGGCCGTCGGTGTGGAGGGCGACCTGGACGTCGAACTCGTCGGCAACGCGCAGGGCCGTGTCGATGGTGCGGAGGGTGGCGCCAGTGTCCTCATGCACCTTGAGGCCGCACGCATGGGCCATGAGCGACTCCCGAATCGAGTCCTCGCTCGACGATGACCCGCGCCCCAGCAGCCCGACGTTCACCGGGAAGGCGTCCATTGCCCGCATGGCGCGTTCAAGGACCCACGCGGAACCGATCCCGACACCCCACATCGGCCCGGCCTCCTGGCCGATGACGGTGGTTACCCCCGAGGAGAGCTCTGCGGCGAATACCCGGGGACTGAGGCTGTGCACGTGCGTATCGACGCCCCCGGCCGTGGCGATGAGCCCGTCTCCGTCGATCACCACGGTGCCCGTTCCAACGACAACGTCGATGCCGTCGCTTGTGCTTGGATTCCCGGCCCTGCCAATGCCGCTGATCCGGCCCGCGCTGATGCCGATACTCGCCACTCGAATGCCGTCGACGGAGTCCAGGACGATGACGTTCGTGATGACGACGTCGCAGGACTGTGCCGTCGTCCCGGCGAGCAGGCCGATGCCGTCGCGGCCCGTCTTGGCGAAACCGACGCGAAACTCGTCGTCCTGGTCGGCAACCCGGTGAGGAACGCGCAGCCTCAGGCCCGTGTCGCCCAGGGCCACGATGTCTCCGGCCATCGGGCCGTACGGACGGGACTCGGCGGTCATCGTCCAGCCCGACGGGCCATGAGCTCAGCGACCGCGCCGCTGGCTCGTTCGCGGTCGATGGGATCGACCGCCGTGTCAAGGTAGCCGCAGGATCGGAGGGTGGCCAGCGCCCGTTCTTGCACATCGGGGTCATCGAGGGGTCCGTCGATGAGGCCGGTGTTGCCGATCACGATTCGGGCTCCGGCAATCGCACGGATGGGCAGGCTGACGTCATGACCCGCGGGGATCGACACGGTGTCACCGCTGGGGATGGCAAGGCGGTGGCCGTACGCGGCCGCGCGGTCGAGGCGGAGTCGTGGGTTGACCTCGGCGAGGTGGATATGCGACGTGAGACCGATGGCGGTGTCGGAGCAGTTCGTGATGAGCAGGTGTTGCCGGTTGTCCGCGTGGTGGCCCGTCTCGACGATGGCACTGAGTTGCGGGCGGGCCTGGAAGGGATCTCGGACGACGACGAGGCGGGTGCCGTCATCGAAGCGTGCCTCGACCGATACGTCGGTGACGACATCGACGACACCGGGGAGGATGTCGTCCTCGGTGAGGATCGACCGCGCTAATTCGCGGGCCGAGGGCAGGTCCAGACCGTCGCGCGCCGCCTCGCAGACGGTATTCGCGATGATGGCCGTGGCTTCGGGCACGTTGAGCAAGAGCCCGCGTCGGCGACGCTCCTGGGCTAGGAGGCCCTGGGTGTAGAGCAGGAGCCGATCGGCCTCACCGGGGGTCAGCGCCACGAGTACCCCTACCCCCCGTGGACGCGGCGACCCGAAGACCAGGTGCCCAAGACTGCGATGTCCTCGATAGCCATGGGGTCAACGGCACGGGGATCCGACGCGAGCCAGACGAGATCGGCCCGTCCGCCGGGCCGGATCACCCCGTCGTCGTCCTGGGCTGTCTGGCGCCCGACACCGCTCGTATAGGCGGCCAGTGCCTGCTCGACCGTGATGCATTCCTCGGGCAGCCACGGTGCGTCGGCCGGGTCGGCGGACATTCGTCGGTTTACCGCGACCTGGATGCCCGCGAGCGGGGCGTAGGTCGTGACAGGCCAGTCGCTGCCGAACGAGACCGTGGCTCCCGTCTGCATGATCGTGTTGATGCGGTATTGCTGACGTGTGCGGTCGTCGCCGAGCCGCGGGGCCGTCAGCTCGGTCTGCCATGAGTCGAACTTGGCCCAGTAGGGCTCGAAGTTCGCGACGATGCCCAAGGCCGCGAACCTTTCGAGGTCGGCCTCGTCGACGAGTTGCAGGTGGACGATGACTGGCCGGCGGTCGCGCGGACCGTTGGCAATGATGGCTGCCTCGATTGCGTCGAGAGCCATGCGGGCAGCGGCGTCGCCGATCGCATGGATGTGGGTGTTGAAGCCCATCGCATCGATCGCGGTGACTGCGGCCTTGAGCTGCTCGGGGTCCCAGTTGGGCATACCGCGCGAGTGCGGGCAGTCGCAGTACGGCTCGAGGAGGGCGCCCGTCCCGGATTCGATGACCCCGTCAGCGAAGAACTTCACGGTTGTCGCCGACAGGCCGGCGAATCCGGCGGCGGCAACGCGGGCGCGGTCAGTCTCGAAGCCTTCGAGCTGGCTGTTCCAGCGATTGGGATCTGCCCACAGGGCGAGGTCGGCCCGGAAGGTCAAGATGCCCTGCTCGGCCGCCTCGAGCCACGTGTCGACGTCCTTGCGCTCGACCCAAGCGTCCTGGACCCACGTGAGGCCCGAGGATCGAAAGGCCTGCGCCGCATGCTCGAGGGCCGCCATCCGCATGCCGCTGGGAAGGGCCGGCATGAGGTCGTAGACCGGGCGCCATGCACCCCATTCGCGAAGCGTGCCGGTCGGTTCGCCCGACTCGTCGCAGACAATCTCGCCGTCGTGGGGCTGGGTCACGCCGTTCGCGTAGCCGGCCAAGCGCAGGGCCGCACTGTTGACCCACACGGTGTGGTAGTCGGTGGCACGAAGCGCCACCGGACGATCCGGTACCTCGGCATCGAGCCAGGACGCGTAGAAGACGCCTCCCGGCGCGAGCGTGTGGTCGAAACCCTCGCCTCGAATCCAGTCGGCCTCGGGGTGGTCCCGGGCCCAGTCGCCGACGGCGCGCGCGATTGCCTGCGGGTCCGCGTGGCCGCGGACGGGAGCGAACTGGGGTTCGAGACCGCCGAAGATCGAATGCACGTGGCCGTCGCCGAACCCATGGCAGATGAACCCTCCGCCCGCATCGATGACCTCGTCCGCTGCCAGCTTCGTGGCCGCTGACCCGAGGGCGATGACCCTGTCACCGGTGAATGCAATGGCATCGGTGACGGTGAAGCCTGGGTGTCCGGTGACTTGGACCCCTGTCCAGACGACGGCGTTTTCGATGCGGGTGACGCTCACGGGAATCCTTCTTCAGTCGTGGCTGTGCGGGAAACGCATCGTGTCGATGCGGAGGAAACGAACCGGGGCCCGGGAGTTGGGCACCTGCGTCGAGGAGCGGCGCAGGTGCCCAACCCGTGGGTCCGGATACCGGCTGTCTACTTCTTGAAGGTTGTCCAGACCTGGTCGTACAGATCGATCGCGTCGACCGAGCAGCCCGGCGTTGGCTTCGCCAGCGCGGCGTTCTCCGGCGACATGATGACCGCGGGGTCACCAGCGATATCAGCCTGCATGAATGCATCCGAGCCGGTGATGCCGTTGTCGTACCCGACGAAGTTCGTTGCCTCGCCGATGTTCGCGGGATCCATCATCCAGTTGATGAAGATCTTCGCGTTATCGATGTTCTGGGCACCGACCGGCACGGCGAAATTGTCCTGCCAGAGGTTCAGGCCCTCGGCCGGGAACGCGTACTCGAGTGCGGGATTGTCGGCCTTGGCCCGGTGGAATGCGCCGTTCCACATCATGTGCATGGACTGCTCGCCGCTGGCCATGCGTCCGATGACACCATCGGAGTTGATGACGGCGACCTCGGGCTTCCAGCCTGCGAGCAGCTTCTCGACCTTGACGTAGTCGGCCTTGTCTGTTGAGCAGGGCTGGGCGCCCACGGCACGCAGGGCCGCGTGGATGACCTCAACCTGGTCGTTGAGGGTGCCGATCTTGCCTGCGGCCGGGCTGTCGGGTGCGAAGAAATCGGCCCAGCTCGTGATCGGGCCACCGGTCTTGCTCGGGTCGTAGGCAATGCCCGTCGTTCCGTACATGTACGGCGCCGTGTACTTGCGCCCCTGATCGAAGTAGACGTCGAGGAAGGCAGGCTTGATGTTCTTGCCGTTCGGGAATGATGCCGGGTCGACCTCGTCGAGCAGACCGAGCTCGATCATCTGGGCCACCATGTAGTCGCTCGGGACGATGACGTCGTAGTTCGCGCCGCCGGCCTGGAGCTTGGCGAGCAGGGTCTCGTTCGAGTCGAAGTTGTCGAGGTTGACCTTGATGCCCGTCTCGGTCTCAAAGCGCTTGAGCACCTCGGGGGAGATGTAGTCGGTCCAGTTGTAGAGGTTGAGCTCGCCCCCGTTCGGAGTCGGGAATTCGGCAGCCGCGGCCGGTGCAGAGGCGGCCGCCTCGCTGGCGGCCGGCGCTGCCGGCTCGGATGCGCCGGCACCTGCCGGGGTGGCCTCGCCGCCACAGCCGGCCAGCACCAGCATGCTCGCGGCACTGAGCGCGACCGCTGCGGCAAAACCGCGTCGTGTCTTCATTCGGGTCATCCTTATCTCCTTTTTCGGGTCAACAGATACGACAGTGAAACGATGAGGATGCTGGCGACAAGCATGAGGGTCGACAGTGCGTTGACGCCCGGGGTGATGGCATTGCGGATCATGCCGAAGATGTAGACGGGCAGGGTCGTGCCGCCCGGGCCCGCAAGGAAGTACGACACGATGAAGTCGTCCAGGCTGATGATGAACGCGAGCAGGGCACCGGCGACGATGCCGGGGGCGAGGAGGGGCATCGTGATCCGCCGGAAGATCGTCCACTCGTTGGCCCCGAGGTCCGCGGCCGCCTCGTACACCGCGGGATCAACCCCGCGTAGCCGAGCCCGGATCGGGAGCAGCGCGAACGGGATGCAGAAGGCGATGTGGGCCAGCGTGATTGCGTTGACGCCGAGGGGCACCCGGCTTTGGACGAACAGCGCGAGGGTGCCGATGGCGAACACGATCTCGGGGATGATGAGCGGGGCGCCGATGAGGGTCCATGCGAAGGTGCGCCCGGCCCGCGCCATGGTGAGGAGCCCGATCGCCAGACCGGTGGCGAGGATGACCGACACGATCGTCGCAATGAACGCGATCCGTAGGGAGTTGATGAGCGCACGCTGGATGTCGTCGTTGCCAAGGACTTCGGCATACCAGGAGAACGTGAAGCCGCGCCACACGCTCACGACCCGGTTCGAGTTGAACGAGTAGGCGACGACGAAGACGAGCGGCAGGTACAGGAACGCGAAGACGAGGTAGGAGACGGCTCTGAAGGTCGGGAAGTCCCGAAGGCCTGCGCCGACCCCTCGTCGGGCGCGCCGTGCCGTCCCTCGCCGCGTTGTTGCACCCGCCGGAGCGTCGAGCTCGGTCATAGGAGCGCCTCCCATCCGCCGCGTCCGGCTGCCCGACTCGCGCGCTTCGCGACGATGGCGAAGATGATGAGGACGAGCAGGGTGATGACGAGCAGGAGCACCGATAGAGCCGCACCGAACGGCCAGTTACGCGAGGCCCCGAACTGCGCGGCGATGACATTCGCGATCATGGACGACTTGCCGCCTCCGAGGAGCTCAGGTGCGAGGTATGAGCCAAGGGCCGGGATGAAGACGAGGACGAGCCCCGCGATCACGCCCGGTCGCACGCTCGGCAGGACCACGCGGCGCAGGACCGTCCACTTACCGGCGCCGAGGTCGTAGGCCGCTTCGGCGAGCCGGAAGTCGAATCGCTCGGCGCTCGCGTAGATCGGCAGGATCATGAAGGGCAGGAAGGTGTAGACGAGCCCCACGACGGTGGCAAAGGGCGTGTACAGCATCGATATCGGCTCGTCGATGAGCCCGATTCCTCGGAGTGCGCCATTGATCGGGCCGTTGTCGTTCAGGATGATGATGAACGAGTACGTGCGGATGAGCAGGCTCGTCCAAAAGGGGATGGTGACGGCGAAGACCAGGGCCGTGCGCCGCTCCGGTGGCCGGGTTGCGAGCCACATCGCGATCGGGATCGCGAGGACGAGGCAGACGACGCTCGTGATGAGTGCGTACCAGAACGAGTTGGCGATGATCTGCAGGTAGGTCGGGTCGAACGACCGGCCCCCGGATAACGACTCGCTGTAGAGGAGCTCGGTGTAGGGGGTGAGGGTGAACTGCCACTTGACCCCGACGCCGAGCTTGGCGCGACTGAGGAACGAATAGACAAGGATGATGAACAGGGGAAGCAGGACGAGCGCAACGAGGTACACGAGGCCGGGAAGTCCGTTCCACCACGAGCCTTGCCCGGCCTGACGTTGGCGCCGGGCCGACGCGGGGGTTCGGGATTCGGGTGCTCTCGGATCGGACGTGGCCGAATCCGACGTGGCCGAGTCGGAGGTTTCCAGTGCCGTCCCCGAGGCCCCCATCAGTCGGCCACCACGCACAGCGACTCCACTGCGAATGAGACGCTGACCCGGTCGCCAATGCTCGGGGGTGCCACCCGCTGCGATGGGACGCGCGAGACGATGGTCAACGAGGCTGTCTGGACCTCGACACGGATGTCGCCCCCGACGTAGGAGACGTCGGTGACCTTCGCTGTCCCGACGGGATCCCTGTCCAGGGTGACGTTCTCCGGGCGGACCGCGACGTGCACGGGCCCTGCCGGGAGCAGTGTGCCGTCGAGCAGGCGGTCGCGAGGGACCAGGCCGAGTGACTCGATGACGAGTCCGTAGGTATCGAGCCTGCCGGTGAGCACATTGGCCTCGCCGATGAAGTCGGCGACGAATCGGCTGTTGGGGCGCAGGTACACCTCTCGCGGTTCGCCGACCTGGACGATGCGTCCGGCATTGAACACGGCAACCTGATCGCCCATGGCCATCGCCTCGTCCTGATCATGGGTGACCAGGACAAACGTGATGGAAGTCTCGCGCTGGAGCCGCTTCAATTCCGACTGCATGCCCCGTCGGAGCTTGAGATCGAGGGCCGAGAGGGGCTCGTCGAGAAGGAGGACTTCCGGTTCCTTGGCGAGGGCTCGGGCCAGTGCGACGCGCTGCTGCTGGCCTCCGGAGAGCTGGGAGGGCTTGCGCGATCCGAGTCCGGAGAGGTGCACCATCTCGAGTGATGCTTCGACCTTGCGCTTGATCGCGGCGCTCGGCACCTTGTCCATCTGCAGGCCGAACGCGATGTTCTGGGCGACGGTCATGTGGGGAAACAGGGCGTAGGACTGGAAGACCGTGTTCACCCGGCGCCGCCAGACGGGCATGTCGTCGATGCGCTGCCCGCGCAGGTCGATCTGCCCGGAGTCGGGGGCTTCAAGGCCCGCGATGCAGCGGAGCAGGGTTGTCTTGCCGCAGCCCGACGGCCCCAGCAGCACCATGAACGAACCGTCGGCGATGTCCAGGCTCACTGAGTCGAGGGCGTGCACCTGACCGCCCTCCGGTGTCTGGAAGGTCTTCGTGACGTCCCGGACGCTGAGCGCCGGAGCCGAAGCGTCCAAGGGTTCCTCCGAAAGGGTTGACGGGCAGCCATGCGTCCCTGAGACTAACGACGTTAGGAACCGAGCGGAAGCACTTTTACCAAGTCGTAACACGACCGAGGAGGCAAGCGAGCATGTCGCCGCGGACAACCGCCCGCCCCGGCGTCACGCGAGAACTCATCGCGGAGGCAGCCCTCGCGATCCTCGACGAGTCCAGGAGCGAGTCGGACCTCACGATGCGTCGGCTTGCTGCGCGGCTGGGTGTCCAGGCTCCCTCGCTGTACGCACACGTGACCGGTATCGACGATGTCATTGCCCTCGTTCACCAGCGCATCAACGCGGGAATCGACACGAGCGTGCTCTCCGACAGCGTGGATCTCGACGACCTGCGCACGATGGCTCGAAGTTACCTGGACGGCTACCGCTGTCATCGCGTTGCGGCGACCATCATCGTGTCGCGCGCGATCAACGAGGATTACGCACTGGCGATCTACGAGCCCATAGCCGCATTCCTCGAGCGGGTGGGGCTGCCGGCCGCCTCGGTCATGCCGATCATGGCGCTCCTTGACTACCTCGTCCTCGGCTCCGCGGTCGAGCCGTTCAGCGCTGGATTCGTCGGGACCGCGAAGTCGTACGACGCTGCTTACCCGGCGCTCGGCCGGGCCCTGCGGGGCAGCCCGCGAAGGCGGATTGACGAGTCTGGGTTCGAACTCGGGATGACGGCCCTGTGCGCGACGATCGAGGCGATGCGCCGCGAGGCGTGACGCTGTGCGAGGGGCGCAGCCGCGGTCGTCGGGGTCATGCCCGCCCCGCCCTGGTGGCCTCGTCGGCCGGCCGGGGGCCCGGCAAGGATTGTTCCCTGGGGGGGAGTGCGAATGGTCCTCACGCTCGTGGAGTTCGCCCGGCGCCGTTATGCGATCGGACGGCCGAGACCGTGCGGCAGTTTCGACGCGGCATCGTCATCGACGAGGAACAGCGTGCGGTCGCGCCCGCGCACGCCGGCTGCCGGTACCTGCAGCGCACCGGCCGCCGGGTCGAGGGCTAGGCGCACAGCCGTGGCCTTCTCGACTCCGCTCGCGAGGATCCAGACTTCACTCGCGGCGTTGATCGCCGGAAGCGTGAGGGTGACCCGGGTCAGCGGCGGCTTGGGCGACCCGTGGACAGCGGCGGTCAGTCGATCGGTCTCGTGCAGCGCCGGATGCTCGGGGAACAGGCTCGCGACATGCGAATCCGGCCCGATGCCGAGGAGGACGACGTCGAAACGGGGGAGATCACCGTGATCCTCCGGCCGCGCATGGGTGCGGAGGTGGTCGGCGTAGTGCTCCGCGGAGTCCTCGGCGCTGGCAGCGCGGTCGGGTCCTTCGATCGAATGCACGCGCGCCGGGTCAATGTCGACGTGGTCGAGGAGCGCGGCCCGCGCCGAGGTGTCATTGCGTTCGGGGTCACCGTCGGGCAGGTAACGCTCGTCGCCCCACCAGAGTTCGACTCGCGACCAGTCGACGGCATCACGTCCGGGCTCGAGCGCAGCAGCGGCGAGCACCGCCGTGCCGATGCCGCCCCCCGTCAGCACGATGCGAGCGATGCCAGCTGCAGCCTGTCGCTCGACGATGCGCGTGGTCAGGATCGCCGCTGCCGACAACGCCAGTGCATGAGCATCGGGATGCAGGAGCACCTCGCGCTCGGTCATTCGATACCAACGATTGCCGCGAGGGTACTGGCGTAGCAGTCGTCGGGATCGAGCCGGCGGAGTTCCTCACTCAGCAGGGCTGCGAGGTCGCGGCGTGGCAGCGAGACCGTGGAATCGGGCACGCCGGGCCGGCGAAGCGTTGCCGTTCGACCGTCGGGGCGCTCGATGGCGATGGGGCCGTCAGCGGTAGCGAGCACGACCGAGGTCAGTCCCGGGCCGGGATCGACGCGAACCTCAACGGGGCATGCAAGAGCACCGCCGAGCCAGGCCGCGAGCAGGGGGACACTTGGATTCGCGTCCTCGCCTGTCACGACAATGGACGAGACCGGGCCGACCTCCTGATCGAAGATCGAGGCGAGCACCGAACGCCACGGCGTGAGCCGCGCCCAGGCGAGGTCGGTGTCGCCGGGGATATAGCCCTCCCGCCTGATCTGCAGCTCGGCGAGGGGATCGGCTGCGGTGGCGGCATCGGTGATGCGCCGCTGCGCATGGCGCCCGATGAGGTCGTCGGACGGGACGGAGGGAGCGGCGCCCGGCCAGAATGCGACGACGGGCGTGTCGGGGAGGAGCAGTGGCACCGCGACGGAGTTCGCGTACTCGGCGAGTGCCCCTCGCAGGCGCAACACCGCGACCTCGCCAGGCCCCTCGTCGCCACCGACCATGATCTCGGCATCGAGCCGCGTGGTCTTGCTCTCGGGCCGGGGAATGAGGGTGACGATGCGCATCGGGTGCTGGCGGGCAGCAGTGACGGCGGCCGAGGTGGCGTCCGACTGGCTCTCTTCATCCGACATGACCAGCAGCGTGAGGACCATGCCTGTTGTCGGCGACCCCATGCGATGCCTCTCGGCCGCGATTGCGGCCGAGACCGCCCCGCCGCTCGTGTCCTCCAGCCGGATCATGGCCGCCTCCAGACTCGTCCGTCGAGCTCAACCATCTCGTACTGGGAATGGGGCCCCCATCCGCCCGACACGTATTGATCGGGTTGTCCCTGCTCGCTCCAGTGATCGAGGACTGGATCCAGAATGCGCCAGCCGAGCTCGACCTCCTCATGCCGCGGGAACAGCGGAGGATCGCCGAGGAGTACGTCGAGGATGAGACGCTCGTAGGCCTCCGGGCTCGAGTCGACGAACGACTCGCCGTATTGGAAGTCCATCGTGACGTCGCGGACCTCGATCGACGAAGTGTTCGGCACCTTCGAGCCGAATCGCACGGTAATGCCCTCGTCGGGCTGGATGCGGAACACGAAGGCATTGTTGCCGAGTTCCTCGACCGCAGTCGACGCGAACGGCAGGTGCGGTGCGCGCTTGAACACGACCGCCACCTCGGTGACGCGTCGGCCGAGCCGCTTGCCCGTGCGTAGGTAGAACGGGACGCCCGCCCAGCGGCGGTTGTCGACGTCGAGCCGGAGCGCGGCGAAGGTCTCGGTGGTCGAGTCGGGGGAGATGCCGTCCTCCTCGAGGTAGCCCTTCACGGGGATACCGCCCTGCCAGCCGGCGGCGTACTGGCCGCGAGCGGAATGGCGATCGATGTCCGTGGGCAGGTGAATCGCCCGGAGCACCTTCTCCTTCTCGGCGCGGACATCGTCGGGCGAGAACGACAGCGGCTCCTCCATGGCGGTGAGCGCAAGGAGTTGCAGCAGGTGGTTCTGCATGACGTCGCGCGCGGCGCCGATGCCGTCGTAGTAGCCGGCCCTACCGCCAATGCCGATGTCCTCGGCCATCGTGATCTGGACGTTGTCGACGTAGTTGCTGTTCCAGATCGGCTCGTACATCGCGTTGGCGAAGCGCACGGCCAGGATGTTCTGAACGGTCTCCTTGCCGAGGTAGTGGTCGATCCGGAAGACCGACCCGGACGGGAACACCTCGCCGACGACCCGGTTCAACTCCTCGGCGCTGGCGAGGTCATGTCCGAAGGGCTTCTCGATGACGACACGCCGCCAGGCGCCCGGAGCGCTCTGGGCGAGACCCGATGCCTTGAGGTGCTCGAGG
>CAFBLS010000018.1_pt1 | contig 11755 bp, 7 predicted proteins | sample 7268191 | NCBI WGS metagenome assembly CAFBLS01 (sample SAMEA6814038, study PRJEB35770) | freshwater metagenome | biome: Freshwater; feature: Freshwater reservoir; material: water | place: Czech Republic | collected 2017-05-23 | depth 30m m | reverse complement strand
CGGAAGGGAGACCTCGACGGTCGTGTCCCGGCGCTCTCGTCCACCCCTGTCCGGGATGACGACGATCGCCTTGGTGGCGAAGGCGCCGACAGCGGGGCCGCCGTCGGTGACGGCGACCGACCCGTCCGTGAAGGTCGCGTCTCCAGCGGTGCTCGCCGCGGTGTCCAGGCTCGCGACCCGACGACCCTCGATCGTGAGGTACGTCGTCACCTCGCGGCCCGAAACCTCGGCCGCCCGAGCGGGAGGCGCACCAAGCGCTGGAGAGACCAGCGCTGGCGAGACCAGCGCCGTGGCGAGCAGGGCTGCTCCGAGCAGTGACGGGATGGGCCTGACTAGGGGACGCACGACGACCTCCGAGCAGAGCAGGGCAGCTGAAATGAGGACGGATCCGCGATAGGCGATTGGTGGACCAACGGCGATGCTCCGAATCGTAGCCCTGATCCCCACCGTCACGAGACTTCACACCCGAGGCGCTAGCGCGAGAGGTACCCGCCATCAACGGCAAGGGCGTGGCCGATCGTGAACGACGCACCCTCAGAGCACAGCCAGAGGGCGGCGGATGCGATCTCGTCGGGCTGGCCGAAGCGACCGATCAGGCTCAGGCGGTTCGCGACCTCCTGCTTGTCGCGGCCCCTGGCTTCGATCGCCCCGAGCAGCATCGGGGTTTCAATCGCCCCTGGGCAGATCGCGTTGATGCGAATGCCTTGGGGCGCATAGTCGATAGCCGCGGACTTCGTGATGCCCAGCACGCCGAACTTGCTCGCGGTGTAGGCAGACTGATGGGGCTGAGGCCGGTAGGAGTTGGTCGATGCGATGTTCACGATCGCTCCGCCGCCCGGCAGCATGGCCTTGATCTCATGCTTCATGCACAGGAAGATCGACCGGAGGTTGACCGCGATCATCCGGTCGAAGTCATCATCCGGCAGGTCGGCCAGGCAGACGGTCTCGAATTCGATCGCCGCAGCGTTGACCGCGAAGTTGAGGCCCCCGTACGTGGCGACTGCTGTATCCACCATCGCAGCGACGTCATCGCCCTTCGACACGTCGGTTCGGACGAACACGGCCTCGCCGCCCTGCGCCGCGACGAGCGCGACGGTTTCCTCGCCCCCGTCAGCGTTGAAGTCGGCGACCACGACACGAGCACCGGCGGCACTGAAGGCAAGGGAGATTGCTCTCCCCATGCCCCCAGAGCCGCCGGTGACGATCGCGGTCTTGTCGGTGAACCACTGGTCCAGGTTTCCCAGACGAGACACGCGTGAATCCTTTCGAAACTGTCGGATATTGAGTTGTACCGGTGTCGCGGCGATTGCCTAGTAGGGCGAGGCGCCGCCATCGACGTTGATCGTGGTGCCGGTGATGCCTGCACCGAGATCGGATGCGAGGAGCACGGCCGCGGCCGCAACCTCGGCCTCGGTGTTCGGGCGCTGGATTGCGGTCACGCTGTACATGACCTGGGCAAGCGCATCAAGGTTCGGCAGGCCCATCGCCTCGACGGTTGCCGGGCCGGTCTCGTAGAACATGTCGGTCGCGACAAAGCCCGGGCAGAGCGCGTTCGCCGTAATGCCCTGCGTGCCGACCTCCTTGGCCACTGCCTTCATGAGGCCGATGATGGCGTGCTTGTTGGCGATATAGCCAGGCACTGCCATCGTTGAGATCTTGCCGTACATGGACGACATGCCGATGATGCGGCCGGACTGCTGCGGCAGCATGTACTTCAGCGCACGACGGGTCATCCAGAAGGTCTGGTTGAGATTGAAGTTGAGCTCGTACTGCCACTCCTCGTCGCTCATCATCGCGACAGGAGCCGTGTTGGCGACGCCGCCCGCGTTCGGGACGATGATGTCGATCTTGCCGCACTTGGCGACGGTGCCGTCGACGAGCGCCTCGACCTGCTGCTGATCGGAGGCATTGCAGGCGATGAAGTGGAGGCGATCGCCGCCGCCCATCTCATCGATGGCCTGCTGGCCCTTCTCGGCGCTGCGACCGCTCAGGACAACAGTGCCGCCCTCGTCGTGAAATGCCTGGGCGATACCCCGGCCGATGCTGCGTGTGCTCGCGGTGATGACCGCAACCTTGCCGTCCAGAAGACCCATGGAAAACTCCTCATGCTCGTATTGGGAGGGATATCGACTCTTGCGCGCGCCAAACTCTAGACGGACTCAAGAAACAGTGCCTCACCATAAACCGAGTGTCTCCCCCGTGTCAGGGATTCGACCTACTTTGCCCAAAGACGCCACTGGGCGCGGCCGGATACGCATCCCGGCCGCGCCCAGTGGTACGCGGTGTCCTTGAGCTCAGCTGAAGAGCGACCGTTGCAGCGCATCGACGCGCATGGCCCAGATTCGCTGCGAGAGGGCCGCCGTCGGGGCGAACACCTCCGCCGCGTGATACGCGCCCGGGTGCACGTGGAGTTCGGTCGGCACACCCGACCGGATCAGTCGTGCTGCGAAATCGATGTCCTCGTCGCGGAACATATCGATCTCGCCGACGTCGATGAACGTCGGCGGGAGTCCGGACAGATCGGTGGCGCGGGCAGGTGCCGCGTAGTGCGACACATCATCGGACCCGTATGCGTCGCCGAGGTACATGCCCCAGGCCTCGATGTTGCCGGCCCTGTCCCAGATGCCGACATCGGTGACCTCGTGGCTCGAGGCCGTCGCGTTGCGATCGTCGATCATCGGGTAGATCGGCATCTGCATGCGGATCGCCGGGCCGCCGCGGTCGCGCGCCATCAGTGACACTGCACAGACCAGGCCGCCGCCGGCACTGGGGCCATAGACCGCGATCCTGCTCGAGTCGACGCCGAGCTCGGCGGCGTTGTCGAACATCCAGCACAGTGCGGTGTAGCAGTCCTCGGGGGCGGCAGGGAAGGGATGCTCCGGCGCCAGCCGGTACTCGACCGAGACGACGACGCAGCCAACCATCTCGGTGAGCATCGCCGCGGAGGCGTCCTCCATCTCGACGCTACCGAGCACCATTCCACCGCCATGGATGTAGAAGATGCCGGGCAGGGTGCCCGATGATCCGGCCGGCCGGTAGACACGCACGGCAACATCGGGCTGGCCGTCACGTCCCGGGGCCAGGCGATCCTCCGACGTAACGCGGTCGTTCGGCGGCACGCCCTCAGCACCCGCGGCGAGGACCGCCGCGACGAGCTCGCGACGCGCGACAATGTCGGGGATGGCATTGAACCCGCCGGGGAAGGCTCCGAGCAGGCCATCGAGCGGGGCGCGGACCTCGGGGTCAATGCGGTCCTGCAGCGACATGGTGGATCTCCGATCACAAGGGGTTCGAATACTTCGGGGTCTGCGGAGGGTACCCCGTGCTCCACCAAGCCCGCAGGCCTTTCACCGGGCACAGCCCCACTCCGCGCCGTGGCATCCTGTGGCCATGACCGCGCACCTCGACGACCTGGGCAACACCGTCACGCTGACAGCGATCCCGGCCCGGATCGTGAGCCTGGTGCCGTCGCTCACGGAGGCAATGGCCCTGAGCACGAGTGGCGTGCTGATCGCCGCAACGGACTGGTGCAGTCATCCGGCCGACCTGGACGTCGCCCGCATCGGCGGCACGAAGAATCCGGACGTCTCCGCCATCGCCGCGATGGCTCCGGATCTCGTCGTTGCCAATGCCGAGGAGAACCGTCGCGAGGACCTCGACTCCCTGCGCGACGCAGGGCTGGCAGTCTGGGTCACCGATATTCGCACGGTGGACCAGGCATTCGCCTCGATGGCTCGGCTCCTCGAAGCGATCGGTGCGACGACCACCGAATGGCTCGATGCCGCTCGGCGCGAGTGGGGCGACCTCCCGGCCGTGCCCGACGACGAGCGGCGGCGTGCGATCATCCCGATCTGGCGACGACCATGGATGCATGTCGGCAGCGATACCTATGCCGGCGACGTCCTGCGTCGGCTCGGCATCGACAATGCGCTCGCAGAGGCGGCCGAACGATATCCCCGCATCCCGCTCGAGGAACTGCCCGCCCACGAACTCGTCGTGCTGCCCGACGAGCCGTATGCATTCACCCCCGACGACGGCCCGGGGTGCTTCGCCCCGGTCCCGTGCGCCCTCGTCAGCGGACGCCTGCTCACCTGGTACGGCCCGGCGATGCTCGGCGCTTCCGCCACGCTGCTCGCGAGTCTTCAGGAGACCATCACGGGCCCGAGCGAACCTGAGCGGCCCTGAGCACTAGCGTCCGACGAAGGATGCCCTGAGCGCTAGCGTCCGACGAACTCTGCCTTGCCCGGACCGTGCTCGACGAACGAGGCCATACCGGTCGCCCGGTCCTCGGTGGCGAAGAGCCCGGCAAAGGCGACGCGTTCAATGGCCAGACCGGTGCCGAGATCGGTCTCGAGCCCGCGGTCGATTGCGAACTTGGCCGCGGCAAGGGCCAGGGCCGGTCCGCGTGCCAGTTGAGCCGCCCAGGCCAGGGCGTCCGAGAGCACCTCGTCTGCAGGCACCACTCGGTCGGCAAGGCCGATCGCCAACGCCTCGGCAGCGTCGATGAATCTCCCGCTGAAAATGAGGTCCTTGGCCCGAGACGGGCCGATGAGGCGGGCCAGCCGCTGGGTGCCGCCGGCTCCGGGGATGATGCCGAGCAGGATTTCCGGCTGGCCGAGCTTGGCGTCTTCGGCCACAACCCGCAGGTCGCAGCACAGGGCCAGCTCGCAGCCGCCGCCGAGCGCATACCCGGTGATGGCCGCGATCGTCGGCTTCGGGATCGCCGCGACGGCGTTGAATGCCGCGTGCAGGCCCTCGGACTTCGAGGCGAGGTCCTGGTAGGACATGCCGACCATTTCCTTGATGTCAGCACCGGCCGCGAAGACCCTGGGACCGCCGTACAGCACCACGGCGCCGACATCCGATCGCTGGGCCGCCTCATTGGCGGCCTCCCCGAACTCCTGCTGCAGTTGGAGCGAGAGCGCGTTCATCTTCGGCCGATTCAGGGTGATCGTCGCGACGCGATCTGAAACGTCCATCGACACGTACTCGGCCATGACTACCTCTTCTCTCGGGGATTCCGGAGCCTAGCGGGACGTCGCGCGTGCGGGGCGCCCCTGTAGCCTGAGCCCGATGACGACCCCGCAACCGCATGCCAACTGGGACCCGCTCGGCGTCACCCCCGATGGGCGAGGTGGCGCCAACGTTGCGCTCTGGGCAGAAGGGGCCGACGCCGTCGATCTGTGCGTCTTTGCCGATGATGGCAGCGAACGCCGTATTCCTATCGTCGAACGAGTCTTCAACGTGTTCCACGCCTACGTGACCGACCTGCCCCCCGGCACCCGCTACGGATTTCGGGTCCACGGGCCGTGGCAGCCCGAGATCGGCAATCGCTGGAATCCGAGCAAGCTGCTGCTTGACCCGTACGCCCGGGCGATCGACGGCGACTTCGTGCTCGACCCCGCGGTGTTCGACCACCCCGGCAGCGACGACCTCACCAAGAACTCCGACGATTCTGCCCCGTTCGTACCCCGAAGCGTCGTGGTCGATTACGAGTTCGACTGGAAGGGCGATGAGCATCCACGCACCCCGTGGGGCGACACCGTCATCTATGAGGCCCACGTCAAGGGCCTCACCGAGCTCCACCCCCAGGTGCCTGCCCATCAGCGCGGCACCTTCGCCGGGGTCGCGAATCCGGCCGTCATCGAACACCTGCTCTCGCTCGGGATCACGGCCATCGAGCTCATGCCGACCCACCACTTCGTCGACGAGGTGCACCTCCTTGAACTCGGCCTCACGAACTACTGGGGCTACAACTCCATCGGCTTCTTCGCACCGCACGCCCGTTACTCGTCATCGGGCACCCGCGGCGAGCAGGTGCAGGAGTTCAAGAACATGGTCAAGGACCTCCACTCGGCGGGCCTCGAGGTGATCTTGGACGTCGTCTACAACCACACGGCCGAGGGCAATCAGTTCGGCCCGACCCTGTCATTTCGCGGCATCGACAACGATGACTACTACCGGCTCCAGACCGGGGGCCGGTACTACACCGACTACACCGGCTGCGGCAACACCCTTGATGTCTCGAAGCCGCACGTGCTCCAGCTCGTCATGGACTCCCTGCGCTACTGGGTCACCGAGATGCACGTCGACGGGTTCAGGTTCGACCTCGCCTCGGCCCTGGCCCGCTCGTTCCACGACGTCGACATGCTCGGCAATTTCATGACCACCATCCAGCAGGATCCCGTCCTTCGTCGGGTGAAGCTCATCGCGGAGCCCTGGGACGTCGGCCCGGGCGGCTATCAGGTCGGTGAGTTCCCGCCTCTGTGGACCGAGTGGAATGGCAAGTACCGCGACTGCATCCGCGACTTCTGGCGTGGAGCCACGAGCATCGCCGAGGTCGGCTCGCGGCTGAGCGGCTCCGCTGATCTCTATGCGTCCGAGGGCCGACGACCGTTCGCCTCGATCAATTTCATCACGGCCCACGACGGCTTCACCATGCGCGACCTCGTTACCTACGAGCACAAGCACAACGAGGCCAATCTCGAGGGCAACCGCGACGGCACCGACGACAATCGCTCCCGCAACTACGGAGTCGAGGGCGAAACGGACGATGCCGGCATCAACGACGTACGGCTCCGCCAGATGCGCAACCTCCTGTCGACGCTGCTGCTCTCGACGGGCGTGCCGATGGTCACCGCCGGCGACGAGTTCGGCCGCACGCAGCGGGGCAACAACAACGGCTACTGCCAGGACAACGATCTCTCGTGGATCAACTGGAGCCTGACCGGCGAGCAAAGTGCCCTGCTCGACTTCACCCGCGCGGTGATGCGCCTGCGGCGCCAGCATCGGGCCTTTCGCCAGCGCTACTTCTTCGCCGGGCTTCCCACCCACGAGGGGGGCACGAAGGATCTCGCGTGGATCGCGCCGAACGGCCGTGAGGTCACCGCCGACAACTGGAACGACCCATCAGCGCGCACCCTGGGCATGTACGTATCAGGCGAGCTCCACACGATGCATCCCGATGGCAACCACGAGAGGGATGATTCATTCCTTATCCTCCTCCATGCTGGCGAGAGCGAGCAGCAATTCGTCCTGCCGGACGGCCCGTACGCCCGGGCCTACCGCAGGGTCCTGGACACCGTGACGGGCCAATCGGAGGAGTCGACGAACGAAGAGGCCGCCGGTGCCATCGTCACGATGGCACCGCACAGCCTCGTCGTGCTGCGCGTCTGCGCGTAGGTCGCGGCTAGGCGCCGACGATCACGGTCGGCACGGCCTGCAGGCCCATCTCGTCAGGGGTCGCCAGCGTCGGATGGTGCGGCAGGATCCGCACCGAGTACCCGAATGCCCCATTCTGCTCGAGCGGGATCGTCAGTCGGTACTGCCAGCCGCCCCCGTCCATAGCCTCCCCTACCGTCATCGCCGAATGCCGTGGCGCGATGAAGAGGTCGTCGGCGTCGACGCGGCCGTACACGAGCTGCACCTGAACGTCGTCGGGATTGAGGTCGCCGAGCGAGACGAACGCCCGCACCGTGATCGGGGTGCCCAGACTCACGGCATCGCCGACGCCCTCCGCTTCGACGTGATCGACGCGGACCAGCGGCCATGACGCGCGCTCGCGCTGCTTCCAGCCCGACACCTCCCTGGCGAGGGCGAAGTTGCCCTCCTGCAGATGGCGGGAAGCGGTGCACGCCGGCAGGTACAGCCGCAGGACGTACTCGCGCACCATCCGGGTCGACAGCACCTTCGGGCCGAGGGTCCGCAGGGTGTGCCGCACCATGCCGATCCAGCGCCGCGGCAGATTGGCGTCGTCGACGTCGTAGAAGGTCGCGGCAACGGCCTTCTCGATGAGCTCGTAGAGGCCGGTCGCCTCGAGGTCGTCGCGCCGATCTGCGTCGTCCACGCCATCGGCGGTCGGGATCGCCCAGCCGTTCTCGCCGTCGAACCACTCATCCCACCAGCCGTCCAGGATCGACAGGTTCAGCGCGCCGTTGAGTGCCGCCTTCATGCCGGACGTGCCGCTCGCCTCGAGTGGTCGGATCGGATTGTTCAACCAGACGTCGCAACCCGGGTACAGCAGGGTCGCCATAGTCATGTCGTAGTTCGGGAGGAACACGATCCGATGGCGGACGTCGGCCGCGTCGGCGAACTGCACGAGTTCCTGGATGAGGCGCTTGCCTCCATCATCGGCCGGGTGCGACTTGCCGGCCACGACCAGCTGGATCGGATGCACGGGATCAAGGAGCAGCGCGCGGAGACGATCCTTGTCGCGGAGCATCAGGGTCAGCCGCTTGTACGAGGGCACGCGGCGGGCAAAGCCGATGGTGAGCACATCGGGGTCGAGGACGGAGTCGATCCACGTGAGCTCCTGCTCGGTGGCCCCGCGGCCCAGCCAGGATTCGCGAAGCCGCTGGCGGGTCATGACGATGAGCTGCTCGCGCAGCTGACGCTTCGTGGCCCACAGGCGATCGTCGGGCGTGTCGGCGATGAGCTCCCACCCGTGCGATTCATTGATCGCCTCGATGCCAGCGCCGTTGGAATGCTCCTGGGAAGTCGCGAGGTCGCGTATCTCGCGGGCAACCCACGTCGGAGCGTGAACGCCGTTCGTGATGGACGTGATCGGAACGTCCTGGGGGTCGAACCCCTCCCAGAGGCCGGCGAACATGCCCCGCGAGACCTCGCCGTGCAGGAGGCTCACGCCGTTCGCGCGCTGGGCAAGGCGCAGGCCCTGCAGCGCCATGTTGAAGACATTGGGATCGCCGTTCGCGAACGACTCGGCGCCGAGTTCGAGGATGCGCTCGACCGGCACCCCTGCTTCGGCATTCTCCCCGCCGAAATACTGAAGGATCAGGTCGCGGGGGAATCGATCGATTCCGGCCGGCACCGGCGTGTGGGTGGTGAAGACAGTGCCCGCGCGACAGGCCTCGAGGGCCTCGTCGAACGTGAGCGACGCATCGCCCTGGACGAGCTCGCGAATGCGCTCGACCCCCAGGAAACCGGCGTGGCCCTCATTGGTGTGGAATACCTCGGGCGCTGGCGCCCCCGTGATGCGGCAGTAGGCGCGAACGGCACGGACGCCGCCGATGCCCAGGAGCATCTCCTGCTGAAGCCGATGCTCGCCGCCCCCGCCGTAGAGCCGGTCTGTGACCTCACGTTCCGGGGCAGCGTTCTCCTCGACGTCCGAATCGAGGAGCAGCAGCGGCACCCGACCAACCTGCGCAACCCAGATTCGGGCGGTGATGCTTCGTCCATCCGGAATGCCGATGACGATCTTGGCCGGCGTGCCGTCGGTCTCGCGCAGGAGCGAGACCGGGCTGCCATCGGGATCGCACACCGGGTAGTGCTCGAGCTGCCAGCCATCGCGCGACAGCGACTGCCGGAAGTAGCCCGCCCGGTAGAACAGGCCAATGCCGATGATCGGGATTCCGAGATCGCTCGCCGTCTTGAGGTGGTCTCCGGCCAGGATGCCCAGGCCCCCCGAGTACTGCGGGAGCGCACCCGTGATGCCGAACTCCGGCGAGAAGTACGCGATGCCGCCAGGAGCATCCTCGCCCAGGGTCTGGTACCAGCGGTCGGAGGACTGGTAGGCCGCCAGGTCGCGCTCGCAATGGGCAACCCAGGACACGAAGCCCTCGTCGCCGGCGAGCTGGTCGAGCCGCTCGGCCGAGACGTCGCCCAGGAGGCGGACCGGATCCTCCCCCGACGCGACCCACAGCGCCGGGTCGATCGCGGCGAAGAGATCGCGCGTCTCAGGGTGCCATGACCAACGAAGGTTGTTGGCGAGCACCTCAAGGGGGGCAAGCGGCGCGGGCAGGACAGTACGGACGGTGAACCGTCGGATCGCTCTCACGCGGGCAACCCTAGCCTGCCTGATAACGCTTGCATTGCCCCGTCCGCCCTCGGTCGTCCCACCTCGGACTTCACCGATGGATCGCCGATTCTTCGGTATCGACTGCGCGACGGCCCTACTCTGAGCCCACCATGAACGCTCACCACGCCCTCCCGACGATGCTCGACGGTCGATTCCCCATCACCGACGTGTCCCCCTGCGTGCTCGGCGGACGCCGTCCGGCGGCGGCGGCCGTCGGCGAGGCGATCCCCGTCAGGGCATCGTGCTTCCGCGAGGGCCACGACGCCCTCGGCGTCCATGTCGTCCTTCGCGCCCCTGACGGTTCGGAGCACTCCAGGTCCCGGATGACACCGATGGGCGACGGGCTCGACGGCTGGGCCGGAACGATTCGCGCCGATGCCATGGGCGACTGGTGCTTCGAGATCGAGGCCTGGGGCGACCCGTGGGGCTCGTGGGAGCACCGCGCCAGCATCAAGATCCCGGCCGGCATCGATGTCGAACTCGAATTCGAGGAGGGCGCCATCCTGCTCGAGCGAGCAGCCGCCGACCTCCCGGACTCCCTGCCAGCCGCCCGGGCCAAGCTCATCGCCGCAGCAGGCACCCTGCGCACCCGGACCCTGCCCGTCCCCGTGCGGATGTCGGCCAGCACCGACATCCGGGTCACCGCAGTGCTCGAGGAGCACCCGCTTCGGGAGGGCGTCACGGTGAGCGGGCCGTGGCCGCTACGCGTTCAGCGACGACGCGCGCTGGTCGGCTCCTGGTACGAGTTCTTCCCCCGCAGCGAGGGGGCTTCGCTCGATCCCCCGCGCTCGGGCACGTTCGCCACCGCAGCCAAGCGGCTGCCCGCCATTGCAGCCATGGGGTTCGACGTCGTCTACGTCCCGCCGATCCACCCGATCGGCGAGGTGAACCGCAAGGGACCGAACAACACCTTGACTCCCGGGCCGAGCGATCCCGGCTCGCCCTGGGCGATCGGCTCGCGGTTCGGGGGCCACGATGCGGTCCACCCAGACCTCGGCACCCTCGCGGACTTCGACCGCTTCGTGTCAGCGATCGAGGAACAGGGCATGGAGATCGCGATCGACCTAGCCCTGCAGGCCGCCCCCGATCACCCGTGGGTCGCGGCGCATCCCGAGTGGTTCACCACGCGGGCCGACGGCACCATCGCCTACGCCGAGAACCCACCGAAGAAGTACCAGGACATCTACCCGCTGAACTTCGACAACGACCCCGAGGGCCTGTATGCCGAAGTCGAGCGGGTCGTTCGCTTCTGGGTCTCGCACGGGGTTCGCATCTTCCGCGTCGACAATCCCCACACCAAGCCGGTCTGGGTCTGGGAGCGGCTCATCGCCGCCATCAACGAGACCGATCCCGACGTGCTGTTCCTCGCCGAGGCATTCACCCGGCCGCCCATGATGCGGGCCCTCGCAGAGGTCGGCTTCCAGCAGAGCTACACCTACTTCACCTGGCGCAATACGCGCGACGAGCTCGCCGCCTACAGTCGAGAGCTCGCCGGCCCGGCCGCCGCCTCGATGCGGCCGAACCTGTTCGCGACCACCCCCGACATCCTGCCGGAGTACCTGCAGTACGGGGGTCCGTCCGCTTTCGCCATCCGGTCCGTCCTCGCGGCGACGCTGTCCCCCACCTACGGGATCTACAGCGGGTTCGAGCTCTACGAGCACGTGTCGCTCCGCCCCGGCAGCGAGGAGTACCTCGACACCGAGAAGTTCCAGTACCGACCGCGCGACTGGCAGGCGGCCGAGGCGAGCGGCTACACCCTCGCGCCCCTGCTCACCCAGCTCAATGCCATGCGTCGCGACCACCCCGCGCTCCAGGACCTGCGCTCGCTCACCTTCCACCGCACCGACAATCCGAATCTCCTCGCCTACTCCAAGCGCGACCTCGACGACGTCATGCTCGTCGTGTGCACCCTCGAGTCCTACCGGCCGCAGCAGGGCCAGG
>CAFBLS010000017.1_pt1 | contig 11758 bp, 13 predicted proteins | sample 7268191 | NCBI WGS metagenome assembly CAFBLS01 (sample SAMEA6814038, study PRJEB35770) | freshwater metagenome | biome: Freshwater; feature: Freshwater reservoir; material: water | place: Czech Republic | collected 2017-05-23 | depth 30m m | reverse complement strand
TGTCGCCGAGGTGGTCAAGGGCGAAGGCGACCGCGCACATCCGCCGGTTCCGTTCGAGCAGCCAGGTGTGCACCGCATCGGCATTCTCGTCGGGCTTGCGTGCCACGAATGCGTTCACCGTCATGGCGTGGGTGCCGATGGCCAGGGTCACGTTGGTCTTGAGCTTCTTGGTGCCGGGCAGTTCGACCACGAAGGTGGCGGAATCGATTGGCTCGTGGACGAGACCAGACCCGGCGAGGAACTCGACGAGCAGGGCGGCTGAGTCGTTTGTCATCGACCGCCGACCACGGTGACATCGACGCTGGCCCGGTCGAGGGCCCTTTCGTAGGTCGAGAGAAGCCCTGCCGTGGTTGCTGCCCAGCCAAAGGATGATGCATGCATGCGGGCTCCGCGGCCGAGTTCGACGAGCCGCTCGGGGTGCGCGAGCAGGGATCCGATCGCGTCGGCGAATGCCTTCGGATCGTGGCCTTCGACGAGCACGCCACTCACCTCGTGAAGCACCGCGGTGCGAAGGCCGCCGACTGCTGCCGCGACGACGGGGGTTCCGCAGGCCTGGGCCTCGACTGCAACGAGGCCGAAGGACTCCGAGTAGGACGGCACGACGGCGATGTCGGCTGATCGGTACCAGTCGACCAGGACTGATCGGTCGCCGGGCGGCTCGAACCTCACGATGTCGGCGATCCCGAGGTCGGTTGCGAGGTCGCTGAGGAGGGTCGGATGCTCGAGTCCGGTGCCGGACGGCCCCCCGCACACGACGACGACGAGCCGCGAGCGGAGCTCCGGATCGGCGCTGACAAGGGCGGCTGCTGCCCGCAGGAGCACGTCGGGTGCCTTGAGCGGCTGGATCCGGCCGACGAAGAGCAGCACGACGGCATCGAGTGGCAAGCCCAATCGCCTGCGTGCTGCAGGCGGGTCTCCCGGGGTGAACATCTCAAGATCGACCCCCGGGTGGACGATGTCGACCCTGGACGGATCAGCGTCGTACAGGTCGATGAGCTGCCGAGCCTCGTCGCTCGTGTTGGCGACCAGTCGAGCTGCGGCCGCAACGACCTGCTCCTCACCGATGAGGCGCACCATCGGCTCCGGGGTGTCACCTGCGGCCAATTCGTTGTTCTTGACCTTGGCCATGGTGTGCATCGAATGCACGAGGGGAACCCGCCACCGCTCCGAGGCGAGCCATCCGACCTGACCGGACAGCCAATAGTGCGAATGGATCAGGTCGAACCACCCCTCGGGACGCGCGGCCTCGACGCGCATGACCCCGGCCGTGACCGCGCAGAGCTGGCCCGGCAGATCGGCCTTGAGCAGGCCCTCGAAGGGCCCGGCCGTGACGTGTCTGACGAGGACTCCGGGAGCCAGTTCGACGACGGGGGGAAGATCGGAGGACGTTGCCCTGGTGAAGATCTCGACGGCCGTACCGGCCTCCGCAAGGCGCTTGGCGGTCTCGACGACGTAGACGTTCATCCCGCCCGCGTCGCCGGTGCCGGGCTGGTCGAGCGGGGAGGTGTGGATCGACAGGACTGCGATTCGGGCGGGGGGTGAACTGCGAAGCAGACGGGCTGTCGTCATTCGTCCCCACTCCCTCTCGGTCACGTTGGCTCAACGTAGCGAGGAGTCTTGCCTATTCCGGTCTCGTCAGCCACTGATGGCGGACGGTGGCTCAGTCGAGGCTGACGCCGACGTAGGGCTCGCCGGTCACGATGGTGACGACTCGCCTCGTGACCGACACCGCGTGGTCGGCGTATCGCTCGTAGTAGCGGGACAGGAGGGTGATGTCGATGGCCGCTTCGACGCCGTGCGACCAGGAGGGCGACAGCACGATCGTGAAGAGCTCGCGATGCAGTCGGTCCATCTCGGTGTCGTGGGCCGCGATATCGGCCGCGAGCGATACGTCTTTCGTGGCGATGACTGAGCCAGTCTTGGAGACGATCGCCTCGGCGAGGCCTCCCATGACCGCGAACGTTCCGCGTAGTTCCTGGGGGACTGCCGGGCGCGGGTAGCGCATTCGGGCCTGCTTCGCGACGTGCTCTGCGAGATCGCCCATGCGCTCGAGCGACGCGGCGATGCGCAGGGCGCCGATGACGACGCGGAGGTCGCTGGCGACCGGCTGGCGCAGGGCAATGAGATCGAAACAGCGTTCTTCGACCGCCCCGGTGAGGGCATCGACCTGCGCATCGTTCGCGATGACATCCTCGGCCATCGAGAGGTCGGCATCGAGCAACGACTGGGTCGCACGATTCATTGCAGACCCGACGAGCCGGGTCATCTGCACCAAATCGTCGTTCACCGCATTGAGTTCGTCGTCGTAGCCCGCTCGCATGAATGCATCCTACGTCGGTGCGATGCCGGCGCATGGCGACAAGATGAACGGTATGCGACGTGTCGGTGAACGATAAAGACGCCAAATGAACCCGAAACGAACCCTTCATGGACGTGGTGGCCGAAGATTTCCGATCGCGTAGGTGCGCTCCTATCCGTCGAATATGACGCGTCCCCCGCTCGGTCCAACAGGACTGACCCGTGAGCTTGAGATCTCGCGGGCCGGCAGCAGCCCGGTGGTTCCCGACGAGGTGGTTCGAGTCCTGAGTGTGCTCCCCTCGGCCTCCCTCGTCGTGAGTGCTGATGGACTAGTCCTGCGCGCGAGCGCCCGGAGCCAGGCCCTCGGCCTCGTCAACCGAAGCCTTGTGACGATTCCTGACATCGTGCGACTCATCGACCGCGTCGCTGCCGACGGGCAAGCCCGCGAGCAGGAGATGCGCGTGCGACGGCCACCGCTGGGCCGCGAACTGCTCGAACTGCGGGTCCGGATCGCACCGCTGGGTACCGGAGCCATCCTCGTCCTCATCGACGACCTCGCTGAGGAGCGCAGGGTCGACGCCGTGCGAAGGGATTTCGTGGCCAATGTCAGCCATGAGCTCAAGACGCCCGTCGGCGCCCTGTCCCTTCTTGCGGAGGCCGTCCTTGCCGCGAGTGACGACGCCGATCAGGTTCGGCACTTCGCCGAGCGGATGCAACTCGAGGCCTCGCGCCTGAGCCATCTGGTGCAGGACGTCATCGACCTCTCGCGCCTGCAGGGTGATGATCCGCTGACCCACGCGGAGGTCGTCGACATCGACGACCTCGTCCAACGTTCCATCGATGAGGTCCGCACGGTGGCGGCAGCCAACAATGTCGACTTCATCGATGGCAAGCCGTCGGGATCCGCGGTCTACGGGGATCGAAGCCAACTGCAGACTGCGGTGCGCAACCTCCTGGCGAATGCGGTCGCGTACTCGCCGGGCGGAACGAAGGTCGCCATCGAGGCACGCGTGGTCGGATCGATCGTCGAGATCATGGTCAAGGACCAGGGCATCGGCATTCCGTCCAATGATCTCGATCGAATCTTCGAGCGCTTCTATCGCGTCGACCCGGCACGCTCACGGGTGACGGGGGGCACCGGGCTCGGCCTGGCAATCGTCAAGCATGTGTGCCAGAACCACGGCGGCGAATGCACCGCGTGGTCAGAGGTTGGTGTCGGATCCACCTTCGTCCTGCGCCTGCCTGCCTACGGAGGCGCGGCCGACACCACCCCTCAGGCCCATGAGATCCCGCTCGAACAGCTGTCAACCCCGATTGAAGAGGTGTTCGCATGACCCGTCTTCTCGTCGTCGAGGATGAGGAGTCCTTCTCGGAGGCCCTGTCCTTCATGCTCCGCCGCGAGGGGTACGAGGTCGTTGTTGCATCGGACGGCCTGAAAGCGGTCGATGAATTCGACCGGCACGGCGCCGATCTCGTGCTGCTTGACCTCATGCTGCCGGGGCTGTCCGGCACTGAAGTCTGCAAGCAGATTCGGGCAAAGTCGACGGTGCCGATCATCATGCTCACCGCAAAAGACGGCGAGGTCGACAAGGTGGTGGGCCTCGAACTCGGGGCCGACGACTACGTCACCAAGCCCTTCTCGTCGCGTGAACTCCTCGCGCGTGTTCGGGCGGTGCTTCGCCGCCATGGGGACATCGACGAACTGCTGCCGGCCGTGATCGAGGCAGGGCCCGTACGCCTCGACGTCGATCGCCATGCGGTCACGGTTCGCGGCGAAACGGTCTCGCTGCCACTCAAGGAGTTCGACCTGCTCGAACTGCTCGTGCGCAATTCAGGACGCGTCCTGACCCGATCGCAGCTCATCGACCGGGTCTGGGGTGCCGACTATGTCGGCGATACCAAGACCCTCGACGTGCACGTGAAACGGCTGCGGGCCAAGGTCGAGGAAGACCCGGGCAACCCCCGGCACATCCAGACCGTGCGCGGCCTGGGGTACCGCTTCGAGGCCTAGGAGCGAGAGGCCTACGAGCGACAGGCCTACGAGATGGGCGCGAGGAGCGGGTTCGGTGCGATGCCCTCGTAGATGCCGGTCGGGGGCACGCTGAGCACCGTGAAGTTCTTGACACCGGCGCGCTCGAATTGCACGGTCACCGGCACATAGGCGCTCTTGGCGATGTCAAGGCCGTACGCATTGATCCACGCCGTGCCGTCGTAGCCGAAGTTCACGGCCTCGCCAGGCATGACGTCGCCGAAACCGGGGGTGACGTAAGCGGAGGCGCCGTTGACCGCGACGCCGATCAGGCGATCAGGGACGCGTCCGGTATTCACGATCGTCATGATGACCGTGCCGGCCTTCGAGATTCCGGGGCCGGTGACCAGGGTCGCGTTCTCGATGCGGATGTCGCCGACCTGCTCCTGGGTGCCGTTGCCGGAGTTCATGGCGCTCTGGGCGTTGGTCGTCGCCGCCTGCCCGCTGTAGCAGCCGGCGAGCAGGGGTGCGGCCGCTAGGGCGAGGGCGCTGACTACAGCAGCGGTTCGGCGGGCAGTCTTCTGGGTTCGAGTCGTCGTCACAGGACGAAGGCTATCGGCAGGAATTCGGGTCTGTCTTCGCGTGGTAGTCTAGGCAGTCGGGAAAGGGGCTCTACTCCATGGCTTTTAGCGTTGGTGACACCGTTGTCTACCCACATCACGGGGCTGCACTGATTGAGGCTCTTGAGATCCGCATAGTCAAGGGCGAGGAGCGCGAGTACCTCGTGCTCCGAGTGGCACAGGGCGACCTGACAGTTCGGGTGCCCTCTGACAACGTCGATCTCGTCGGCGTGCGCGATGTGGTGAACCAAGAGGGTCTCGATCGAGTGTTCAATGTCCTGCGCCAGCCGTACACCGAAGAGCCGACCAACTGGTCTCGCCGGTACAAGGCCAATCTCGAGAAGCTGGCCTCCGGCGACGTCATCAAGGTGGCCGAGGTCGTCCGAGATCTGTGGCGTCGCGAGCGTGAGCGCGGGCTTTCCGCCGGCGAGAAGCGCATGCTTGCTAAGGCCCGCCAGATTCTCGTGAGCGAGCTGGCGTTGGCCGAGAAGACCAATGAGGACAAAGCCGAGGCAATCCTCGACGAGGTCCTCGCCTCCTAGGCGGCGCAGTGACTGCCGATCGGCATACGGCTGCGATCGTTCCGGCGGCGGGTCGCGGCGAGCGACTGGGCCCGGGCGCCCCCAAGGCGTTGCGGCTGCTCGGGGGTGCCCCGCTGCTTGTCCACGCAGTGCGTGCCCTGAGTGCCTCACACGCCATCGACGTGATTGTCGTGGCGGCGCCTGCCGGTGATCTTGACGAGGTTCGTGTCATGCTCGATCAGGCGGAACTGGCAACCGAGGTTCTCGTGGTGGCCGGTGGCGAATCACGGCAGGACTCAGTGGCCCGTGCCCTACTGGCCCTGCCAGCCGAGATCGATGTCGTGCTGGTTCATGACGCTGCTCGCCCGCTGGTCCCTGCCGAACTCATCGCACGCGTCGTGGCAGCGGTTCGATCGGGCCACGAGGCTGTCGTGCCGGGCCTGCCCGTCGCCGACACGATCAAGCAGGTCGATGAGGGCAACGTCGTTGAGGCCACCCTGAACCGTGCGGCGCTCAGGGCAATCCAGACTCCGCAGGGGTTTGCCCGGCAGGTGCTGCAGTCGGCGCATGCGGCGCTCGATCCGGAAAGCAGCCCGGCGACCGACGATGCGGGTCTGGTCGAGGCTCTTGGCCGCCCCGTGCTCGTCATCGCCGGTCACGAGGAGGCGTTCAAGGTGACCCGCCCGATCGACTTGGTCCTGGCCGAGGCGATTCTGGCGCGACGTCGGTCTGCGGGCGTGCTCGGATGACGGCCATCCCGCTCGTCGGCATCGGCACTGACGTCCATGCTCTCGCTGCGGATCGTCCGCTGTGGCTCGCCGGACTCCTGGGGCCGGGCGAGACCGGTCTCGCGGGGCACTCCGATGCCGATGTCGCGGCTCACGCACTGTGCGATGCGCTGCTGTCGGCTGCGGGCCTTGGCGATCTGGGGGCTGTCTTCGGCACCGACGATCCGCGCTGGTCCGAGGCAGCCGGGGTCACCCTGCTCGCGCACACCGCCCAATTGGTCCGGGAGGCCGGCTACGTCATCGGCAATGGCTCGGTCCAGATCATCGGGAATCGGCCCAAGGTGGGCAGCCGTCGCGAAGAGGCACAGGACGTCATGAGCGCGGCGATCGGGGCCCCCGTTCGGGTATCGGGCACCACGACCGACGGCCTCGGACTGACAGGCAGGGGCGAGGGCATCGCGGCCATCGCTGTCGCGTCGCTCGCGCCCGGGGTACGGTGATCCCGTGACTTCCCGCATCCCCGAAGGTTCGCTGCCCCTGCTCGACGGCCCTGAGTTCGCGACCCTTGCGACCATCTCGGCGGACGGGCAGCCGCAACTCTCGGTTGTCTGGGTCGCGCGCGAGGGCGACGACCTCCTCATGTCGACCGTCGAAGGCCGGCAAAAGCATCGCAATCTGGTTCGCGACCCGCGGGCCACGGTCCTTGTCTACGGCAAGGCGAATCCGTACTCGTACATCGAGGTGCGCGGCACCGTCACGATGAGCCGCGAGGGCGGACGCGAACTCATCGATCGGCTCGCCAATGAGTACACGGGTGCCGACCGCTACACGATGGACGATGGCACCGACAACGTCCGGGTAGTGGTCAGGCTCACCCCGCACAAGGTCATCGCCCTCTAACCGATCCGCTCGCTGCACAGGTGGGCCCCAAAAGATCGGTACCCTTCACCTGTGCCACTTTCCCTCTACGACACAGCCACGCGCGCTGCGCGCGAGTTCATCCCCATCACACCCGGCCATGTGGGCATCTACCTGTGCGGTGCGACGGTGCAGGCCCCGCCGCACGTCGGGCATATCCGCAGCGGCGTTTCCTTCGACGTCCTGCGGCGATGGCTGACTATTCGCGGTTATGACGTCACGCTGGTCCGCAATGTCACCGATATCGACGACAAGATCATCCACGACGCCGGACACGAGGACATCCCCTACTGGCAGCTCGCCATGCGCAATGAGCGCGCCTTCACGCGGGCCTACGACGTCCTGGGCTGCCTGCCGCCCACGTACGAGCCGAGAGCCACCGGGCATGTTCCGGAAATGATCGCGTTGATGCAGCGGCTCATCGACCTTGACCACGCATACTCGGTGAACGGCGATGTCTATTTTGATGTTCGGTCATTCGAGGGCTACGGGTCGCTGAGCGGGCAGCGCATCGACGACATGCTCGCTTCGCCTGACTCGGCAGCCAAGGACAAGCGCGACCCTCGTGACTTCGCGATGTGGAAGGCGGCGAAGCCGGGCGAGCCGCTCTGGCAGACGCCCTGGGGCCCTGGCCGTCCGGGCTGGCACATTGAGTGCTCGGCAATGGCGGGCAAGTACCTCGGCGAGCACTTCGACATCCATGGTGGTGGCCTGGACCTCATCTTCCCCCACCACGAGAACGAGATCGCCCAGTCCAAGGCCGCGGGTGGTGACTTCGCGAACTTCTGGATGCACAACGCCTGGGTCACCACCGCTGGCGAGAAGATGAGCAAGTCCCTGGGCAACTCGCTGCTCGTCGACGAGGTCGTCAAGCGGATCCCGCCGGTGGAGTTGCGCTACTACCTGGTGAGCGCGCACTACCGCTCGATGCTCGAGTACTCGGACGTCTCAGTGAGCGAGGCCGGCCAGGGCTACCGCCGCATCGAGGGATTCCTTCGGCGGGCACATGAGCTGCTCGGAGGTACTCCGGCGCTGCTCGAGGTCGACCTGGCCGCGAGGCCGTCCGCCTTTGACGAAGCGATGGACAATGACCTGGCCGTACCCCAGGCGCTGGCCGTGCTGCACGACATCGTCCGCGCAGGCAACGCAGCGGTGGCCGAGCAGCGGATCGATGACGTGCGAGAGGCGTTCTGCGCCACCCTCGCGATGCTCGATGTGTTCGGGCTCAACCCGTGGGACCCTCAGTGGAGCACCGGGCAGGCAGGTTCGACCGACCGCGCGACCGAGGTCATTGACGCGCTCGTGCAGGTGCTGATGACCCAGCGGCAGGAGGCGAGAGTCCGCAAGGATTTCGCCGCAGCAGATGCGATTCGCGACGGGCTCGACCTGATCGGCATTCGCATCGAAGACACCGCGCAGGGTGCGCGCTGGACGCTTGAGAAGTAAGGACGAACCATGGCAGGCAACTCTCAACGACGCGGCGCGATGCGAAATGACGGGACGAAGAAGGGCGCGACCGTCGGGTCCGGCGGCCAGCGGCGCAAGCAGCTGAAGGGCCGTGGTCCGACCCCCAAGGCGACCGAGCGCACCTACCACCCGGCGGCCCGCCGGGAGCGCGCAGCGGTCAAGCGCGCCGAGGAGGGCAAGGAGCGGGCCCCTGCATCGGCCCGCCGCCGCACCGCCCGTGAAGAAGCGAGCATGCTCATCGGGCGAAACCCGGTGGTTGAAGCCCTGCGGGCGAAGGTGCCGGCGAAGGCCCTGTACGTACAGGTGAAGATGGAGAGCGATGATCGCTGGCGCGAGGCACTTCGTCTCGCGGTTGCCTTCAACATCCCGGTCCTCGAGGTGTCGCACACTGACATGGACCGCCTCACCGACGGCGGCGTCCATCAGGGACTGGCCCTGGCCGTCCCGGCCTACGACTACGCCGACCTCACCGACGTCTCGACCGGAAGCCTCCTTGTGGCGCTCGACGGCGTGACCGACCCTCGTAACCTCGGCGCGATCGTGCGGTCTGCGGCGGCGTTCGGCGCCGACGGCGTCGTTATCCCGAGCCGGCGCTCGGCGGGGGTCACTGCCGGAGCATGGAAGGCGTCGGCTGGTGCGCTCTCCCGCGTGCGGGTCGCGCAGGTCACCAACCTCACCCGGTCGCTCGAGGCGCTGCAGCAGCAGGGGTTCACCGTGGTCGGGCTCGCGGCCGACGCGCCGCAGTCGGTGAGCGGGCTCCCCGCCGATGTGCTCACTGACAAGCTGGTGCTCGTCATCGGATCAGAGGGCGAGGGACTCTCAAGGCTCGTTGGCAAGACCTGCGATTGGATCGCGAAGATCGGCATGCGCTCCGACACCGAGTCGCTCAATGCGTCGGTCGCAGCGGGCATCGCCCTTCACTCGGTGTTCGCAGCGCGCGCCTGACCCGATGACCGGCGGGTGATGAGCCCGCCGACCATCGGGAATACCAGCACCGAGAGGGCGCCCGCCCCGACCAGCGCTGCGGCATTCGCGGGTCGCATGAGGCCATCGGCGGTCTCCAGGGTCGTCACCGCGACGATGATGGGCAGCCCGGTTGCGACGAGCAACGAGAATCTCGCGCGTTCCGCGGTGGCTGGCAGGGCCCGTCGGTAGATGAAGAACTGCGGGAGGCCCCGCACGAGCAGGAGCAGGAAGAAGAACAGCACGAGGAGCAGGGGGTGCTCCACAATCGATCCGATGTCGAGGTTGGCTCCCGACACGACGAAGAACACCGGGATCAGGAATCCGAAGCCGATCGCCTCGATCTTGCCCAGGACGATCGAATCCTCAGCGGGCGGCGAGAAACGCCGAACGATGATGCCCGCGGCGAACGCACCGAGCACCGCGTCGAGGCCGAATCCATCGGCCACGGCGAGCAGCAGGATGATGACAAGCATCGTGAGCCGGACGGCAGTCTGCGCGCTCGTGTGATGCCCGACCTCGATGAGGGCGTTGATGCGCCGATTGCGAAAGCGCTGGGGCAGCACGGCCAGCGCCACCGCGATGCCGACGAACGCGGCAAGGGTCAGCAGGGCCACGAACTTCGATTGGGAGCCCAGCAGGACCGCTATGGCGATGATGGGTCCGAACTCACCCCAAGCGCCCGCGCCCATGAACAGGGTCCCCATCCGCCCGGACAGGTCGCCGGAGTCCCGCAGCACTGGCAGGAGCGTGCCGAGCGCTGTTGACGTCAAGGCGATCGCCACGCCCAGGGAGTCATCGACGAGGCCGGTCACCTGCAGGACGGCAGCTGCGACACCGGCGAGGAGCAGTGAGCTTCCCCAGCCGATGGCGGCCAGGCGCCCGCTTTCGCCGCGGATGGCGCGCTCCTCGAGTTCGAGTCCCGCGAGGAAGAACAGCATGCCGAGCCCGAGCTCGGAGAGGAGGGTGATCGCGCCGGTCACCCTGATGAGGTCGATCGCCGAGGGGCCGAAGAGGATGCCGAGGCCGATGAGCAGGACAACGTCCGCGACTCGCAGGCGCACGAGCCCCACGAACAGCGGCACGGCGGCTGCGATGGCGGCGATCGTCACCAGCGACACGAGGTCTGTGTGCACGGTCGGTATCCCCTCTGAAACTCTCCGGTGCTCGAGTGAGCGGCCCATGGTCCAAGATGCCCGCCCGTCAGGCCAACGAGCATCGCCATCGTAGGGCGGGCTCTGGTGGCCGGACGGTGCGCGGTGAATGACAGGATTCGGGCATGTCGCGTCCAGTCATCGGAGTCAGCTGCTACCTCGAGCCTGCGAAGTGGGGTGCCTGGGAGATCGAGGCAGCGCTGCTCCCGCATTGGTACGTCGATCTTCTTCAGGAGGCGGGGGCTCGGGTGGTGATGCTGCCTCCGGATACCTCGGACGACGTGGAGGTTCTCGATCGCATCGACGGCCTTGTGCTCGTCGGAGGGGCCGACGTCAACCCCGCCGGCTACGGCGCGGTGCCTGAGCCGACCACTGACGCACCGCGCGTGAGCCGGGATGCATCCGAGCTCAGCCTGTACCGGGGAGCCAAGGAGCGTGACCTTCCGGTCCTAGGCATTTGCCGAGGTCTGCAGGTGATGGCTGTCGCGCACGGGGGCTCGCTGCACCAGAACCTGCCTGACGTGTCTGATCTCGTGCACCGCGAGCGCCCCGGTCAGTTCGTGAACCACCAGGCGAGTTTCACGGCCGGGTCGATGATCGCGGGCGCGCTCGGCGGCACCGAGGCGATCGTGAATTCCTCGCACCACCAGGCGGTGAAGGATGCCGGCGACCTCGCGGTCACGGGCCTCGCACCCGATGGCACCATCGAAGTGTGCGAGGACTCGTCGGCGTCGTTCTGCGTTGGGGTGCAGTGGCATCCGGAACACCCGGACCGTCGGGCTACCGACCGGGGGCTCATCAGGGCATTCCTCGAGGCCTCGATTCGGTTCCGCACCGGCCTGTCGACTCCGCGGGTGGGCTAGGAGGCGGGTCACGCTGGTCCCGACCTGCAACCCAAACGCCGCCGGGCCCGAAAGGGCCCGGCGGCGCGTGAGCAGGTTGCGGCACAACGGGGCCTACAGCGGAGTGACGTACGCCCCGGAGATCCCGCCGTCGATCAGGAAATTCGACGCGGTGAGGAAGGACGAATCATCGCTGGCGAGGAAGGCCACGGCAGCGGCAAGCTCGGACGGCTCGCCGAAGCGACCCATCGGGATATGGACGAGACGACGCGCCGCGC
>CAFBLS010000016.1_pt1 | contig 11833 bp, 11 predicted proteins | sample 7268191 | NCBI WGS metagenome assembly CAFBLS01 (sample SAMEA6814038, study PRJEB35770) | freshwater metagenome | biome: Freshwater; feature: Freshwater reservoir; material: water | place: Czech Republic | collected 2017-05-23 | depth 30m m | reverse complement strand
AACCCCGTATCCAGGTCTTCTGCGCAACCAGCGCGGTGCCGATGAGCGTCAGGTAGCCCAGCACGATCGACCACCTCGCCAATCCGACTCCGCGCTGGGGCTCCGTGCTCGTGGTTACTTGGTCGTAGGCCATATGGCCAAGGACGATTGCCGGAAGGCAGGTGAGCGGGATCCACGCGAGGACGAATGCAACGACCGCGAGAGGATTCGCCGGGGCGCCGGCGGGCGCCGAGATGCTCACCCGCGAGGCCGTCGCATGGTGGCTCAGGGCCGACCACAGGGACACGAGAAGCAGACCGCCGGCCGGCACGATCACCAGGGCGCTGGTTCCGGCTATGTCGAATGCCTCGTAGCCGCTCAGCACGTAGTCCGGTCGCGCGCCCGCGTCGAAGGCCAGCACTGACGTCGGCCCGTCGAGCCTCACCGCCAGCATGTCCATCGCCCACGGAATCACTGCGACCGCCGTGAAGAAGCCGGCGGCCGCGCCGAGCGCGAGCACGCCCCCGCGGCGGCAGGTGAAGGCCAGCCACAGGATCGCTGGCAGGAGCCACACGATCGTGCGAGTGAATGCCCACACATTGCCATTCGAGAATGAGCTCAGCAGATCGCCGGGGTCGAGCCCGTAGCCATACCCGCTGGTCCACGAAACCGAGCCGAGGACGGCGAGCACCCCGATGAGCAGCGTGGAATCGATGCCGAAACTCGCCCGGAGCGCGGGGGCAAGGAGCACCGGACGAAGCGCGGCGCCTATCCAGACGACGCAGGCCACGATGAGCACGGTCATGCCGAACAGAACTACTCCGGCTGACGCCAGGGTGGTGTTCTCTCCAGCGGCGATAGCGTTGACCCAATCGGTGCCGGCCGGCGGCTTCGCGAGCCAGACCACCTGACGCAGCTCGACCGAGGGAATCGCATCGACGAGCAGTGGACCAGCGAATCGGATTGCTACTGCAACGGCGAACGCGGTGAGGCCAAGTCGTCGTCGTGATGACGTGAACAGTGCCAGCACAAGCGCGACCAGGAGGACGCACCCGGGGATCAGCTGGGCCAGATTGTCCTGCGGCGCAGCGACATCGCGCGCACCACGATTATGGAGACCCGTCGTAATCACGAACCCGAGGGCCACCAGGGCAAAGACCGTGATCGGCGCGACAAGCAACCGGGTACTGGCATTCGCTGCCGAGATCGGCTTCGCCACGTCAACCTCCTTGCATGCGTGCTGCCCTAGCCGTGCGGCACAGGAAGGACCTCGTCGGCTCCGAGGGTAACGCCGGTGAGCGGCTGCGTCGAGAGGAAGACGACGGCATTGGAGATATCCTCGAGCGTCGGCCTTGGCCGGGCCGAATGCTCACGCTCATTGAGGGTCGCCAGGAACTCGTCGGCATCGGCTCCCCGGTATGACGACGTGGAGTCCAGGAGATTCGGCGCAACCGTGTTCACGCGCGACCCGGCGACCAGCCCGGCAAGCTCGGCCGTTCGGCGCCGGACGAAATCCCGGTCGAGGCCCTCGCTTCCGGGCTCGGCGAGCACGTTCACGATCGACCCGCCCATCTCGGTGAGCGCCTGGTCGAACGCTGCGCGGACGAAGGCCTCGCCGTGCTCGCCGAATACCGGCACGAGGTCGGTGTTCACGACGCAGTCCAGTCCATTGCCCAGTCTCGCGGCGCGGCGTACCGCAAGGGCGTAGGAGTCGACGTCGGCGAGGTCGGCCTGGACGTGAGCCCTGGCGAAGTGCGAGGTTCGGTGCGATTCGTCCGTCCCGACGACGAACCAGCCATGGGCCATGAATCCGGAGCCGATGTACTCACCGATCAGCGAATGAATCCCCGTGACAAGGACGCTGGGCCCGTGATTTGCTGGCATGCCAGCATCCTCTCACCTCGGCTTCAGGATGGACGTTCCCCCGGGCCGGTCCATCGAAACATCCCCAACCGGCGAGGCTGGTACCTCGGGTGAGCTGTTCGGCATACGCTGGAGGGCGTGCGAAGGATCCTTCCGCTTGCCCTGGCAGCCCTGCTGGCATGCGCTGCCGTGTGGCCCGCAGATGCCGCCAGCGCGAAGACCTTCGACACCTGGCCGTCCGTCACGGCAGCGCTCTCGGGCCTGCAGACGCCCTGGGAGCCGCGTCACACGATCGGCCTCACGCTCGACCCGAAGCTCGGCATCGACGTGACCCGGTGCACCGGCAAGAAGGGCTACCTCATCCACGCCCGCTACGCATCGCCCCGGAACCGCCGGGCCTTCTCGATCGTCGAGCAGCCGAACGGCGTCAACTGCGTACGGACGAACATGTCGGGGTACGGCCGCATCGGCATCGTTCGAGTGCTCGGCTACACCTTCGACATCTACGGCCGCTGCAAAGCGGCGAGGTGCCCCGGGTGGACAGTCGTGAAGCGCGGACTCGTCCGCATGCGTCCGGCGAGCCCGGGCGCTTCCGTCTCGTCCGTCCGAATCGCGACGAAGGGGCTGACCTACGAAGAGGTCCGCTGGCTCACCGAGGGCCTAGCCCTCCCCTCCTTCAACTGAGCACGCTCTCAGCCTCCCTTCAGGGTGTCCACAGGCAGGGCCAGGTTCCGGTTGCACAGCCTGCCGAGCGCCCCAAGACTGGTAACGCGAGCGAGACGATCACCCATCCGTGGGCGTCGAAGCGCCGCATTTCCATTCCAGCGCAACGTGATTATTCAAGGAGCACCGTGAACTCGACGAACTACCGCATGGTCATGCAGGGCGCCGCAGTGATGCTCGGCCTCGCAGGCATCATCGCGGTCCACGTCCTAGACCTGCAGGGAAAAATGGAGGAGGTTCCCTATCTCGGATTCGCCTACATCGGGGCGATCATCGCCTCAGGCGTCCTCCTCGTGCTCATCGCGACGAGGCCCTCTCGGGAGGTCTTCCTCGCTTGCTCGGCGCTCTCGGCGGCAATCCTCGGCGGCTTCATCGTGAATCGGACCGTAGGAATGCCGAACGCCATGGACGACATCGGCAATTGGTTCGAGCCGCTCGGCATGCTGTCGGTGGTGTGCGAGGTCTTCGTCCTCGTCATGGGGCTGGTTGCCGCGCGCACCTTCGGCCAGGCTTCATCATCAGACGAGCGCTCTGCAGGCAAGCGCGTCCGCGTCAGCGCATAGCTCCGCCCCTCCCCTGGTCTTGTCCAATCCCCCATGCCCGGCCCTCGGCTCAACCTTCCCTCAGGAACGGTTCACTAGGGTCAATGAGTGACCGAGACTAGGAGGAGGGGGGCCATCGGGACCGGCGCAGTAGCCATCGTCCTCGTTCTCATAGCGACTGCCCTGGCCCTGACCGGGAGGCACGACCAAGGAGCGGCGAGCGGCCCCGACCCCTGCAATGTTTGAAGGTGCATGCATAAGTCATGAGTTCAACTCCTATTGCGAGCCTCCTATTCGCCTGACAGTAGTCGATCTAACCCGACATCGCTTGGCTCCGACCGGCGAGGAGTAGTCTCAAGGAGGCAATACTCTCGCACCGTTCGGGGGCACGATGAACATGATTCGGCAGGGCAGAACAACCCTTCGATTGAGTGCCGTTGCGACGATAGCGCTCAGCGGTCTCGCCCTCATCGGCCTGACTGCACCGCCGGCGAGCGCCGAGGTCAGCGGCATCAGCGCCTGGGTCATCAGCGGGAGAACTGGCGAACCGGACCCGTCGGCCGTGAGCGAGAATCAGATCCAGTTCGGCTTCGGATTCAGCGACAGTTCGGGTGCCTCCGACGTGCGATTCGATCGCCTCTCGTTCGGCTACACCGTCACCGGCGAGGGCCGCACCATCGCCTCAGGTTCGTCCAATCCCGGCGTCACCTACATCTCGGCGGGCACCGCGCCGAGCCGCTACATCGACGCGGTCGACCTTCGCGACCTCCGGGCCGGCACCACCTACACAATCAGCGTGTGGGCTCTCGACCACGGTCAGCGCTTCACGAACTCGATCGACGTGACCACCCAAGCCCGCATCGCGCCGCCGGGGGCACCGACCGGCGTGACGGCCGTTGCTGCGACGACATCGGTCACCGTCGCCTGGAGCCCTCCCTCATCCGACGGAGGCGCTTCGATCAGCGGCTACACGGTGACGGCCAGCCCAGGGGGGCAGAACTGCAGCACCGTGGCAATCTCCTGCACCGTGTCGGCGTTGACCACCGGCGCGACCTACACGTTCTCCGTTCAGGCGGCGAACTCATCCGGTCCGGGCCCAGCATCGTCAGCAACGGCCCCCGTGCGGATGCCGCTCGCGACGCCGACGCCCAGTGCGTCACCCACGTCGTCGTCTGGCCCTTCGTCGGGGTCGTCCTCGTCCTCATCGGGTTCATCGGGGTCATCGTCATCCGCGAGTTCATCGGTGAGCGCCGACGACCTCGGCTCGATTGACCCGGTCGAGGACACGGTCGACGGCGAACTCGCGATCGCCAAGGTCGAGGGCGGCTACCGACTTCGCATCGACACGAACAGCCCCGAGACTGCGTTCACCATCGTTGCGCGCAAGCCCAACGCCAAGGTCCTCAAGTGGGCCCTCGATACCAAATCGAGCGGGGCCGTCGTGTTCACGACGAAGCGCAACCTGGCCGGCTACACCCTGAGGCTGCGGATGGAGGGCGAGACCCTCGACGTGGTGAAGGTGAGCTGATCATTCGCAGCGGACGGACGCTTGTTGCCCCTGTGTCCACGGTGGCGCGTGAGGTGACGAATCCGGCGTAGAGTCTTCTCGATGCCAGCCCACATGACGTCGCCGACGCGCGCAGCGCTCCCCCGGCTCGCGGCCCTCGCTGCGACCGTGATCGCAGCCCTCCTCGCGGTCGCTGTCGCCGGTCCGGTCGCAGCCGGCGTTCCGGCCTCCCTCCCCGCGCAGAGCGCCACCATCGCACTGCCGGCCCCCGGTACCTGCCCCGTCAATGCACGATTCGCGAAGCACGACTTCCGGGCGATGTGGATCGCCACGGTGGTGAACGTCGACTGGCCGTCCAGGCCAGGGCTCAGCGTGGAGAGGCAGCAGGCAGAAATGCGCGCCTGGCTCGACCTCGCCGTGAAGGACAACTTCAACGCAGTGGTGCTGCAGGTGCGGCCCTCCGCCGATGCCTTCTGGCCCTCGACCTACGAGCCGTGGTCGAAGTGGCTCACCGGCCATCAGGGCCAGGACCCCGGCTACGACCCGCTCGCCTTCGCTGTCGACGAGGCCCACAAGCGCAATATCGCCCTGCACGCCTGGTTCAACCCGTACCGCGTGAGCATGACCGGCAAGCTGGCGAAACTCGCTCCCTCGCATCCGGCCCGGCTTCACCCAGACTGGGTCGTCCGAAAGGATGGCAAGCTCTACTACAACCCGGGTATCCCCGAGGTTCGCGAGTTCGTCACCAACGCGATCATGGACGCCGTCACGCGATACGACATCGACGGCGTTCACTTCGACGACTACTTCTACCCGTATCCCGGCTCGGGCAAGCCCTTCAGGGACAAGGCCGCGTATGCCGCAAACGGCGCGGGGTTCGCGAACCGGGCCGACTGGCGCCGGGCGAATATCGATGCGCTCATCAAGGGCCTGCACGACCGCATCAACGAGGTGAAGCCATGGGTCCAATTCGGCGTCTCGCCCTTCGCCGTCTGGCGCAACAAGTCGACCGATGCGTCGGGCTCTCAGACCAGGGCCGGCATCGAGACCTACGACGACCTCTACGCCGACACCAGGCTCTGGCTCCGCGAGGGCTGGATCGACTACGTCGTGCCACAGGTCTATTGGACGCGCGGATTCAAGATCGCCGACTACGACACGATCGTGCGCTGGTGGGCCGGCGAGGTCGACGCTGCTGCAGCGGCAGGCCATGCGGTTGGCCTGTACATCGGCGAGGCCACCTATCGAGCCGGCACGACCATCAACCATGACTGGCACCAGCGCAATGAGCTGAACAGCCACCTCACGTTCACCGCCGGAATTCCGGAGGTGCAGGGCAATATCTACTTCTCGGCAACGCATGTGCGGGCCGACAGGCGCGGCACGACGACCAAGCTCGTCAAGCGCTGGTACTCGCACCCGGCGCTCCTGCCCGTCGTCGGTGATCCGACCGGTGCACCACCGCTGCCCCCCGCCAACCTGCGCGAGGACAACGGCTCCCTCACCTGGGCCGGCAGCGACCCATCAGCCGTGACGTACGCGATCTACCGGGTGGCGGCCACATCACCCGGCGGGTGTGACCTCGCCGACGCCCGGAATCTCGTCGCCACCATTCGTGGCACCGGCGATTCGATGCAATGGACCGACACCGAACCGTCGGCAGATGCCACCTACGTCGTCACGTCCGTCGACCGCAACGGGCATGAGAGCGCCGGCGCACTGGCGAACGTCGCATAGTGTGGTGGCCAATCCAACCGAACAACGAAGGCAGCCCCCTGTGCGAATGATGAGACTGTCACTGGCGACTGCGGTCGGCATCCTTGCGATGTCGCAGAGCGGCGTCGCCTCGGCCGCCACGGTGAATGAGGCCTACGCAGATTCGTGGATGCTCGACCACACCGCGAAAATCGCCAGCGAGTTCCGAGCCAAGAGCCAGCAGATCACCCTGACAGGCGTCGAGGGCAATGACGGACCCTCGACCACGATCAGCAAGGTCAACATCGACGGCAGCTTCGAGCAGTTCCGCGACGGCGAACTTTCGCTCGTGTCGGATGGCAACAGGGTGTTCGAGCTCGGTTCAGACGGCAAGTGGCACCGCCTCCGCACTTTCGAGGTCATGCGCGGGGTTCCGTCGATGCTCACGAACGCGATCGTCCCCAGCCAGGACAGCGACTCGGCCGAGATCACCTACCGCATCAAGGGGAACTCCTTCACCGCCACGTTCACTCGCGATGGCGAAGAGATCACCTCGACGGCGACCTTCGCCCGCCGGCGGTTCACCTCGACCTCGCCCGGCCGCACCGTCGACGTGCGCCCGGTGCCGCCTGTCGAGGTCGCGATGCCCAAACCCCGAGACATCGGCGCACCGAAAGCGCACGGCAATGCGGAGATCATCGCCTTCTAGGAGTGACGACCGCTTTCGAGCTGGTCGCTGAGGTGGCGGACGAGCACGCCGATCGCTCGCATGTCGCGCATGACCGCGGCACGCTCATCAGCGTTCGCCGGCTCCCAGTTGGCGATTGCCGCGTATGCGACCTGGCCAGAGTCTCGCGAAACCAGGCCGCAGTCCGCGCGCACTCCATCGTCCGTCCCTGTCTTGTTGATCAGCGACACTCCCGTTGACGGGCCGGTGTGCGCGAGCGGATCAAGGTCGAATGCCGACGCCACCATCGAGAGGTCGGTGTTCAACGCGAGCCACCCGGAGAGCATTCGTGACTCCTCCGGCGAACCGAGTGCACCGCTCCCGATGCGCGCGAACAACCGGGAAAGGTCAACCGCGGATCCGGACGACAGCCGCGACGGATCAGAGGGGCCACGATGGTCGCGGACGTAGTCATGGAGTTCGATGGTGCCAAGACCAAGCCGCGCGGTCGTCGTGGTGAGCCTGTCGAGGCCGATCCTACGAAGGAGGACGTTCGTGGCCAGGTTGTCGCTGGTCGCGGACACGAGCACCGCGGCGTCGTGAATCGTGAGCGCATTGGCGTCCAGGTACTGCCAGATGCCCGAATCACTCACCGCTTCTGCCGACGTTCGCACGAGGCGCTCAGTCGGGTCGATGCCGCCGTCGCAAATCCCGTGAGCCACTTCGGCCAGGAGGACGAGTTTGCCGACACTCGCCGTCGAGAGGACGGTCGATGCGTTGTGATGTAGCGATACGCGGCGGAGATCCGTCCCGTCCGAGGCCGTGGACGTGATCGCAATCGACCACTCCGAGCCATCCGACTCAAGCATCATGGGGAGCTGGCGCCAGCCCTCCTCGTCATCGACGCTCATCGCCGATTGACCGTAGCCCTCATTTCCAGGGGTCCTCGAAGGATGTAGCTGCGGGTGTATGGCCCGGAGTCGGCAGACGGCACGATCGATTTCACGTGCTCAGCCAGGACCTGCCAGGCGATCACCGACTCCATTCGCGCCAACCCGGCCCCGATGCACATGTGCGGACCCTGCCCGAAGGCCAAGTGGGCACGTCCATGCTCCCGATCGGGGTCGAACGCATCCGGCGACTCGAACACGCGCTCGTCACGGTTCGCGCTCGCAAGGGAAAGCATCACCAGCTGGCCCGGTTGGAGGGCGACACCGTCAAGGTCGGTCTCGCGCGTGACGACGCGCATCGCATGCTGGGTGGGCGAAGCAAGCCGGACGGCCTCCTCGACCACATTCGTCGCGAACTGCGGGTTCTCGCGGATCCGCTGCCACACCGTCTCATCGGCGCCGAAGAGCCTGATCGATTCTGCGATGAACTTGCCCGTCGTCTCGTTGCCCGCGACGACCAGCTCCCGCAGCAGCGTGAGGAGCAGTGACATCTGCACGCCCTCACCGCCGTCGTCCGCTCCATCCTCGGCAATGGCCCCTGCCAGTTCGGCGATGAGACCCGGCTCCGGACGGTCCCGATTTGCCTCGAGCACCGCTGCCATCGTCAACTGGAAGTCGAGCAGATCGGCCTCGTAGCTCACCCACTGCGCCGCTGACGGGTTCGAGCCGATCGTCGCGACCGCAGCCGTCGACCAGCGCCTGATGTCGTCGCGTCGCTCGGCGGGGAGTCCGAGGACCCGTGAAATCGCCCAGACCGGAAGCGGCTCGCCGAACATCGCCTGGAAGTCGATCTCCTCACCGTCGGGCAGCGCGGCCGCCAGCTCCTCGGCTGCCGCGCGAACGAGTGGTTCGAGTGCGGTCAGCCCGCGCGGCGTGAATGACTTGTTCACCATGCGGCGCAGCCGCGTGTGCTCCGGTGCGTCGTTCGTGCCCAGAGCGCTGGTGTACGGCCAGCCCTGCGCCCGCAGCGCCCCAACCTCGTCGGCGATCTCGGCCGGCACCGTGTGGTGCTTGTTGATCCTGGACGAGTACGTCTCTGGATCGAGCAGGACGGTTCGCACGAGCTCGTGGCGAGTGACGAGCATCCAGTTGTCGGGGGTCGTCGGGCACACTCCCCCGGCTGCCCGCGCCCGGGCCAGGCACCCGACCGGATCGTCCAGGAACTCGTCCGATCGGACAGCGATGGCCGGGCGGTCGATCACGCCGAGGCCGCGCTGAGTTCCGCGATCTCGTCACCACTCAGCGTCAGGCCGGCCATCTGCAGCAGCTCGGGCAACTGTCCGACGACCCGGGCGCTGGCGATCGGTGTCGCCACGGTCGGCTGCGCTGCAAGCCACGCAAGGGAGACCGCGGTGACGCTGACGCCGTGGGCCGCGGCGACCCTGTCGAGAACTGCCAGGACTCCAAGGCCCCGCTCGTCGAGGTACTTGCTGGCATTCTTGATGCGCGCGCTCTCGACCTCGGTGCCCTCGCGGTACTTGCCCGTGAGGAATCCGCTGGCCAAGGAGTAGTACGGCAGGCTCACGAGGCCATTCGCCTGGACCACGTCGCGAAGCGCGCCCTCATACTCGGCGCGATGCACCAGGTTGTAATGATGCTGCAGCGCAATGTAGCTGCCGAAGCCCTCGCTCGCCGACACGTCGAGGGCCGACTGCAAACGCTCGGCCGTGTAGTTCGATGCAGCGATGTAGCGCACCTTGCCCTGCTTGATTGCCGCATCGAACGCACCCAGGGTGTCGGCCTGCGGGGTCTCGAGGTCGTCATAGTGCGCGTAGTAGAGGTCGACGCGGTCGGTCTGCAGGCGCCGCAGCGAGTCGTCGAGGGCCGCTTCGATATTGGCTGGCGCAAGGCCCGCACGGGTGGGAAGGCTGCTCACCTTGGTCGCGATCACGATCGAATCTCGGTTGCCGCGCGACGTCATCCAGTTGCCAAGAATGGTCTCGGACTCACCGCCGCTATTGCCGGGGATCCAGTGCGAGTAGGCATCGGCGGTGTCGATGAAGTTGCCGCCGGCCGCGGCGTAGGCATCGAGTATCTCGAAGGACGTGGCCTCGTCGGCTGTCCAGCCGAAGACGTTGCCGCCGAGGCACAGGGGGTGGACGGTGAGGTCTGAACTGCCGAGTCTGATCATGCGCTCATCCTTTCGTACGGCCCGCCCACGCCGACCGCTGGCTCGCGATAGCCGGGTCCCGAAGCGATCGCGGCGCGGGCACCCCGGCCCGTGCGCCGGTTTGGGCAGGTTGCTGTCGCTGCGGGGGTTGGGTCGGCGGGCGGGAGCGACATCGTCCTGCCCGAACCCGGCAGGGAGCGTGAAGCAGAGGGCGTGGAGCCGGGGGCAGGGTCAGGGGGCGGGGGTCAGGGGGCGTGGAGCTCGGGGCCGGTGGCGGCGCGGACCTGGTCCTCGGTGACGCCGGGGGCGGTCTCGACCAGGACCAGGCCGTCCGGGGTGACGTCGATGACGGCCATGTCGGTGATGATCCGGTCGATGACGGCCCGGCCGGTCAGGGGCAGGGTGCACTCGGAGACGATCTTGCGGGAGCCGTCCCTGGCGACGTGCTCCATCATCACGATGACCCGCCGGGCGCCGTGGACCAGGTCCATCGCGCCGCCCATGCCCTTGACCATCTTGCCCGGGATCATCCAGTTCGCCAGGTCGCCGGACTCCGAGACCTGCATCGCCCCCAGGATCGCGATGTCGATGTGGCCGCCCCGGATCATCGCGAAGCTCGTCGCGGAGTCGAAGAACGACGCCCCCGGCAGGACCGTGACCGTCTCCTTGCCCGCATTGATCAGGTCGGCGTCGACGTCGGCGTCGGCCGGGTACGGGCCCGTGCCCAGGATCCCGTTCTCCGACTGCAGCACCACGTGGATGCCCTCGGGCAGGAAGTTCGGCACCAGCGTCGGCAGCCCGATCCCCAGGTTCACGTACTGCCCGTCGCGCAGCTCCCGCGCCACCCGCGCCGCCAGGCCCTCCCTCGACAGCGTCACGACCCGGCCCTCCCAGACGCCCCGGACCCGGCCGGCGACCCCGATACCCCGGCGCCGGCAGGCGCCGACACCGTCCGCTTCTCGATCCGCTTGGCCGCGACCTGCTCCCCGGTCAGCTCCACCACCCGCTGCACGAACACCCCCGGCGTATGGACGTCCTCCGGGCGGATCCGCCCCGGCTCCACCAGCCGCTCCACCTCCGCGATCGTGACCCGCCCCGCCGTCGCCGCCAGCGGATTGAAATTACGCGTCGCACGGTCGAACACCAGGTTCCCGTGCCGGTCGCCCACGCTCGCCCGCACGATCGCGAAATCCGTCACGATCCCCCGCTCCAGCACGAACTCCCGCCCCTCGAACACCCGGACCTCCTTGGGCCCCGACGCCACCGCCACCGACCCGTCCGACCCATACCGCAACGGCATCCCCCCATCCGCCACCGCAGTCCCCACCCCCGCCGGAGTGAAGAACCCCGCAATCCCAGCCCCGCCAGCACGCAACCGCTCCGCCAGCGTCCCCTGCGGAATCAACTCCACCTCCAGCTCACCCGACAGGAACTGCCGCTCGAACTCCTTGTTCTCACCCACATAACTCGCCGTTACCCGTGACACCCGGTGACCACCGAGGAGCAGGCCAAGACCCCAGTCATCGACCCCGCAGTTATTCGAGACCAGACTCAGATCGTCCACGCCGGAGGCGAGCAGCGCCTCGATGAGCACCTGCGGGATCCCGCACAGGCCGAAGCCACCGACCGCGACCGAGGCGCCCGAGCCGATATCTCGAACGGCCTCGGCCGCGTCCTTCACTACCTTGTCCACTGAAACCCTTCTCCGCCGAGAGTGCCGCGCCTGATCAAGAAATCGAAGCCCCTACTCCGGGGTGAGCCCACGATAGGTGTCCGAGAGGACGCGCACACCGGTTT
>CAFBLS010000015.1_pt1 | contig 11893 bp, 14 predicted proteins | sample 7268191 | NCBI WGS metagenome assembly CAFBLS01 (sample SAMEA6814038, study PRJEB35770) | freshwater metagenome | biome: Freshwater; feature: Freshwater reservoir; material: water | place: Czech Republic | collected 2017-05-23 | depth 30m m | reverse complement strand
CGATGTACGGGGCCACACCCTTGCGGCGCGGGGTTGGACCCAGGAGGGAGGGGACCTCTGGGAGACCCTGGGTCGCCTCGACGCCGCCGGCTGCGTCCGCTATGTCGTCACCGATGTCGCCAAGGACGGCACCATGCACGGACCGAACTTCCACCTCCTCAAGGAGGTGTGCGCGGCGACCAGTCGGCCGGTGATCGCATCCGGGGGGATTGCCAGGCTCGAGGATCTCCATAAGCTCGCCGAGATGGTGCCCCACGGCATCGAGGGGGCCATCGTGGGTCGTGCCCTCTACGACGGTGCCTTCACCCTCTCGGAGGCGCTCACCGCGGTCGAGCCGCGGTTCGATCCCTACCAGTGGGGCCCGCCGCAGCCGTGAGCCTGGCCATCAGGGTGATCCCGTGCCTCGACGTCGATGCCGGCCGAGTGGTCAAGGGCGTGAACTTCACCGACCTGCGCGATGCTGGCGATCCGGTCGAGCTTGCCGCGAAGTACGACCGCGAAGGAGCCGATGAGCTCGTTTTCCTTGACATCACCGCGTCGAGCTCGGATCGCTCCACAATGCTCGAGGTCGTGCGACGCACCGCCGAGTCGGTGTTCATCCCGCTCACGGTGGGAGGGGGCGTGCGCGAGGTCGGCGACTTCGACCGGCTCCTGCGCGCGGGGGCCGACAAGGTGAGCCTCAATACCGCTGCGATCGCGAATCCCGGGCTGCTCAGCGAGGCGGCTCAGCGCTTCGGGTCGCAGTGCGTCGTGGTGTCGATCGATGCCCGGCGGTGTCGCGAGGTCGGGTCGACGTCGAGCGGGTTCGAGGTGACCACCCACGGTGGCCGTCAGAGCGCCGGTCTTGACGCCGTCGAGTGGGCGGTGGAGGCGACGAGGCTTGGGGCCGGCGAGATCCTGCTCAATTCAATGGACGCTGACGGTACGAAATCCGGATACGATCTCGAGCTCATCGCGCTCGTCCGGAGTCGGGTGAGCGTGCCACTCATTGCCAGTGGCGGAGCGGGCGGGGCCGCCGACTTCGTGCCGGCGGTCGAGGCGGGCGCCGACGCGGTGCTGGCGGCGAGCGTGTTCCACTTCGGGCAGTTGACGATCGATCAGGTCAAGGGGGCACTTGAGGCCGCTGATCTGCCCGTACGGCATCGGGCCAAGACCCGGGGAGAATAGGACCCATGCCGCCTTCGTCCGTCGAGCAACTCTGGGCCCGAGTCCGATTCAATGAACAGGGCCTGGTGCCGGCCATCGCCCAGCAGCACGGGAGCGGCGAGGTCCTCATGATGGCGTGGATGAACCACGAGGCGCTCGAGCGAACCCTGGCAACGGGCGAGGCCACCTACTTCTCGCGCAGCCGGGCGGCGCTGTGGGTCAAGGGCGAAACCTCAGGCCATCGTCAACGGGTGAGGTCGATCAGCGCCGACTGCGATGGAGACACGCTGCTCGTCGTCGTCGAGCAGGTCGGGGCTGCCTGCCACACCGGGGCACGCACCTGCTTCGACGAGGTGAGCGTTCGGCTTCCGGCGGTGCCCGCCGCTGCAGGCGGAGCTCCTGGGAGCGACTCGTGACCTCGATCCCGGTCGGCGTAGTGACGCCAAGCCTTCCTGAATTTCGGACCCTGGCCCAGGACCGGCGCGTCATCCCGGTGGTCCGGCGCCTGCTCGTCGACGGCGACACCGCGGTGGGGCTCTTTCGAGCGCTCTGCGCCGATCGCGCGGGCACCTTCCTGCTGGAGTCGGCAGAGCAGGGCCGCACCTGGTCGCGCTACTCGTTCATCGGCGTCCGCTGCGCGGCGATGCTGACCGACCGCCATGGGGTGGCCGCGTGGCTTGGGCGAGCACCGAGAAACCTGCCGATGTCCGGTGAGGTGCTCGATGTCCTGCGCGACACCATCGCAGCCCTCCACACCGCGCCCATCGACGGCTTGCCGCCCCTGACCGGGGGCATGGTCGGCTACGTGGCCTATGACGCAGTGCGCCATTGGGAGCGCGTCCCGGATGCGAACCCCGACGTCCTCTCGGTGCCGGATACGACCTTTCTCCTCGCGACGGACCTCGCCGTCCTCGACCATGCCGACGGTTCCGTGCTCCTCATCGCGAATGCGATCAACTACGACGACACCGACGAGCATGTCGACGAGGCCTGGGCTGATGCGGTCGCGCGCCTCGACCGGATGCAGCGCGATCTCGGGGCGAGCGCAGCCCAGCCCGTATCCGCCTTCGATCTCAACGCGGTTGCCGAGATTCATGAGTGGACGTCGCAGGCCGACTACCTGGCGGCAGTCGCACGGGCCAAGGAGTACATCCGAAGCGGTGATGCGTTCCAGGTCGTCCTCTCCCAGCGATTCACGACCCCATGCTCCGCCTCGGGGCTGGACGTCTACCGCATCCTGCGCACGACGAACCCGAGTCCGTATATGTACCTCCTGCGCATGCCGGTTGACGATGGCCAGGAGCCGAACGACGCACTGGGGCAGCTGTCCGAGCAGACGTCGTTCGAGATCGTCGGGTCGTCGCCGGAGGCCCTGGTGACCGTGACGGGCGGCCACTGCGTCGTCCACCCAATCGCCGGAACCCGACCACGTGGCACCACCCCCGCCCTCGATACCGAGCTCGCGGACGAGCTGCTCGCGGATGCCAAGGAGCGGGCCGAGCACCTCATGCTCGTCGACCTTGCGCGCAACGACCTCGGCCGGGTCAGCGCCCCGGGGTCAGTCAACGTGGTCGAGTTCATGCAGGTCGAGCGCTACTCGCATGTCATGCACCTCGTCTCGACCGTGACCGGTGACCTTTCCGATGGAACGGGCGCCTACGACGCTCTCGCCGCGACATTTCCCGCCGGCACCCTGAGCGGCGCCCCGAAACCGCGAGCCATGGAGATCATCGACGAGCTCGAGCCGAGCAGGCGGGGACTGTACGGCGGCTGCGTTGGCTACCTGGATTTTGCAGGAAACATCGACACCGCGATCGCCATCAGGACTGCCGTGATCAAGGACGGCATCGCCCACGTGCAGGCCGGCGCGGGCATCGTCGCCGACTCGGTGCCCGAGGCCGAGGCCGCTGAGTGCCGCAACAAGGCGGCTGCCGTGCTTCGCGCCGTCGCGGTCGCGCAGACCCTGACCCAGGTGCCGGAACAGTGAAGGCAACGCTGGCCGCCCTCGGCTGCGGGGCAATCCTGGTGATCGTGTCCTGCTCGATGGCCTGGACCACGTCCACGGCCCCCCTGCTCGAAGGCGTCGGTGGCCCCTCCTCCGAGGTCTCGGTCACCGGTGCGCAGCTGGTGCCTGCCGCGAATGCGGCTGGATGGGTGGCACTGGCCGGGATCCTCGCCGTGATCGCAACACGCTCGTGGGGGAGGACCGCCGTTGGCGTGATCCTGGTGCTGGCCGGTGTCGTCATCGTGGTGAGCACCATCGGGGCGCGAGGCTCGACGATCTGGTGGTGCGCCGCCGCCTTCGGGGGAGCCCTCACGTGCGGGTCCGGCGTGGTGGTCGCCTGGCGCGGCCGCGCGTGGCCGGGCCTGAGCCGCCGATATGAAGCGCCCGGATCGGATTCGGCCGCGCCGTCGCGCGCGCGATCCCCCTGGGATGCGATCGACCATGGTCACGACCCGACTACCGACGACGAACCTGCTTAGATGTCCCCATGAACGAGGTAACCGGCACGGCCCCGACCCGCACCGTCCACCACGGCAACACGCCGGCCGCCTGGACAACCGTCGTGCTTGTCACGCTGGCCTTCACGGTCGGCACCCTTGCGGTCATGCTTGCCAACTGGATCATGTTTGCGGGGGGTGTTGTCCTGCTCGTGGTCGCCGGCATCGTCGGCAAGGCCATGCAGATGCTCGGCCTCGGAGCCGTTCCGCGACGCTGAACCGACCCGATTCCCGGCGGTTTACATGGTTCGCATGCAATCCTGACCGACTCAGCACCGAGTTGGCTGCTCATGGCCTTGAGTTCATGACACGCTGTGCAGGTGATCAACTCGACCCCTCGTCCTGACGCCCCCCGCGCCGAAACCCTCAAGGGTCTCGTTCTCGTCATCGAGGATGAGCGCGCGATCTCGGACCTCCTGCGCATGTACCTGTCGCGCGAGGGGTTCGGCGTCCATGTGGCCTCGGATGGCGTGACCGGCCTGTCATTCGCCCGCACGCTGCACCCCGTTGCCATCATCCTCGATGTGGGCCTGCCCGGCATCGACGGAACCGAGGTCTGCCGGCAGCTTCGGGCCGAGGGCGACTGGACCCCGATCCTGTTCTGCACCGCCCGCGACGACGAAGTCGATCGGGTGCTCGGGCTCGAACTCGGTGCCGACGACTACATCACCAAGCCATTCAGCCCGCGCGAGGTTGTCGCCCGCGTGAAGTCGGTCGTCCGCCGCTCGATGCGCGCCGCTGCATCCGAGGGGCCGATCACGATGGGCAAGGTCGAACTCGATCCCGTCACCAGGCGGGTCACCGCAGACTCCGTCCCGGTGGCGCTCACCGCGACCGAGTTCGACCTGCTGGCCCACCTGATGGCCAATCCGAGCCGGGTCTTCAGCCGTGAGCAACTGCTCTCCGAGGTGTGGGGCTACGCCGCGGTCGTGGGCACCCGCACGGTCGACGTCCATGTCGCGCAGGTGCGGTCAAAGCTCGCTGACTGCGATGTCATCCGCACGGTCCGTGGTGTCGGCTACGCAGCAGAGCCGCCGAGATGATGGAGGAAGACGTGGTCACGACCCGCCGTCGCACGAGCCTGGCCACGCGAACCGTCCTGATGACCAGTGCCGTGGCGGCCATCGTGGTCCTGGTTGCGGGGCTCGTCTCCTACCCGCTGGTCCGTGCGTCCGCCCTCACCCAGACGCAGGGACCCCTCGCCCGGCTCGCCGATCTCACGACCGCAGCCCTCGACCGGGGTCCGCAGATCGAGCAGGGCCCGAAGATTGTCCGCGGTTCGCAGACGAATGGCGCATCGCAGGATCGGCGGCGCAATGAACTGCTGCCACGCTCGCTCAGCGAGACGTTGCGCGTGGAGAAGGTGAGCGGCTACTACGTCGAGCCGGGCGCGGTCCTGCCCCCGGGAATGACCGATGGCCAGGTCGCGGACCTCATCGCGAAGCAGACCCTCTCCACCGAGGCCCCCACGCCCCAGGGCGATGTGCTGATCGAGGGCCGCGTGCTGGCCAACGGCGGTGCCGTCGTGCTGCAGCAACCCACCACCGTGGTCGGGGGCTCGGCTCTGGCCGTCATCCTGCGACTGTCAGCGGCCCTTGTCGTCGGGCTGCTGATAGCCATCCCGATGGGGTACCTCGTGGCGCGTCGGATGACGCGACCCCTGCGCGCGGCTCGTGATGCTGCGAACATCATGGCGACCGGGTCCAGGGATGTGTGGCTCAAGCCCGCGGGGCCGAGCGAGATCGCCGACATCGCGGTGTCGCTGAACTACCTGAACTCCGCCCTCAACATCTCCGAGGGTCGCCAGCGTGAGTTCCTCATGTCGGTCTCCCACGAATTCAGGACGCCGCTCACTGCGGTGAAGGGCTACGCCGAGGCGTTGGCCGACGGGGTCGTGGCAGATGGCGATGTGGCCCGAACTGGCTCGACCATGGGGGCTGAGGCACAACGGCTCGACCGACTGGTGAGCGACCTGCTCGACCTGGCGCGACTGGGAGCCGTGAGCTTCCGCATGAATCCGGTCGACACCGACCTCGCCCTGATCGGCGAGGAGGCGTCCGAGGTGTGGATGGATCGGTGCTCGCGGGTCGGCGTCACCTTCGTCCCTGACATGCCCTCATTTCCGATCGCGGTGACAACCGACCCGATGCGCGTCCGCCAGATCATCGACAACCTCCTTGAGAACGCACTCCGCGTGTCGCCGAGCGGGTCCACGATCGTGCTCTCCCTTCGTGCGGAGGGCGACTGGGCGGTGGTCGAGGTGCGCGACTCGGGCCCCGGCCTGACCGACGACGACATGGGCGTGGCCTTCGAGCCGGGGGTGCTGCACGAGCGCTACCGCGGCGTGCGGCCCGTTGGTACCGGGCTCGGGCTCGCCCTCGTCGGGCGACTCGCGGCGGGGCTCGGCGGTTTCGCTCAGGTCGGGGCTGCTGCTGAGGGCGGTGCCCGGTTCACGGTTCGCCTGCCGGCTTGAGGCCAAGACCCTGGCTTGGGCAGCCGGCCGACGTAGGGTGAGCGCATGACGACGCATGCGCCGATCGCCATCCATGACGATGATGTGCTTGAGCAGGCAATCGTCGATCACCGCAGCCTGGGCCGAAGGCTGCTGGCTCCGATGCTCGTGGCGCTGGGTGCTGCGGGCACGTGCGCGCTCGTCTATGCGGTCGACCCCAACGAACCGGGCCATTACCCGTTATGCCCGACGCGAGCCCTGTTCGGCATCGACTGCCCGGGCTGCGGCCTCATGCGCGGGACTCACGACCTGCTCCACGGAAATGTGGCCGGGGCCATCGATCACAACGTGCTCCTCATCGCGGCCGTGCCGCTCGTCGTCGTGCTCTGGGGCCGCTGGCTCAATCGAGCTCGCACCGGCATCAGGCCAGAAGTCACCCGTCGTCAATTCCGGCTTCGGCACCGAATCCTCATCATCTCGCTCATCGCGATGCTCGCCTTCGGGGTCGTCCGCAACTTCGTTCCGTATCTCGGTTCGGGTACCTCCGGCCCGTGACGGGGCACCGCGCGCGTGGTCGGCAGGACGTGGTTACCCTTGCAGCGTGAGCGTGCTGGACGACATTCTGACCGGAGTACGCGAGGACGTCGCTGAGCGTATGGCGACCGTGCCGCTCGAGGCCCTGAAGCAGCAGGCCGAGCAGGTGAGGCCAGCCCGCGACATGGTGGGCATCCTCAAGGGCGATGGCGTGAGCGTCATCGCCGAAGTGAAGCGATCGAGCCCGAGCCGGGGTGTGCTCGCCTCGATCGGCGACCCGGCCGCCCTGGCGCTCGACTACGAGGCGGGCGGTGCGCACTGCATCAGCGTCCTCACCGAAGGCCGCCGATTCGGGGGAAGTCTGGACGACCTTGCGGCAGTGCGGGCGGCGGTTGACATACCGGTGCTGCGCAAGGACTTCGTCGTGACCAGCTATCAACTCTGGGAGGCGAAGGCCTACGGCGCCGACATGGTGCTGCTCATCGTTGCCGCGCTCGAGCAGGCGGCGCTGGTCAGCCTGATCGAGCGCACGGCGAGCATCGGCATGGCCGCGCTCGTCGAGGTGCACGATGCAGGCGAGGTCGCGCGGGCCCTTGACGCGGGCGCGGTCATCATCGGCGTCAATGCCCGCGATCTGTGAACCCTCGAAGTAGACCGCACGCAGTTCAACCGGGTGGCTCCGCTGATTCCCGACTCGTGCGTGCGAATCGCCGAATCCGGCGTCCGCGACACCCATGACCTCATCGGCTATGCCGAGCACGGCGCCGATGCCGTCCTCGTCGGCGAGAGCCTCGTCACGACGAAGGACCCGCGCACGGCGGTTCATGACCTCGTGACCGCTGGCGCCCACCCTGCTCTACGACACGGACGGAGCTGACCATGGCGGTAATGCAGGAGCACGAGGTCGTAGCGGGCCACTACGGCCCTTACGGCGGACGATTCGTGCCCGAGGCCCTGACCGCGGCCCTCGACCAGCTCGATCGCGAGTTTCGCTCTGCGATCGCCGACCCGGTGTTCATGGCGCGCCTTCATGAACTCGAGCGCACCTACACCGGCCGGCCAAACCCCCTGACCCCTGCGCGGCGATTCGCCGAGCACTGTGGCGGCGCGACGGTCTACCTCAAGCGCGAGGACCTCAACCACACCGGTTCCCACAAGATCAATAACGTGCTTGGGCAGGCCCTCCTGGCCGAGCGTATGGGCAAGACCCGCCTCATTGCCGAGACCGGTGCGGGTCAGCACGGGGTTGCGACCGCAACCGCCGCGGCGCTGCTCGGGCTCGAGTGCGTGGTCTACATGGGTGAGGAGGACACCAGGCGTCAGGCGCTGAATGTCGCGCGCATGAAGCTCCTCGGTGCCGAGGTCGTCCCGGTGACCACGGGGAGCATGACCCTCAAGGACGCCATCAACGAGGCCATGCGTGACTGGGTGAGCAGCGTCGACCAGACCCACTACGTGCTGGGCACTGTCACCGGGCCCGCACCGTTCCCTGAGGTCGTCCGCACCTTCCATCAGGTCATCGGCCGCGAGGCCCGCGCCCAGATCCTCGAGGCGGAAGGCCGCCTGCCCGACGCCGTGGTCGCCTGCGTCGGCGGCGGATCGAACGCCATGGGCCTGTTCAGCGGATTCATCGATGATGCGTCGGTGCAACTGCGCGGCTACGAGGCAGGGGGGTCCGGCGTCGAAACGGGCAAGCACGCTGCGAGGTTCGCGGCCGGAAGCCCTGGCGTGCTCCACGGGGCCCGCACCTACGTCATGCAGGACCAGTGGGGCCAGACGGTGCCGTCGCACTCCATCAGCGCCGGACTCGACTACCCCGGCGTCGGCCCGGAGCACGCCTGGCTCCACGACACCGGCCGGGCGACCTACGCGCCGATCAACGATGACGAGGCAATGGAGGCCTTCCGGGTGCTCTGCCGCACCGAGGGCATCATCCCGGCCATCGAGACCGCCCACGCCCTGGCCGGCGCCATGCGCCTAGGGCGCGAGCTCGGTCCGGATGCGATCATCATCGTGAACCTCTCGGGTCGTGGAGACAAGGACGTCGCCACTGCCGCTCGCTGGTTTGGCATCGATCTTGGCGGCGCCGCCGGTTCGGCCCTCGAGATCGAAATGGCGGAGGGACGTTGAGCCGTCGACTCGCCGATGTGTTCGTCGACGCCAGGGCAGAGAACCGGGCCGCGCTCATCGGCTACCTGCCGGCCGGATTCCCGACCGCGGATGACTGCGTGGCCCTGATCAACGCGATGGTGGCCGCTGGCGTTGACGTGATCGAAGTCGGGCTGCCGTACTCGGATCCGCTCATGGACGGGCCGGTCATCCAGGCAGCAGTCGAGCGGGCCCTCCTGGCCGGCACGACCACCGATGTTGTGCTCGATACCGTCCGCCGGGTCACCGAGGCAGGTGCGGTTGCCGTCGTGATGTCGTATTGGAACCCAATCGAGCAGTACGGCGTCGAAGAGTTTGCAGCCGGTTTGGCTCAGGCAGGAGGCGTTGGCGTGATCACCCCCGATTTGACCCCGGAGGAAGCCGGCCCCTGGATCGCGGCGACCGACCGTCACGGTATCGACCGGATCTTCCTGGTGGCACCGTCCTCGACGGAGGAGCGCATTGCCACGGTGGCTTCGGTCACGTCAGGCTTCGTGTACGCGGCCTCGACCATGGGCGTGACCGGAGCCCGCACGACCGTGAGCTCAGGCGCCGGCGACCTCGTGGCCAGAAGCCGTCCGCTGACCCAACTGCCGATCGCCGTCGGGCTCGGCGTCTCGACCGGGGAGCAGGCGGCGCAGGTCGCGCAGTACGCGGACGGTGTCATCGTCGGCTCGGCCTTCATCCGGCGCGTCCTCGATGCACCCGACGCCGATGCGGCGATCGAGGCGGTCTCGGGCCTCGCCCGGGAAATGGCAGCGGGGGTCCGCGCATGAGCCTCCGCGGTGCCGTCCTCGGCAATCCCTGGGTCGGGCTGGCCATTCGGGTCATCCTGGCCGCCGTGCTCATCTACGCCGGGGTCATCAAGATCTTCGAACCCGATGGGGCCCGGAACGCGATCCTCGCGTATCGCCTCTTCGATGCCGACGTTGCGACCGTCATCGGCTGGGCCCTTCCGATCGGCGAGATCGTCATCGGACTCCTGCTGCTCATCGGAATCTTCGTCCGCTGGGCGGGGCTGGCAACGGCGCTGCTGATGACCGCATTCATCTTCGGTATCGCAAGCGTCTGGATTCGTGGGTACAACATTGACTGCGGATGCTTCGGCGGCGGTGGCGACATCACCGGCGAGGGCAAGACCTGGCGCTACCTGAGCGAGATTCTTCGCGATCTCCTGTTCGTCGGCATGGGAGTGTGGCTGACGGCCTGGCCCGTGACAGCCTTGGGCCTCGAGCGCAATTCCATGCTCGTGACCTATGGTGCAACCCCTGACACCGAACTGCCGGCCGACCAAACGAAGGCCTGACGTTCACCCGCACGACCGCCCGCTGACCCGACACGCACGTGACATGAACCAAGGAGACCCTGACGATGGCTGACAACGGAAACAACCGCCGCGAAAAGGCAGCAGCGGCACGCGACGCGTCGAACGCGGGCGAGAAGCGCCGTGAGCGGACTGTCCGCATCGTCGGGGGCCTGACCGTCCTCGTGGTCGTCATCGGCATCATCGGCATCGCGGTCTTTGCGCGCTCCAGCGACACCGGGCCGGCAGTAGTGACCGCGACCGCTGACCCGTCCGCCCCGGTTCCGGCCGGAGTCCTTCCTGCGGGCGATGCGCATGAGTACGGAGTCGTGTTCGGAACGGCCCCTGCGGGCGCTCCGGTCCTTGAAATCTGGGAGGACTTCCAGTGCCCGTCGTGCGCGGCTCTGGAAAAGGCCAACGGTGCAGGCATCGCGAAGCTCGCGCAGGATGGCAAGGTGTCGCTCATCTGGCGGCCGACCACGTTCCTGGACAAGAACCTCGGCAATGACTCGTCAGTGCGGGCAGTCGCCGCATGGGGCTGCGCCGTGGATGCCGGCAAGACGCTCGAGTTTCACGACGTGATCTACGCCAACCAGCCTGCAAATGAGGGCGACGGCTACACGGAGGACCAACTGATCAGCTTTGGCGAGCAGGCCGGCATTACCGGCGATGCGGCCGCGACGTTCGCGACCTGCGTCAAGGACGGCACGTACCTGAGCTGGGCTGCGAACAGCACGCAGGTCTTCTACGACGATGGCATCCCGGGAACCCCGCTGGGCAAGCTGGACGGCACCGAGGTTGCAACCGAGGTGCTGGCCGACCCGGCCGCGCTCGAGAAGGCTGTCGCTGACGCGGCGGCCGCCAAGTAGGGCTCGTGTTCCCGGCCTCCCTGCCCAGCCCATCCCAGGGAGTATGGCTCCTGGGCCCCTTGCCGATTCGGGCATATGCGCTGTGCATCGTGGCCGGCATCGTTCTGGCCGTGTGGCTCGGGAACAAGCGCTATGTGGCCCGTGGAGGGTCGCCGAGCACGATCACTGATATCGCGATCTGGGCAGTGCCGTTCGGCATCGTGGGCGGTCGGCTCTACCACGTGATCACAGACTCGCAGCTGTACTTCGGCGACCATGGGGCAGGCTTCGTCGCAGCGCTGCGAATCTGGGATGGCGGGCTCGGTATCTGGGGCGCCGTGACGCTGGGCGCTGTCGGGGCCTGGATCGGGGCCAAACGCGCGGGGGTTCCCCTGCCGCCTGTGGGCGATGCGATCGCCCCTGGCATCGCGCTGGCCCAGGCGATCGGTCGATGGGGCAACTGGTTCAACCAGGAGCTCTTCGGGGCGCCGACGACGCTGCCGTGGGGCCTGCAGATCGACGTCGCTCATCGTCCGGCCGGGTACGAGGCCTTCGAGACCTTCCAACCGACGTTCCTGTACGAGTCACTGTGGATGGTCGGGTTGGCCTTCGTGCTCATCTGGGCCGATAAGCGCTTCACCATGGGGCACGGCCGGGTGTTCGCCCTGTACGTGCTGCTCTACTGCACGGGCCGCTTGTGGATCGAATCACTGCGAATCGACTCTGCGAACACGATCCTGGGCCTGCGCGTGAACATCTGGACGTCGCTGCTCGTGGGCCTCGGCGCGCTGGTCTACCTGCTGGTTTCGGCGCGACTGCGTCCGGGCCGAGAAGCGATCGTCGATCCGCGCCCACAGGCACCCGACGAGCACGACGAACAGACGCCCACGACGGACGCCACCACGGATTCCGCAAGCACCCCGGCCTAAAGCGACCCCGTCCGTCCGCCCCTCCCTCTGG
>CAFBLS010000014.1_pt1 | contig 12209 bp, 11 predicted proteins | sample 7268191 | NCBI WGS metagenome assembly CAFBLS01 (sample SAMEA6814038, study PRJEB35770) | freshwater metagenome | biome: Freshwater; feature: Freshwater reservoir; material: water | place: Czech Republic | collected 2017-05-23 | depth 30m m | reverse complement strand
CCTCTTCAACCGCTTCTACCAGCCCGACCTCGATCTCGACACCCTGGACGTGAAGCCCACACTCGACCTGTCGCACGCGGGCGAGGCGCGACTTCCCGTGCGCTGGATAGCAATCCTGCGGCCGCAACTGCCCGGCACGTCGCTCGCGCTCACCTCCGGCGTCCATCGGGGAACCGAGGTCGCGAAGGGGTTGCTCGCCGGTGCCGACGCGGTCATGGCGACCGCCGAACTCCTGCGCCGTGGGCCGGGACGGGCCGCCGAGCTCCTGCGCGAGCTCGACGACTGGATGCTCAGCCACGACTACGAATCGGTGCAGCAGCTCAAGGGCAGCGTTGCCCAGCACACCGCCGGCGATCCAGCCGCATTCGAGCGGGCGCAGTACCAGCAGGTGCTCAGCGCGTGGCAAAGGCCGCTTTGGGCTTCTTCCCCACCGGGATGATGACCGCCACGATGATCGCAATCGTGGCCCCAACCAGGGTGTCGAAACCCCGCCAGAGCAGTGCCTCGCCAAGGGGAAGGTGCACCTGGGCGTATGCGAGTACGGCCACGGTGCTGATGCCCAGGACAGAGATGGCGTAACTGCGTCGCACGTAGGCGATCGTGATGACCAGCCCAACTCCCAGTGCTGCAAGCCGCATGGCTCCGGGCGGGATCACGACATCGAACACCGTGAGCACGACCATTGCGGCCATCGTGCCGACCAGGCGCTGGAGCAGCCGGTCAATCGTGAGCGGAAGCCCGGGAGGGAGGAGCGCAATCAGTGTCATCAGCACCCAGACGGCGTTGTGGTCCCCCGTCGCCGTCACCACGACCGCGCCGATGCCCAGTCCGATCGCCGATCGGATCGTCGTACGCCGCAGGCGCAGGAGTTCTGGTTGCGGTAGCAGGGAGAATCGTCGATGGGCTGTGCTCTTCTCCACGGGCTCGTCAGTGGCATGGACCCTTGCGGGAGCCCGGCGCTTTGGGACGATGGCGGCCACGCCGCGCAGGGCAACGGTGCACACGATCATCACGCCAAACCCAAGCATGAGCGACCCCATCGGGACGCCCGCCCCTGCGCCGAAGACGAACGGGACGAAGTACATATACAGCAGGATGCTTCCGAGTGTCGCCACGGGTTCGCCATATCTGGCAAGGGTTCCGGCGAGGACTGCGGCCGCCGCGAGAGCCACGCCCGACGCGATCGGCAATGGCCGGACCCAGATCGCCAGAAGGGTGAGGAGCACTGCCGCCACCGACAGCGCAGCAGCACGGATCAGGCCGCTTCGGGTTGACCCGCCCAGGGATCCGAGGAAGGCGAACATGCCGCCGAATACTGCAGGGAGCGCCGCGTGGGTCAGTGCATCGTGCGGGTAGTCCGAAGCGATCAGCGCAGCGCGGGCAACGGCATAGACGATGACCACGTCGATGAGCACTGCGATACCTGTCCGCAGCAGGACCGGAGCGGGCTCGGGGCTCAGGGCAAAGGCAAGGCGCGAGGAGAGCCTCTGCGGGGCAGCGGGTGAGCTCATGGTTTCAGCGTCCTCCTTCAGGGGCTGCGACGCGCGCCGACACCGCGGTTGCCCGGTCGTCAGACGGCGCTTCGGAGCCGAACGAGACATCGCGAAGGATCACTGCGAAGGCCGCGACAACGGCAACGGCGAAGAGGTCGATAAGGATCTGGCTCGCGGGGAAGATCAGCGCGGACACGTTGGACGGCACAAGGCCCGGGTCGCCGTCCAACATCGAACTCGAGAGCCCTGCCAGCAGGATGACAATGAGGAAGCCTGCCGCCAGCGGCATGGCGCGCGACATTCGTCCGGGGGCCGAATACGTCGCGGAACGACGCGCCAGGGACCAAGCGCCCAGAGCAAGCCAGAAGCAGGCGAGCGCAATGCCGCCCAGCACGTCACTCGGGCGATGCCACCCGGCAGCGACCGCACCCGAAGCAATGACGCTCGACCAGAGCACGCCGAACAAGGCCACGGCTGGTCTTGTCGTATTTCGGCTGACGAGAACGAGTGCGAGCACGAACGCGGTCGCGATGGTCGCGTGACCGCTGGGATAGGTGTCGAAGGCCTTACCCGCCAATGCGCTCACCTCACTGTCGGCGAGTTCCGGACGAGGCAACAGGAGCTTGAGCAGCTCTGCGCTCGCGATCGCGGCTCCAGCGGAGATTGCTGCCACGAGAGCAAGGCGCCGGCGCCGCCTGATGATGCCCACCACGACGATCACGACCGCGAAGGCGACGATCGTCAGGCCGTCGATCATCGACAGCAGGCGCTGCGACATCCGTGCCGTCGACCTGCTGCCGCCGACTCGCCCAATGAGTGATTCATCGTCCCAGGTCTGCCCGGCTGATGTGCGGACGAAGACGACGTAGACGGCCACGAGGACGATGCCCCCGACCACCGCCAACGCCATGAGTTGGATCGCTCGACGGTCAATTCGATTCCGGGTCACCCTGAATCGTAGAGGCACCTCCAACGAGGCGACGGGCAGGCGCTAACGGCAGACCGTGCCGGCCGCTGGCTGCTGTCCCGAGAGCAGGTAGGCGTCGACGGCCCGGGAAATGCAGTCGGAGCCAGACCCGTATGCCGTGTGCCCGTCGCCCCTGAAGGTCAGGAGCGTCGATGTCGGCATCTGCTTGCTCAGGGACACGGCCCATGCGTACGGGGTCGCCGGGTCGAAGGTCGTGCCGACAATGAGTACCGGGGCAGTGGTCGTCGTCGAGATGGGGGCCGGCACCCGCGGGCTGTGGCCGTACCACTGCGAGCACGGCGCGTTGCCCCATGCCATCGTGCTGGCCATCACGGGCACGGCTGCGCCCTTCGACCAGGCATCCGCTGCAGCGCCGAGACCCTGCGCGCCGGGTGTTGCCGGGAGATCCCAGCATGAGATCGCGATGAACGCCGAGGTGAGGTTGCCCGCGTAGGTGTTGGGGCCAGTTCGATCATTGGCGTAGTCGAAGATATCGAGGAGGCCGGAGCCGTCGCCGCGTGCGGCCTGAGCGAGTGCCGATCGAAGCGACGGCCAGAAGGACTTTGAGTACAGCGAGGTGAAGATCGCCGTCACGGCCTCCGACTGATGGAGTTTGCGCGCAGTCCCGGTCCGCATCGGCATGATCTCGAGCCGCATAAGCAGCCGGTTCATTCCGCGCAGCACTGCCGCCTGATCGCCTGAGTACGGGCAATTCGAACGGCGGCTGCAATAGCTCGCGAATCGCGACACGGCTACCTGGAATCCGACCGACTGCCCCTTGGAGATCTCCATCAGGTCAAGGCTTGGGTCGAGTGCGCCATCGAGCACGAACCGGCCGACCCTGTCGGGGAATTGCTGCGCGTAGAGGGCGCCGAGGTAGGTGCCGTACGAGAACCCCAGGAAGTTGAGGCTGTCGTCGCCGAGTGCCTGACGAAGGATGTCCATGTCGCGAATGGTGTCGTCTGTTCCCAGATGCGTGGCAATCATCGGGGAGCGCTGAAGGCAACCCCGGGCGAAGCTCGACGCGAGCGCCATCAAACGGCGTTCCTCGGACGCGGTGTCGGGCGACTGATCCGCTTCGAGCCAGCGTGTCGTCTGCGGGCCCGTCAGGCAAATCACCGGAACCGACTCGCCGACGCCTCTGGGATCAAAGCCGATGACGTCGAAGGCCTTGGCGACCGTTGGTGCGATGCTCGACGCAACGGACTGGGCAAAGTCGAGCGCTGGTGCGCCCGGTCCCCCGGGGTTGACCACGAGGGATCCCTGACGGTCCTCGCTCGGGCCCGTCGCCCGGGCCTTGCTCACCCTGAGCCTGATGGTCCGGCCACCGGGATTGGCGTAGTCGAGTGGCACGGTCAGCCACGCGCACACCAGGTCGCTGCTGCAGGTGCTCCACTCGAGCGCCTGCCCGTAGAACGCCTCAAGCCCGGCAGGGACCTCTGCCCGTGGAGCCACCGCCTGGGCCGACTGGCCCGGCATCACCAGCGCAATCCCTAGGCACGCGACGATCGATACCGCGGCACTTGCTCGCAGGAAGGATCGGCGTTCAGGGAAGCGAGTGATCACGTGGAAGCGCATGAGTGCACCGTACGTCATTGCTGGGCGGCCGCCCCTTCGTTGGACTGAAATTCGCCCGACCGCCGCCCAGCGACCACTGCTCGACCGGCGACCCCTCCGACTAGAGGATTCGGACGGCCTCGTCGTGCCCCAGGCGGTGGTTGCGCGAATTGCGTCCCGCTTCGGCGACGTAACCGAGATTGACCACGAGTACCGACGTGAGCGTCGTGCCGGCGAAGAACTCGGCGTCGACGCCCTCCCGGTCGAATCCACCCATCGGCCCGGCGTCGAGCCCTGCGGCCCGCGCGGCGATGATGAAATAGCCGGCCTGAAGGGTCGCATTGAACGTGGCCGCCTGGAGTCGCGCGTCGTCATCGGCGAACCTGTCCTTGGCCCCGGGGAGCTGCGGGAGTGTCCGCTCGAAGTGCAGGTGAAAGTCGGTGTCGGCCGCGAGCAGGGCCACGACCGGGGCCGATGCGGCTTTTGGCCGGTTGCCCTCGGCGAGCAGCGGCAGGAGCCGGGACTTCGCCTCGCTGCTCCGGACGAAGGTGATGCGCAACGGCTGGGAGTTCATCGCGGTTGGCGCATAGCGCACGAGGTCATAGATGGCAGCGAGCTGCTCATCGGTCACCGGGGTATCTGCGAAGGCATAGGCCGTGTGCGCCTCCCGGAAGAGCAGATCTGCGGTGCGGGGGTCAATGGACAGTTCAGTGATATCGGCGGTCAGGCTCACGGCGTCTCCTCGGGCGTGCGTACATTCCTATTAGTTGACAATTCAACCATTCAGGAAGGGCAGGAGCAAATCCGCTCGCCCCAACCACCCCCTCCCCCGTCGTTTCCGCCGGATTGCGGGCCGGATGCAGGAAAGGCCCTTCGATCAGGGTCGATTTCTTCAGGCTGCCCAGATTCTGGCTCAAACGGCCGGAGGGGTGACCGACTCTGCAGCGCACTAGCCTGAAGGGCACGCGTACGTCACGACTTCGGAGGTCACCGTGTGGCACGCCCGTCATGACCGCACTCCCACCGCTCGGTCGCGGCCGTGAGCGGGATCGAGGATCATTCGATCCTCGACGCTCCGCAGCCTGACCCTGACTCCACGCTGCAGTTCGGTCCAGCGCCCGAAAATGTTGCCGATATTTTCCTGCCGGACGGGGATCATGTCCCAAGTTCGCGCCGGCTCATTGTCTTCATCCACGGAGGCTTTTGGCGCCCCGCCTATGACCGAATCCATGCTCGCAGGCTCGTCAGGGCCCTTGCCAGCGACGGGTTCGCCGTCGCGTCGATTGAGTATCGCCGCACCCCCGGGAGCCCGGACGCCGCTATTGACGATGTGCTGCTCGCATTGGCCCGCCTACCATCGCTCCTCACCCTGCCCGTTCGCAAACCCGCGCTGATCGGGCATTCAGCGGGAGGCCAACTCGCCTTGCTTGCCGCAATCCGGTGCCCGAACACCGTGGCCGGCGTCGTTGCCCTCGCCCCCGTCGGAGACTTGCAGATGGCGCAGACCCTCGACCTCGGATCAGGCGCCGTTCGGGCCTTTCTCGGAGGCGATGCCGAAACCCGTGACGACCTCAACCCGGCAGCAAACGGCGCCCCGCTACTGCCGGTAGCGGTAGTTCAGGGGTTGAACGACAGCATCGTTCCCCCGTCAGTGGCGCGCTCGCTTCAAGCGTCCTGGGGTGCGGGTCTCCGCCTGATCCTCGTGCCCGACACCGCCCATTTCGACCTGATCGATCCCACATCCAGCACCTGGCCGACTGTGCTGGCTGAAGCACGACGAGTCGCCAGCGCCGACTAGACCACCCATCGCTCCGACATTTTCCGGACACGCCCTCGAAAGGCCTCGACCGCAAGGACGCAGCCATCAAGGGGACCCGAGCCCATGGCCACAGCCTGGCTCAATGTAATGGTCCCAATGCCGAAGCCGACGTCAACGAAGATGCTGTACAACACGGTCAGCCCTGGGTCCCCGAGCGCGATAACCATCGCGGCCCAAGCCCACTCACCTCGAGGCGCGAACGCGAAGCCGGCGCAGACGAGGGTGGTCACTGCCCACCCGATGGACGAAGCCAGCAGGTTGCCTACAGATTGCACTGTGGCGAGCAGTCCAAAGGCCGACCCCCGAATACCGTCGGGCGCCTCGGCGGCCACTGATGCATTTTCGGCAGTCTCAACACAGCCAAGTCCGATGGACAGGACCGATCGCGGCCCGCCCCTACCAACGTGATCAGCACGGTGGCCCGCGGGTGTCGCCGCCAGCGGGGCCGCCCCGCAATACCCGGTGTACCGGAGCAGGGCAATGATCGTTGCCGAGTCGGCCCCGATGGTCGGCGCGAAACAGCTTGTCCCCCCGACGGCTGCGGCGACCCCGGCTGGGCGTTGCCCTCGAATGTCCCCCGAAGCCTCCGCACCGTTCAACGGCCGCTCCAAGGACCTGTCGGACAAAAACCGAAGGGACCGCAGTGTCGAGACGACACCGCGGCCCCTTCGAGGCTTCCGGTGAGCTACCAGCCCGCAGCCTTGACGACAGCACGCCTGGTGAGCACCCTGGTGAGGTGATTGCGGTACTCAGCATCGGCATGAATATCGGTGGTTGGCGATGTGCCATCAGCCGCCGACTCTGCCGCTGCGGCAACTGCTGCGATATCTGCTGCACCGGCCAGGGCCGCCTCGACTGATCGAGCGCGCACCGGCATCGGTGCCACATTTGTCAGCCCAATTCGGGCTTCTGCGATGCGACCACCGTCCATTCGAACGGTGGCGGCCACTCCGACGATGGCCCACGCCTGAGCCGTCCGATTGAACTTCTCGTAGTGAGCGCCCCACCCTGCTCGCTTCGGGAAGCTCACGTTGACGAGCACCTCATCATCACCGACGGCGGTGGTGAAGTAGTCAACGAAGAAGTCGGACGCCCCAACTGATCGACGACCCCCCGGTCCTGCGATCGTGAATGTGGCGTCGAGCGCAGCGGCCACCGCTGGCAGGTCACCTGCTGGATCCGCGTGTGCCAGTGAACCGCCCATCGTGCCGCGGTGCCGGATCTGCGGGTCCGCGACGGTAGCCGTGGCCTTTGCGAGCAGGCTCACGTACTCGTTGACCAGGCTGTCATGCATGACGGCATGGTGCGTCGTTGCGGACCCAATCACGATGGCATCGCCCGAGTCGCGGATACCGATCATCTCGTCGATTCGCGAGCAGTCCACGATCAGGGACGGTGCTCCGAGCCTGAGCCTCAGGACCGGCATCAGTGACTGGCCCCCGGCCATGACCTTTGCGTCCTCGCCTCCTGCCGCAAGGGCCGCGACCGCCTCGTCAATGCTGGTCGGTCGAACATAATCGAATGCAACGGGAATCATGCTGCTCCTCCTGCCTTGGCTGCCTGAATCGCTCGCCACACGGTCATTGGTGCGGCCGGCATCGTCACGTCGTTGACGCCCAGAGGCCGTAGGGCATCGACGATGCCGTTCATGATGGCCGGCGTTGACGCGATAGCCCCTGCCTCTCCAACTCCCTTGGTACCCAGGGGGTGTGTGGTCGACGGAGTCACGGTTGTGTCGGTGATGAACGATGGCAGGTCCATCGCGCTGGGCAGCAGGTAGTCCGCAAGGCTCGCGGTCTTCAGGTTGCCGTCCTCGTCGTAGATGACCCCCTCGTAGAGGGCTTGGGCAATCCCTTGAGCAAGTCCGCCATGAACCTGCCCCTCGACGATCATTGGATTCACCTGCACGCCAACGTCGTCAACGCATACGTACTTGCGGAGCTTCACCTTGCCCGTCTCGGTATCGACCTCCATCGCTGCAAGGTGAGTGCCGTGTGGGTACGAGAAGTCCTCCGGATCGACGGTGGCCTCGGCCGACAGGGTCGGCTCGACGCCCGGTGGGAGGTTGTGACCGGTGAACGCCTCGAAGGCAACAGCTCCGAGTGGCTGCGCCTTCTCGGGATCGCCCTTGACCCTGAAGCTTCCATTGACGAACTCGATGTCCTCGACGCTGCACTCAAGCTGATGGGCCGCGATGACGCGAGCCTTTTCAACCAGCCGGTCAGCAGCCTTCTTGATTGCCTGGCCACCGACCGCAAGGGAGCGCGAGCCATAGGTGTCCATGCCGTAGGGGGATCGGCCCGTGTCGCTGTGGATCACCTCGATGTCCTCCACTGGAACGCCGAGGATGCTGCTGGCGATCTGGCTCCAGGCGGTTTCGTGGCCCTGGCCATGCGGCGATGTGCCCGTCACCAGTTCGACCTTGCCCGTCGGGAGCAGTCGGATGGTGCAGTGCTCCCAACCGCCGGCGACGTACTTCAGCGCACCCAGGGTTCGTGAAGGTGCCAAGCCGCACATCTCCGTGAACGTCGAGATGCCGATGCCGAGCTGCACCGGGTCCCCTGACGCGCGCCGCTCGGCCTGCTCCGCGCGCAGTCCGTCGTAGTCGAAGAGCTCCAGAGCTCGCGCGGTGGCCGCCTCATAGTTTCCGGTGTCGTAGGTCAGGCCGGCAACCGTGGTGAACGGGAACTCCTCGTGCTTGATCCAATTCTTCTTCCGAAGCTCCATCGGCTCCATGCCCAGTTCGGCAGCGAGCTCGTCCACAATCCGCTCAATGGCGTAGGTCGATTCCGGTCGGCCCGCCCCCCGGTAGGCATCGGTGGGCGTCGTGTTGGTGAAGACACCGGTGCACTTGAAGTCATAGGCGTCCATCTTGTAGATGCCCGGGTACATGAACATCCCAAGAAGCGGGACCCCTGGCGTAATGATCTGCAGGTAGGCGCCCATATTCGCGAGCAGCGTCACCTTCAGTCCGAGCATCTTGCCTTCTGACGTCGCCGCGATCTCGATGTCCTGGATCTGGTCGCGTCCATGGTGGGTTGCGACCATGTCCTCGCTCCGTGTCTCAGTCCACTTGACCGGACGTCCAAGCTTACGAGCGAGCTGGGTGACAAGGATTTCTTCGCGGTAGCACTGCAGTTTCCCGCCGAAGCCACCGCCGACGTCGGGCGCAACCACTCGAAGGTTGTTCTCCGGAATGCCTGTCACAAGCGCAAGAAGCACGCGCAGCACGTGCGGGATCTGGGTCGACGTCCAGATGGTGATCTCGTCGCTCATCCCCATCGGTGCCGCAACGACACACCGTGGCTCCATGAACGCGGGGATGAGTCGCTGATTGATGAATCGGCGCTTGACGATGACATCGGCCTTTGCCGCTGCCTCGTCGTATCCACCACCGAGGTTGTAGACGTAGCAGGTATTCGTGCCCTTGTCATCGTGGACGAAAGCGCTGCCTTCGGAGATGGCCGACTCCATGCTGACCACCGCAGGCAGTGGCTCGTAGTCGACCTGAATCGCCTCGAGGGCGTCAGCCGCATGCACCGCGTCTGTCGCGAGTACAACGGCGATGCAGTCACCGACGTGGCGCACCTTGTCGACTGCGAGCGCTGGAAAGGCTGGCATGACGATGTCGTCGGTGACCGGCCACACGCATGGGACCGAGCCGTTGAGCTCTCCGAGTTCCGCCGCGCCGAAGGCGGCAACCACGTTCGGCATCTTCAGTGCGCCGGAGACGTCGAGGTTTGTTATCCGCGCGTGGGCCATTGGGCTGCGAAGGATGGCCATGTGCAGGGTGCCGGGGAGTTGGATGTTGTCCGTCCAGTTGGTCTGCCCGTGGAGCAGTCGCGCGTCCTCCTTGCGGCGGATCGGACGTCCCATCGCAGTGGCGGTATCGATGACCTCGGTCATTTCGTTGAACCTCCCATCAACTCGGCCGCGTACGCGACACTCTTAACGATGTTGTGATATCCCGTGCAGCGGCACAGGTTTCCTTCAAGGCCCTCGCGGATCTCGGCCTCGGTCGGGTTCGGATTCTCCGAAAGAAGATCGACGGTCGACATGACCATGCCAGGAGTGCAGTAGCCGCACTGGAGTCCATGGCACTCCTTGAATGCAGTTTGCACCGGGTGCCATTCGTTCCCGTCCGAAAGCCCCTGGATCGTCGTGACGGAGGAGCCATCGGCCTGCACAGCGAGGACACTGCAGGACTTCACGCTGCGCCCATCGAGGAGCACGGTGCAGGCCCCGCAATTGGAGGTGTCGCATCCCACGACGGTGCCAACTTTGCCGATGCCTTCACGCAGCCAGTGGACGAGGAGTGTCCTAGGTTCGACGTCTGCCTCGTAGAGGGTGCCGTCTACCGATACGGAGATATGCATAGTGGTGGATGCCCTTTCGCGAGTCGCAGGACGTTCAATACGAGGACACGTTAGGCCGGTTCTGGCGCCATTGCAGCAGAAATCCGAAAGTTGGCCCGCTGACTTCTGGGATGTCTGTGCACATGAGCATCTACCCTTGCAGCCATGGTCCCGAACGTTCGCAAATCGAGAGCATTCCTTGGGCTCTATGTTCTGCTTGCGACCTTGATCACGGCAGCGCTGCTCTCGATCCTCGCCTACGTCCTCAAGGAACCGTTCGTCTTCCCGTCAGTGGGGCCGACTATCTTCATCCTCTTCTTCGTCCCGCTTGGGGTTCAAGCAGCGCCGAGAAATGTGCTGGGTGGGCAATTCATCGCGGTTGTCTGCGGTTACCTGGCCCTGCTGCTGTTCGGGCTCACTGACGTGCCGGCTGACATCTTCGATATCGGGGCCAAGCACATCGGGTCAGTGCTGGTCGCATTGCCACTCACGCTGGCCCTCATGGTGTGGCTCGGGTTACCCCATGCACCGGCAGGTGCCACGACCCTGATCGTGGCCCTCGGTCTCGTCCACACCCTGCCGCACCTGGCCATCCTGCTCGCAGCGGTCGTGCTCGTCGTGGCTTGCGCCTTCGTGATCAACCGGTCGGTCGGCATCCGCGTGCCACGCTGGTCGCCGATCAATGCCGGGGTCGGACTGGCGGGGGATTGACACGCGTTGCCGAGCTGGCACACGTCGTGCATGAGCATCAGGTTCGGTCATGCAGGTTTAACGGGCCTCAGATCCGCCTGCACCATCCAGCGCATCATCGATGGTCCCGGGATTTGCAGCAGACCCTTCCGTGATCAGCATGACCACGGTGCTTTCCGGACCAATATGCAGGTGGGCCCTGCGGTCGCCGTTCCCAGAGCCGACCAGTGTTCGTCGCAGTCCTGCAAGCCCAGCTCCTCCGCACGGGCCCGACGCCACGCCCCGTTCGGCGAGATCGCCGGCCGCTGCGGAGGCAGCGAGATCAGTCACCGCCACAGCGCCGTCGAGTCCGCCGATGATGTACGGCCAGGCGAGCGATGACGGGGTGCCGCAGTTCAATCCCGAGAGGATCGTCTGCCCCGTTTCAACGGTCACCGGCTCGCCGCTCGCAAGGCTCGCAAGAACGCAGGCCGCCACCTCCGGTTCGACGGAGATGATGGCGGTTGCTCCGGGGATTGCCTTGCTGCGGTAGTGCGAAAGGGCCGCCTGCAGCAGCGAACCCACTCCGGCAGGCACGATCACGAGGTCGGGGCTTTGGCCCCCGGTCGCCCTCAGTTGGTCGTCGATCTCGGAGAACAACGTCGCATAGCCATCGACGATCCAGCCTGGGATCTGTTCATAGCCGTCCCACGCCGTGTCCTGCACCAAGAGCGAATCCTGCGCCCGCGCAGCGAGTGCGGCCGCCGCCACGGCGTCGTCGTAAGAGCCTTCCACCATCGTGACGAGAGCGCCCTCACCTGCGATGGCGGCGATCGCAGCGGGGTGGACTCCGAATGGGATGAAGATGCTGGCCGAATGGCCCAGAATCCTGGCAAAACGTGCCACGGCGCGGCCATGATTGCCGTCAGTTGCCGTGACGATCGTGAGGCGCTCAGTGCCGGAACGACCCTGCAGGGCACGGTGAATCGCCCACGATGCACCGAGCGCCTTGAAAGCCGGGAGACCCAGCCGCCAGGATTCGTCCTTGGCCACAAGGCGACCGATCCCGAGTTCGCGGGCGAGGTCGGGGAGGTCGACCAGAGGCGTGGGCTCGTATTCGCTCAGGGATCGATGGAATGCGAGGACATCGGTGGACGGGCCGGAGCAACTCCAGCCGGTGTCACGCGCATGCGCCACCCACTGGTGCTGAGGCGCCGGCACCGTCACGTCGCCGAAACCACGGGCAGCGCAACGCGGGCAACTTCTGTGTAGAAGCGAACACCCACGTCAAGGACGTCATCATTGAAGTCGTAGTGCGGGCTGTGCAGCGGATCTCCACCGTGTCCTGT
>CAFBLS010000013.1_pt1 | contig 12580 bp, 8 predicted proteins | sample 7268191 | NCBI WGS metagenome assembly CAFBLS01 (sample SAMEA6814038, study PRJEB35770) | freshwater metagenome | biome: Freshwater; feature: Freshwater reservoir; material: water | place: Czech Republic | collected 2017-05-23 | depth 30m m | reverse complement strand
GGCAGCTCGAGAAGGACACCGAGGTCACCGACGGGTCGAAGTTCGAGACGTTTGCCGACATCGATCGACTGCTCGGCCTTGACCTTGCGCGAGAGGTGGGCCGGGCGCCGGTCGTGTCAACGGTTTCAGCAGCGGTTCAGGACCTCCTCGACCGGCGGGCCGCAGCGCGGGCCGGCAAGGACTGGGCCGGAAGCGATGCCCTGCGCGACGAGCTCGCCGCCCTCGGGGTCACGGTGCTCGACACGGCACAGGGCCAGCAGATTCAGCCCTAGCTACCGGCTGGGCGACGGGCTCGGCTTCGGTTTCCTCGTCGGCTCGGCAGGGGTGGACGTTCCGGGGATCGGCGCGGACTCCGCGGCGGGCGCCTTCGCCGTGGGCGATTTGGTCGGGCTCGGCTTCGCAGTGCTCGGCTTCGCTGTGCTCGGCTTCGCACTGGCGCTGGCCGACGCAGTGGCGCCAGGCCGGCTGCTGCCGGTGGCCTCGCCGGGCTTGGGCTTCTTGCCGCAGACGACCTCCGGGGCCGGCTTGTAGTTCGTCGTGATCGTCTGGCGTTTGACTTCCTTCGCGCCCTTGTAGAACACCCGGTCGACGTCGATCGTGAAGCCGTCCATGCCCCCCTGACCCAGGCAGGACTCGCCCGTGTCGTAGATCGTCGAGTACGGTCGGACGTCGCGCTTGGGTCCGAACTCCGCCTTGATGTCGCTGTATATGCGGGTTCCCCAGAAGGTGACGGACATCGACGTGTTCGTCATCCTGGTGGTGATGAACACCCCCGTCGGGTTGTCGTTCTTGAACTTCATGTCGAACAGGCCCCACGCCACCGTCGCCTCGAGGCCCGGCTTGTAGCGCGAAATGTAGATCGAGTGGGCCTGGGTGAACACCCGCTCCATGCCCGCGTAGAAGGCGCCCGTCCAGACCGTTGTGGTCGCAGTCGAGACCCCTCCGCCGAGATCCTCGGCGAACACCCCGCCAGGCCCGACGACGAAGCCGACCGTGTAGCCGTTCTTCTCCGTCCGCTCCTTCATGGCGTCGTTCATCGAGAAGGTCTGGCCCGGTAGGAGCAGGGTGCCGTTCACGTTGCGGGCTGCCTGGCCGATGTTCTGCACGCGGTAGGGCGCGAACGGAAAGTTCTGGGTGAAGGTCGAGAGCTGCTCGGTTATCCCGAGGGCACGCGCCTGCTCGGTCGTGACCTCGGGCTCGCGCACGCCCAGGGTCAGGGCCACGGTGCGGTCAGGGGGCTGCTTGTCGATGACGGACAGGACTCCGGCTGCCAGCTCGTCGTTGGCGACCCCCTGCCCGATGACCGATGGCACGACGACCGGCTTGCCATTCTTGATGACGAAGGTGGCGTCACGGCCCGGGCGCTCGGCCTTTGCCAGCTTGCCCGCCATGGACTTGTGCAGCACGGCTCCGTCGAGTTGCGGTTCGAGGGTCCCGTCGACCGTCGTGAAGCTCAGAGCCCGGCCGATGGCCGCTGGCCGAATGCGAGCCCGGCCCGCCTCCGTGGTGACGAAGACCGGGCTCGCGACGGCCGCCTTCGCGCGCTCGAAGGACTGACGCGCCGAGTCGGAGGACACCACCGGCAGAACCTTCGCGATCGTCGCGGTGATGGCTCCGCGCGGCTGGAGCAGGGCCCCGACGATGGCCGCCCGGGTGGCGTCCTGGTCCAGGCCACGCCCGGCCTTGCCCGCGGTCAACTTCGCGTTCTTCCCCTTGACCGTAATGACCGGCTCGGTCGCGGGGCGATCGACGGCGACGGCCATCCCCTCGACCTGGCTCGCCAGTGCCCCCTCATCGACCACGAGCACTGGATCGACCTGCCGCTGGCCGAACAGGTCGGACATCAGCGCGACGGGATTCAGGGTGCGGCCCGACGCCGCTGCAACCGTGGCCGCCGCATCGAAGCGGAGGCCCGCGTCCTTCGGCTTCACCACGAAGTCCTTGCTGCCGGCGGTCACCTTGATCGGCTTGCGCGCAGCCTTGCCCAAGGTGGCCTCCAGCTTTGCCTCGGCCTCGGCCTGAGTCAGGCCGCCGATGGCCACGCCCTCGACAACAGTGCCGGGCCGGACTCCGTCGCCCGCCGCAAGGACTACTGCCAGATAGACCGCGACGAGGACCGCCATGAGCCCCGCGGCCGCCACGAGGATGCGGCGACGCTGGACCACGGTGGGGTCTCCTGAACCTCGGGGGGCGGTGGCGGCTGGCTCAGCGGTCACGGGCCGAAACGTCAATGACCGTCAAGCGATGACTCCTCGATGGTATGCGACGGGCGCTCAAAGACCGGGAAGGTCGCGGCCGCCGCGCCCAGGATCACACCACCAAGAAGGTACGTCATCTGGCGGCCGCCACCCGAGATTGCGAGATCCCCCGACGGCGACTCGGCCGCCATGGCAATCGTGCTGAGCACCCAGCCGAGGAACACCAGCCACCCGCCGAGCCTCGTCCGAACCGCCCACGCAGCGCCCCGGATGCTCGCGATGAGCACGACGATGACAACGATCGCCCCCCACGGGATGGCCGTCAGCCCCCACGGGAACTCAACGACCTCGCGGTCGGCCTGCACGAATGCGCCGAGCAGCCCGATAACCGCGCCCAGCACGAGAAGGCCCGCCATCCGTGCGATTGCCACCAGCCTCGTCACTCGGCGATGCCGGCGAACAGGTCTGACTCTCGCTCCCCTGCCGGAGCGCCGAGGGTTCCGCTGGCCAGCCGGTAGTACTCGGTGCCGAATGCCTCCGCGCCGACGTTGTCGGCCAGGGCGAAGAACCCGCCATCGACGCTCACCTGCGTGCCATGCTCGCGAAGGGCAGCCATCTTCGCCTGGAGGAACGCGCTGCCGTCGATGGCCGTCGTGACCAGATCGTCGTCGCAGGCGAACGGGATGTCATCCGGATCCATCGACGCGAAATCACCGGTGTCGCCCTGCGCACGCATCGCCTCGATGCCTGCGCGGATGATGCTGCGCGGGAAGGCCGTCCAATAGACCTTGGTCGGGGCCCAGGGCTCACCGAGTTCTCGGCGGAAGGTCTGGCTCTGCGCGAGCGCGAGCGCGTAGTGGGTGACGCGGTGCGCCTGGATGTGGTCGGGGTGCCCGTAGCCGCCGAAATCGTCGTAGGTCACGACCACCTGGGGACGGACCTCCCTGATGATCGACACCAGGGGCAGCGCTGCCTCGAGGGCGTCGGTTCGCCAGAAGCACTCGGGATTCTCATTGCTCGGCGTGCCGATCATCCCTGAGTCTCGGAACCGACCCGGCCCGCCGAGCAGTCTCCAGTCGGTGACTCCGAGGGCGGCCATCGCCGCTGCCAGCTCAGTCTGCCGGTGGGCGCCAAGGGCGTCCTGCTTGTCTGCGGCGAGATGGGCGAACTCGTCCAGGAGGATCTCGCCCTCCTCCCCCAGGGTGCACGTCACGAGGGTGACCTCGGCACCCTCGGACACGTAGCGGGCCATGGTCGCCCCGGTCCCGATGGTTTCGTCGTCAGGATGGGCGTGCACGAAGAGAAGTCGTCTGGTCACCCTCCGACGCTACCCTGTGGACGCTCATGCGGCACGATGCTGTCCGTGTCCGACATTGACAGCTACCCCAGGCAGAAGGCCCGAACCCGAGGTTTTCAGCTCGGCCGACCGAGGGCCTTCGCGGTCTCGGGCAGCCGAGTGCTCTTCATCCGCAGCTCCGGGGGCAACGACCCCGTCGGGAGCCTGTGGGTGCTCGACCTGGGCCAGACGCCCCCCACCGAACGGCGCATCGTCGATGCCGCGACCCTGCTCGCCGGCGGCGACCTGCCGGCGGAGGAGCGGGCGCGGCGTGAGCGCATGCGCGAGGTCACGTCGGGCATCACGGCATTCAGCCTGGACGAGCAGGGGTCACGCGCGGCATTCGTGGTTTCCGGGGTTCCGTATTTCATCGACGTGGCCAGCGGCACGATCAGCGAGCTCCCCGCTCCCGGCCCGGTGATTGATCCCCGGATGAGCCCGGACGGCACCCACGTGGCCTTCGTCAGCGGCAATGGGCTGCACGCCGTTCTCATCGGCTCCGCTCAGTCGTTCCCCCTGTGCCTCCCCGATCATGCGGACGAGTCCTGGGGGCTCGCCGACTTCATCGCCGCCGAGGAACTCGACCGGGTGCGAGGGCACTGGTGGTTCGACGGCGGCCTGCTCGTCGAGCGGTTCGACAACAGCGGTGTCGACATCCGCTGGATCGCCGATCCGGCCCAGCCCGAGATCGAGCCAACCGCCCACCGCTACCCATCGGCCGGCACGGCCAACGCCGTCGTCGAGCTTTGGCTCGTTGGCCTGGACGGCGTCCGCACGCCAATCGCCTGGGATACGTCCGAATTCCCCTACCTGGCCTCGGTCCACGACGGCGTCATCGAACTCCTCTCCCGCGATCAGCGCACTGCCCAGATCTCCCGGGTCGACACCGCGACTGGATCCCTGATGCCGCTCGCGACCCGGGTGGACGATGCCTGGCACGACGTCATGCCGGGTGTTCCGCTCGTGCGCGACAACGTCCTCATCGAAATCGTCAATGACACTGCGAGCGATACCTTCCGCCTGGCCCTCGACGGGGTCGCCGTCAGCCCGGTCGCGCTGCAGGTCCGGGCGCTGCTGCACGCCGACGCCGCGTCGTTGACGTTCCTGGCCTCCCCCGAGCCCGACCGCCAGGCGGTCTACCGGCTCGACCGCGCCACCTCGCAGGTTTCCGCCCTCACCGATCCGGCCGGGTGGGCAGGTGCCGTCGTCGGGGAGGCTGCGCGCATCGAGGCGGTGGCCGACGCCGACGCCTGCTCCACGACCTTCACCGCCGTGGCCGGCGACCTGCGCCTCGCCATCGAATCATTCGCCGAGGTGCCGCTCGTCGACGTCCGCCCGGCCTACTCGCGAGCCGGCGCATCGGCCTTGCCCGCGTGCATTCTGTGGCCGAGCGGGCACGTGGCCGGCTCGGGATCGCTGCCGGTCATCATGTCGCCCTACGGCGGCCCGCACGCCCAGCGCGTCGTGCGATCTGCGAGCGCCTACGCCACCGATCAGTGGATCGCCGACCAGGGATTTGCCGTGGTCATCATCGACGGACGCGGCACCCCGGGGCGCGGGCCGGCGTGGGAGCGCGCGGTCCACGGCGACCTGGCCGAGCCGATTCTCGCCGATCAGGTCGAGGGGCTGCAGGCCCTCGGCGCCCTGCACCCCGATTTGGATCTTGGCCGCGTCGGCATTCGGGGCTGGTCCTTCGGCGGGTACCTCGCGGCTCTGGCGGTGCTCGATCGTCCAGACGCGTTCCACGCCGCCGTGGCGGGCGCGCCGGTGACCGACTGGGCCCTGTACGACACGGCCTACTCCGAGCGCTATCTGGGCCTCCCCGACGGCAGCGATGCCTACGAGCTCACGTCGCTGCTCCCTCGGGCGCCCCGGCTCACCCGGCCGCTGGTGCTCATTCACGGGCTCGCCGATGACAATGTGCTGGCCGCGCACACGCTGCTGCTGTCGAGCGCCCTGCTCGCGGCGGGCCGCGCGCATTCGGTGATCCCGCTCAGCGGAGTGACGCATATGACGCCGCAGGAGATCGTCGCCGAAAACCTGCTGCGACTGGAGATCGACTTCTTCCGCTCAAACCTGCCAACGGCAGCGGCAGCAACGTCCACCCCAAACCCCCCGGTCGTTTCGTCCACTATCCGGCTCAACTGACCAGGGAAACGGACTTTTCGCCCTCGCCCTCGCTATCGTCCCGGGCCTCTCCCTTCCCCCTCCCCGGTCATTTCATCCACTATCCGGCGCAAACGACCGGTTATTTCAACCACTATCCGGCGCAAACGACCTGGGGTCGGGAGTCGTCGGGGCGGTTTTGGGGGTGGTTACGGTGTTCGGTGCACGCCGATGTTCACGAGGTCGTAGCCGTTGCCGAGGGCTCCGTTGGTCGTCACGTTGGTGAGGACGGACGGACGATGCAGCAACGCCTTGGCGTAGGCAAGCGGAATATACGTCGCACTATCAAGGACGAGCCGGTCAATCATGCGTCCGATGTTCTCCTGCACCGCAGGCTCCGGCGAGGTGATCTCCGTCGAACCGAGCAGGATGTCGACCGCCGGGATTCGGGTCTGGGCCACGTTGGTGCTGAGCCCGAGGCCGACGAGGTCGCCGTTCACCAGCGGATTCCAGAACCCCCAGACCCCCGAGAGGGCCGGCGACTGCACGAGCAGCGCAACGTCGGCGCCCACAACCTGCATCGCAGTCGGGGAGGCCGTGAGCGCCAAGTAGTCGACCGGGGCCACGGGCTTGGCATTGACGATGATCCCCACCCGGGCCAGTGCCCCGGATATGACGTCGACGATGAGCGCGTTCGTCGTGGTGTCGGCGAAGACTAGATTGAGAGCGAAGCCCGACGCCGCGCCGCAACGCGCAAGCGAATCCCGAGCCGCGTCGACGTCGCCCGACCCATCGCCCACCGCGAACGGCTGATACGACCAGTCGAAGGAGGCGATCGTCGGCGGCGACAGCGAGGTCGCCGGCTCCGCGGCCAGTTCGGACGGCTCCACGTCAGCCGCCATCACGCGCGCAACCGCCAGGCGGTCCACCGCCGAGTAGACGGCCTTGCGGCACTCAACCTGGCGCAGCTGAGGGGCCGCATTAGCGGGCACCGCAAGCATGACTGTGCGACCGGTTCCGGGGTTATCGGAGCGCTCCGCGAAGGCCGGTTCGGCCATCACCCTGTCGGCGACGGCGGCGTCCATGCGTCCTTGGATTGCGAGGTCGGCGGCACCCGTGGCCACCGACTTCGAGACCTCGGCGTCGCTGGCCAGCACGGTGAACTCGACCCGATCCACCCGGGGCCGGCGCACGTCGTCGGTGGCCGGATCCCACTGGCTGTTGCGCTCGAAGACGGTGGTGCTCCCGCGTGACGCGATACGGAATGGACCGCTCGCCATGAATGCTCCGGATTCGGGGAGGGGGGCGGATGCAGGCAGGGCCAATAGCGCGTCGAAGTCCGTGCGCGCCTCGCGCAGGCGCACCGAGACCGCATCGTCCGGACCTAGCGCAATGTCGACGATGGAGATATCGCGTCGGAGGAAATCGAGCCTCTCGATCCCCTGCACGACCTCCTGCACCGTGATCGGCGCACCGTCCTCCCAACGAACGTCGGGCTTCAGCCGATACGTCCATTCGGTTCTGTCCTCATTCGGGACGCCCCCGCCGAGCGCAAGGTCTGGGACGACGACGGAGCCCCGCCGCCCAGTGTCGGCACCGTACGTCATGAGCTGCCGCGTCACGAGCCGTTGCATGTTGATGCACCACGGCGTCCAAGCGTCGGCGGGCATCCAGTCGGCGCATTCCCTGGTCGACACCAGGCGCAAGGTGCCCCCGTCGGGGCCCCCCGGCGACACCACGTGGTCAAGGGCGCGGTCGAAACCGGGGACCTCGGTACCTGCCGGCGTTGGCTCAGTCGCCGACGACGTCCCGCATGCTGACAAAGCCCCAACGAGGACGAACGCAGGGAGAACCCGGAAAAGACGACGCTGCATACGGGACAGTGTGCCTGCTCGCTACTGGGGAACCGGCGTGTCGGGTCCCTCGACGTAGTCGACACCGGCCGCCCTGGCCAGGCTGCCCGATTCGGCAATGTCCGAGATCACCTCGCTGGGCGGCCTGATGTAGGGCACCGGCTGCGGCGTCAGGCCGCTGTCGGGTCCTTCGATAACCGCCCCCGGGATGACCTCGAGCATCGGGAAGTGGCAGGCGACGGTGTGACCCGCCGAGAACTCACGCAGTTCCGGGATTTCGACCGTGCAACGCTCCTCGGCCCGAAAGCACCTCGTGTGGAACACGCAGCCACTCGGCGGATTGATCGGGCTCGGCAGGTCGCCCCTGAGCCGAATCTGCTCGCGACTGGCCTGGGCGCGGGGGTCAGGTAGGGGCACCGCAGAGAGGAGGGCGTGGGTATACGGATGCAGCGGCCTGGAGTAGAGCTCCTCACGGGACGCGAGCTCGACGATGTGCCCGAGATACATCACGGCAACGCGATGCGCGATCTGGCGGACAACCGCGAGATCATGCGCAACGAACAGGTACGACACGCCGAAGTCGTCCTGAAGGTCCTTAAGCAGGTTCATGATCTGCGCCTGGATCGACACGTCGAGGGCCGAGACCGGCTCGTCGCAGACGATGATCTTCGGTCGCAGGGCAACGGCGCGCGCGATGCCAATGCGCTGCCGCTGGCCGCCTGAGAACTCGCTCGGGTACCGGTTGTAGTGCTCGGGGTTCAGGCCAACACGTTCCATGAGGTCCTGCACGGCGGCCCGCACTCCCCCAGCGGGATTCAGCGACTGCACGTCGAACGGCGCTCCGATGATCGTGCCGACCGTGTGACGGGGATTGAGTGCGTTGTACGGATCCTGGAAGATCATCTGAGCCTTGCGCCTCAGGGGCACGAGCTGCTTTGCGGACATTCGGGTGATGTCGTCGCCATCAAGCTCGATCCTGCCGCTCGTCGGGGCGATGAGCCGCAGGACGGTGCGGCCGGTCGTCGACTTACCGCAGCCGCTCTCGCCGACAAGGCCGAGAGTCTCGCCGGGGGCAACCGACAGGGTCACGCCGTCGACCGCCTTCACCTGCCCGATCGTCTTCGACAAGAGGCCCCGCGAACGGACCGGGAAGTACGTGCGCAGGTCGGTGACGCGAAGGACCTGATCGTCGTTCGACGAGGCGTCGGTCATACTCCGCCCCCTGCCAGCGCCGCCAGCACGTCAGATGCAACCTGATCGCGCTGGCCGGAGTCGAGATGGCACCGAACCCGATGCCCGCGGCCGATATCGAGAAGCTCTGGACGCACCGTCTGGCAGGCGTGACCGGCAACTCGATCGAAATACGCGCACCGCGGCTGGAAGACGCACCCGGGCGGCAGCGAAATGGGCGACGGCGGATTGCCCGGGATGGGATCGAGCCGCTCGGCACGCACCTGATCAAGGCGCGGCACCGACGCGAGCAGGCCCAGCGTGTACGGCATTTGTGGATGGTAGAAGATCTCATCGACGGACCCTGACTCGACGATGCGGCCCCCGTACATGACCGCCACGTTGTCGGCGATGTCTGCGACGATCCCAAGGTCGTGGGTAATCATGACGACGGCGGTGTCGTACTCCTGCTGAAGGGTGCCGATCAATTCAAGGATCTGCGCCTGGACGGTGACATCAAGAGCGGTCGTCGGTTCATCCGCAATGAGGAGTGACGGGGAGTTGATGAGCGCCATGGCGATCATGACCCGCTGCCGCATGCCGCCCGACAACTGGTGCGGATAGTTGTCGATGCGCGTCTTCGGGTCGGGAATCCCGACCCGGTTGAGCATGTCGAGGGCCTGCTCGCGGGCCGCATGCTTGCTCACCTTCTGGTGCACGAGAACAGCTTCGGAAAGCTGCGCCCCGATCCGGTAGAACGGATGCAGGCTCGACATCGGGTCCTGGAAGATCATCGCCATCGAGCTCCCTCGCTCGTGCCGCACCTCGTCGTCGCTCATCGCGACGATATCGCGGCCCGCGAGCCAGGCGTGGCCGGTGACAACGCTCAGCCGCCGGTCAAGGAGGCCCATGATTGCCTGGGCGGTAACGCTCTTGCCTGATCCGGATTCACCGACGATCGCGAGGGTCTTGCCTCGCTCCACCGAGAAGGACACTCCATCGACAGCCTGCACGCGGCCATCCTCGGTCGGGAACGTGACCGAAAGGCCGTCGACGGACAGGAACGGCTGTGCTGCAGTGGTCATGACAGCCTCACTCTCGGGTCGATCACCGCGTAGAGGAGATCGACGATGAGATTGGCGACGATGATGAACGTAGCCGCGACAAGCGTGATGCCGACGATGACCGGAAGGTCCGCGTCGTTCACGGAGTTCACCGCGAGGCTGCCGATGCCCGGAAGGCTGAAGATGCTCTCGAGAATGATGGCCCCGCCGAGGAGCCCGGCGAGATCCAGCCCTGCCGCGGTCACGATGGGAGTGAGGCCAGCGCGCAGCGCATGCTTGCGGATGACGACGCGCTCCGGCAAGCCCTTCGCCCGGGCGGTGCGGATGTAGTCATCGCCAAGAACCTCGAGCATCTGGTTGCGGGTGAGGCGCATGTAGAAGGCCGCATAGAGGGTCGCGAGGATGATCCACGGCAGGATCATGGTCTGCAGGAACTGCAGCGGGTTCTCGAATGGCGAGACATATGACGGGAACGGCAGCAACTGAAACCGGATGATGATGAAGAAGATCGCGACGAGGCCGATGAAGAACGACGGCAGCGAGTAGCCGACGAGCGCCACCCCCATGACCGTGCGATCCTGCCAACGTCCACGGCGAAGTGCGGCGTAGATCCCGAGCGATATGCCGGCGACCAGCCAGAGGACAAACGCCCCGAAGGCCAGCCAGATGGTTGCTGGCAGGCGCTCCTTGATGAGGACAAACACCTCTTCGCCACGCTTGAATGAGTACCCGAGGCAGGGCGCGCTGCACTGAACGGGATCTGGGGAGTTCGCCGCGTAGGTGCGTCCGAAGAACAGGCCCTTGAGGAACTCCCAATACTGGGCGAACACTGGAATATCCAGACCGAGGCGATGCCGATTGGCCTCAATGATCTCCGGGGTGCACGACTTCCCGCAGGTGAGCCGCGCGGGATCGGCGGGCAGGAGGCTGAAGAGGATGAAGACGACAAGGGAGAGCAGGGCCAGGAGCAGGATCATGCTGAGGACGCGCCGGACAACGTAGGCACTCATCGCACTCCTCACTCCCCTTCAGTTCATCCCCGTCGTTCATCGACGCTCACGTCGCTTCGCGCGACGAGAGCCTGCTGTGGGGCAGATGGCGAGCCACCTGCCCCACAGCGTGGTGCTCTACTTGCTGGCGTACATGTCCCCGTACGGCCATGAGCCATACGCCGGCCACAGGTAGACCGGTCCGACGTTCGTGCCGGTCATGCGCTGGGTACGACCGAAACGGGTCGGGACCGCGGCCACCTCGGCCATGGCCTTCGTGTTCAGGTCCTGCCACATCTTGGCCTGCGTGGCACGGTCTGCCTCAATCTTCGCCGCATCAGACGCCGCGGTGTACTCCGCGTTGTCGTACTCCGAAAGGTTGAAGCCACCCGCTGGCGTGAACAGTTCCGGGATGATCGTCGAGGCGTTGGGCCAGTCCGGTCCCCATCCTGCGTTGATGATCTCGTGGGCCTTCTCCGGGTCGAAGACGACACCGTAGTACTGCCCCGGCTCGATCGGGTTCGGGGTGACCGTGAAGCCGGCCTTGCCCAGCGAAGCCACCACGATTGCCGCGGCCTTGTCATTCACCGGGGACTGCGGGTAGTCGAACGTAAGGCTCGGTGCCGCTTCGCCGGACTCCGCGATCAGCTTCTTCGCGTACTCTGCGTCACCCGTGTCCGGGATCTTCTGCCCGAGGAGGGTGTCCCACATGCCGGTCGGCGCGTAGTCGATGCCCATGTTCGGCTTGATGACGCCGTCTGCGTAGTCGCCTGAGAAGTCGCCACCCGCGTTCTTGCGAAGCGCCTCACGATCGAGGGCCGCCGCAATTGCCTGGCGGATCTTCACGTTCGGGACCTTCTTGGTGTTGATGGCAAAGTAGCGCACGTACGGGTCGAGCTCGCTGATGGCACGGCCGGCGTACTCGGGCTGCGCTTGGCTCGGGTCCTTGAAGACGACCGCGAGCTGCTCCGGCTGGACCGTGAGATCCAGTGCTGTCTTGTCGTTGCCCGAGCTCGCCATGACGCGCTGGTCGATGACCTTCACGTCGAGGCCGTAGTCGACCTCCCAGGTATCCGGGTAGGCCTTGCGGTAGGTGTCGCTCGCCGCACTCCACTTCGGGTTGCGGACCATGATCATCTTGCCGCCCTTGCCGTTCTGATTCGACTGAATCATGTACGGCCCGGACGAGACCGGCGCATCGCCGTACTTCTCGCCGGTGTCCGCGGCCTTGGGCACAGGCGCGAAGGCGGTGAGGGTGGTCGTGTAGTTGAAGTCGGGGACGGGACGCTTCAGGTTGAACGTGATCGTCTTGTTGTCCGCCGAGCAGGTCACGGCCTTGTCGAAGAGTTCCTGGCCGGTGCCGACGTACGGGCCCTTGTAGGCCGATGCGCCGTCAGCATCGTCGGGGATGTCGAGCATGGAGATCGCGTACGTCGGGCCGCCGGTGATGACATCGGTCGCGAACGTGCGGGAAACGCCGTAGGCGACATCTGCGCACGTGATAGGCGTGCCGTCCTGGAACGTCGCCCCGTCGACGAGCGTGAACGCCCAGGTCTTGCCCCCGTTGGTCGCGGTTCCGGTGTCGGTGGCCAGATCCGGAACGATCGACGTACCCTCAGCCGCATCGGGCGAGAACTTGTACGCGGTCAGCGTCCGGTAAATCGTGCCGCTGAAGAACGCCAGGTCCTCGCCGGTGTAGATGCGCTGCGGATCGATCTGGTCGAACTGCTCGGCGTTCGTGAGGTAGTAGAGGGTTCCGCCCGCCTGGGGCTCTCCACTTCCGCTCCCACTGCTACTGCTGCTGCTCGATGAGCCGCCGCATGCCGCGAGCGTCAGTGCAGCGACTGCACCGAGCACGGCGATG
>CAFBLS010000012.1_pt1 | contig 12786 bp, 11 predicted proteins | sample 7268191 | NCBI WGS metagenome assembly CAFBLS01 (sample SAMEA6814038, study PRJEB35770) | freshwater metagenome | biome: Freshwater; feature: Freshwater reservoir; material: water | place: Czech Republic | collected 2017-05-23 | depth 30m m | reverse complement strand
TTCTTCGATGCTCGAGTCGGCAGCGCGATAGGTCGCGACGCGGCGACCGCGGCGCATCACCTGCACCGAATCGGCGACGCCGAGGACCTCGGGCATCGAGTGGCTGATGAACACCACGCCGATGCCCTTATCGCGCACCCGCTTGATGAGATCGAGGACGTTCTCGGTCTGGACGACGCCGAGTGCAGCCGTTGGCTCATCGAGGAAGATGATCTTGTTCGCCCAGGCTGCGGCGCGGGCAACGGCAATGCTCTGCCGCTGGCCGCCCGACATGTTGCCCACCGGCTCGGAGAGGGTTCGCACGGCGGCACCGAGATCCTGGAAGGCCTCGGCGCTCCGCTGCCGCATCTCCTTGCGGTTCATGAATCCCAGCAGGCCGAGGATGCCGTTGGCCTTGACCTCACGGCCCAGGAACAGGTTGTTCACGGCATCGAGATGCGGGCACAGCGCAAGGTCCTGATAGACGGTCTCGATCCCCCGTGCCCGGGCTTGGGCTGGGGAATGGAAGTGCACGTCCTCGCCAAGGAACTTGACGCTGCCCTCCTCCGCCTGCTCGGTACCGGAGAGCACCTTCGTGAGCGTGCTCTTGCCGGCCCCGTTGTCACCGATGAGCGCGGTCACCTCGCCGGCTTCGACATCGAAGTCGCAGCCGTCGAGGGCCACGACCTGGCCGTAGGTGCGGACGATGCCGCGCGCCTCAAGAAGTGGCATGCCGTTCACCCTTCACTCGTGGATCCCCATCGCCATCTAAGGCCCAACCGCTGACAACCGGAGGCAACATCACGACACTGCCTCGGTCCATGGCCGGGCACGCCCGGAGATAGCCTCGCGAAGATTCGTCAGGCGCGGCACGGCAACCTCGCTCAGGAACGTCTGCCGCTCCTGGCCGACCATGCCGATCGACTCCTTCCAGACCGAGCGCCCGGCGATGAAGCCCGAGGCGCCACCGGCGTCGCACGACACCTTGATCACGTCGGTGAAGGTGTCGAAGTCGACCCCTGCGCTGAGCACGGCCCACGGCACGGTCAGCACGCCGGCCAGGCGCTGGCAGCCGGCCGCGCTGCCCGGGTACTCGAGCTTGAGCAGGTCGGGCTTGAGCTCGGTCAGGAGCGCTGCCGACTCGACAATGGCATCCTCGCGCTGCTGCGGGGTCATGGTCTCGGTGCCCGGGAGCGGGTAGATGAGGTTCTCGATGATCGACGGGATGCCCACGGCGCGGCAATCCTCGACGACCTCGCGCACGACCTGCAGGGTCTCTGCCGTGAGATCGGGCTCGCCTGCCCCGATCGTGCGTGCCGGGTTCATCATGATGAGGAACTTGACGGCGTGGCCACCCATGTCGCGAACCCAGGTCGCGTTCTGCTCGGGGATTCGGTGCGAGCGCGGCTCGCCGTTGTAGGTGCCTCGGTCGGACGGCTCAGCGGCAACGAGCAGGCCGCAGGCGGGCGCCAGCGAACCGGAGTCGCGCACTGCGGGCACCCCGAAATCGGGGTCGAGGAGGATGCCGGTGGCGTGCGGGGTCAGGTGCTTGGCGACGTCGACCTTCGCCTGGCGCAGGTCGTCGATGGTGGCCTCGACGCCGACGGCGGTGAACATGCGACGCAGCGTGTTGCGCTGGTCCATGGCGATGATGGCCATGGTGCCATCAGAGTCGGCGATTGCCGAGAGGGTGATCGGACTGCCTTGAACTTCGGCGGGATTCATGAGACGTGCTCCTTCGTTGGGTTGGTCAAGTCTGTTGCCGGCAGTTGATCAGCCAGCGTGCCTGTGGTGATACCCGCAGCCCGTGCCGCAAATAGCGCGGCGCCTCGCGCCCCGGGCAGTGCCACGCCGCTGACGGTCAGGCCCGGCATGAGATGGGCCTTGCCCCGGTAGACGCCGTCGAGCTGCGCCCAGCCTCCGGCTGCAACCGCATGCTCGAAGCGGCCCGCGATCTCGGCCACCGCCTCGAGGAGTTCGGCAGTCTGGTCAAGGACATAGGACGTTGCGGCCGCCCAGACCTCTTCGGGGGTGACGTCGTCACGAAGTTGGATGGTCACCTCGTTCGTCCAGCCAGACGGCTCGGAGACGATGACGGTCGACGACGCCCCCGCGCCCGGCGACCAGGTGTCGGCCAATCGCTGCCGGGCCTCGATCGTGCTGGCGCCGAGCATCGACATCACTCGCCCGAGCACGAGGCCCGAACGGGTGGCTCCGAGGATCGCGGTGGAACCGGGCAGCACATGGCGGCCAGCACTGAGCCCGCGAGCCACCAGGCTGCTGCGGTCGGCGTTGGTGAGCGTGCGCGGAACGGTCCGCAGGATGACATCGGCCGTGCCGCACGAGTCGAACAGGTCGTCTCGTCCGACTGCTCCCGCACCCACCGAACCGACGAGATGATCGTGGCCTGCAACGGTGACGGCCGCACCGAGCAGCGACTCGGGGGCATCGCCGACCACGGGCCCGAGGGCTCGTCCGGCATCGAGCACGTTGGGGATGAAGCGCTTGTCGGCACCGATCATCTCAAGGGTTGCCGACCACGGCCTGACCGACGCCTGATCCAGGAGCCCGGTGCGGGATGCCAGGGAGGGCTCGGTGGCCTTGACCCCTGTGAGTCGAAATGCGATGTACTCCAGCGCATTGAGCCAGATCTTGTCGGTGAGCTCACCGAGACCATTGGCCCTCAGCCACAGCAGTTTCGCGAACGAGCATTCGGCCTTTGCCGCGAGGCCGGTGACTGCGGAGAACTCCTCGAGGAACTCGGCTGGCAGTGCGGCCAGTTCGATGGCGCCCCGCTGGTCGTACCAGGCGATAGCCGGGGTGACCGGCTTGCCCTGGTCGTCGATGACGACGCCCGCCTCAGCCATGCCGGTGATGCCGATGCCCAGAACCTTGGTGCTGTCGCCGGCGTCGAGGGCAGCGCGGCGAAGGACATCGATGACCACATCGGCGAGCCGGTCGGCATCGATCTGGACCTCGCCCGTATCGCTGACGTCCCAGACGGTCGCTGCGCTGGCAGAGCCCACCACGGTGCCGTCCATGTCGAGGGCCAGCGCCTTGGACGATGTCGTGCCGACGTCGATGCCGAGGACGACCTCGACAGCCGCGCTCATGATGCGGCTCCGAGGGCCTCTGCCACGGGCTGCTCGCCTGAGCCGCGCGCAATGAGCCGAACGGGCACGACGATGTCGGTGTGGTCAGGGGCCATGCCGTCCATGCGGTCGGCCAGTCGCTCCATCGCACGTCGGGCGAGCAGGCGGGGGTCGTGGTCGATGACGCTGATCGCCGGGATCAGCACATCGGCGGTGGCGAAATCGCCGAAGGAGACGAAGGCGATGTCGGTGCGCCTGCGATGGTGCAGGGCGCGGACGACGCCGAGCGAGGTCTCGGAGCGGGCGCTGAAGATCGCGGTCGGCGGCGAAGGAAGGTCGAGCATGATGTGCGTGCGGGCCTCGGCCTGGGCTGCGTCCACGCATCCTGGGGCTTGGAGATCAGGGTCAATGGGGAGCTTCAGCTCGTTCATGGCCCGGAGGTAGCCCTCGCGGCGCAGCCGGGAGGTCTTGATGGTCAGGCCATCGGTCATGAGCGCGATGCGCCGGTGTCCGTAGGAGGCGAGGTGGTGCACGACCTGGTGCGCGCCAGCCTCGTCGTCGACGAGCACGACCCCCGCATCGATGCCCTCGGGGTGGCGGTCGAGGAAGACCACCGGCGTGCGCACGCGCTCAAGGAAGGAGTAGTCGGTCGAATACGGAGTGATGATGAGGCCTGCAACGCGCCTGGCAAGCAGGCCGTCGACCACCTTGCGCTCGATGTCGGGATTGCGCGAATTGCTGGCAACAAGCAGGTTGACCCCCCGAGGCAGGGCCATCTGCTCGATCTCCTCGATGGCGGTCGCGAAGAACGGGTCGCCGATGGTCGGGACGATGATGCCGACGGTGTCGTCAACGCCCTTGCGGAGTGATCTGGCCATGAGGTCGACCTGGTACCCGAGGCTGTCGACGGCAGCCTGCACCCGCTGGCGCGTATCGAGCGCGACCCGGGGATCGCCGTTGATGACCCGCGAGGCGGTCTTGGTGCTCGTGCCCGCGGCGAGGGCGACGTCGCGCAGGCGAATCGGAGTCGTGGTCACGGGGTCGCTCCCGTGGTGGAGGCGAGTTCGCGTCGTGCATCGGACGACAGCGCCGACGGGGACGATGGCAACGACGCGAGCAGTTCGTCGATGCGGTCGGCGCTCACTCCCCCGGCGCGCACCTGCTCGCATGAAGCAGCGGCAGCCGCCGCGCCGAACACGACCGCGCGGCGCCAGTCGATCCCCTCGCCACCGGCCGCGGCGGTCGTCCACGTGTGGGCCAGGCCCGCGACGAAGGAGTCGCCGGCGCCCACCGTGCTCACTGAATCGATCACAAAGGCGGGGATCCAGGTGACGGCGCCCGCATGTGCCATGGCGATGCCGGCTGAGCCGGCCGTGACGAGTGCCCGCCGCGCGCCAGCCTCGCAGAGATCGAGCGCAGCGATTTCGGCTCGGGTTCGGGTCGCGTCGTGGGTGAGCTCTTCGGTATCCATGACGTGGGACGTCGCCGCTGCGAGGGTCGCCTCTGCCTCGTCGAGGTTCGGGGTCACGACATCGGGGCCGTGCCGCAGCGCCGCAGCCAGGAACTGGGGGGCGGTATCGAGGAGAATCTCGGCGCCGGCCTCGTGCACGTCGTCGATGAGGGCGCCGAGGGCCTCGGGTGAAAGGCCGGGCGGGAAGCTGCCCATGCAGAGCAGCACATCGCCTCGGCCAATGAGATCACGGGCAGCGGAGCGCACTCGGCTCCAGTCGGCCTCGGCCATTGGGGTGCCGGCGTCGTTGACGACGGTGACCCGGTTGCTCGCCTGCTCGAGGTAGATGCTCGCGGTGCGAACCCCACCGGGCACCTCGGTCGTGGTGAACGAGGCTCCCTCATGGCGGAGCAAGGATTCATAGCGATCGCGGTCATCGGCACCGACCGGGATGAGGAGCGGTGCCGGCTCGCCAAGGGCGCGCAGCACGCGGGCGACGTTGATGCCCTTGCCGCCCGCGGTTACCTCGACCGACAGGGTGCGGATGACGGCGCCCGGCACCATCTCGACGATGCCGATGGTGCGATCAAAGACGGGGTTCGGGTTGAGGATGAGCGTGCTCATCGCGTGTCCCTCCCCTGCGTCCGGCGCCATGTTGCGCACTTTAGTGAGCGTTCGTGCGTTCTACTCTTCGATCCTTCGAAGCGAGAAGACCGTTGGTCCCCATCCCTTCGAGCCTTTGGTCATCGTTGTCACGCCACCGTAGCGTGATGTTCATCCGGTTGCCATGTGAATTGGGTAATCGTTGTCACGCGGGTCGGAAATTAACAGTCCGTTCCCCGGGGCGTCTATGCCTGCAACGAACCGTTATCAAAACGAGACATGACGGCGTCCGTCATGTCGCTGACCTGGAGCGAGGCGTCCACGTGCAGTGAGGGCACCGTCGGGCTGGCGCCATCGGGCAGCTGAGCCCCACCGCCCACCTCGGCGAGCAGGTCGCTGTCGCGAGTGGCTCCCCTCAGGTTCATCCGCCGGAGTCGCTCCTCCGGCGAGATCGACAGCCACACAAGATGGACGTCGGCGGGCTCGGCGCCGAGGCCGGCCACGAGCTCAGACCAGCGCTGATCGGAGGCGATCTCGCTGGTGAACGGTGCCGTCACGACCACCCGGCTGCTGAAGCGTGCGGCCGCCCGGGCCGCGGCGATGAGCTCGAGGTAGCGGTCCGGGCGAATCGCGGTGAGCAGGGCCGCCTCGCCGAGATCGGGCCGCTTGGCCCTGGCCTCTTCGACGAACGCTGCCGTCGCCGCATCAAGATCCACAAGCGGGGCCTTCATTCGCCTCGCCAGTGAACGGCCCAGTGTCGTCTTGCCGCTGCCCGGCTGCCCGGCCACGAGGATGAAGGTGGTCATTCGCAGATTCTCCCGCGAGTGGCGTCCGATCACCCGGGGGCCCGTCGGGCCCCGGTGCTACATTCCGGCCAACTGCCCGCCGCTGGTCGCTGCCGCGCGGGCTCACACGGCAAGAAGGGGGCGGCGAGCGCATGGTCGAAGCAACGCTGGTGCACGGAGCCGAATCGGTACCCGTGGAGAGCAACACCGTCAAGGCATGGGTCACGCTGGTCGGCGCCCAGATCGCGCCCGTCGAGTTCAGCGAGGGCGCCAGCTCTGCGCAGCCCTACTCACTGGCGCCATGGCTGCCCGGCAGTATCGAGGGTCTCACTCCACTCCTCGACGTCCTCCGCGGCGACTTCTTCTGCCTGCCGTTCGGCGATCAGCCCGACGGCCCGCCGCATGGCGAGCCGGCGCATGGGCGATGGGCGCCTGTCACGTCCACCGACCACAGCCTCACCCTCCACCTCGACGCCGACGACTCGGGGGCCGCGATCGACAAGACCGTGAGCGTCCGTGACAACGAGACCGTTCTGTACCAAGAGGTCACGATCAGCGGGCTCTCCGGCATGTTCAACTACGGCACGCATCCCATCCTCGACTTCAGCGGCCAGGCGCCCGCCAGCGCCCGCATCAGCACGAGCCCGATGATCTGGTCGTCCGTCTATCCGGGGGTCTTCTCCGACCCGGCGATCGGCGAGACCCAGATCCTGCAGCCTGGCGCCGAGTTCGACTCCCTCGAGGCAATCCCCCTGGCTGCCGGCGGCACGATCGACGTGTCGCGCTACCCCACGCCGGCCGGGCACGAGGACCTCGTCATGATGGTCAACGACCCCGCTGCCGGCCGCATCGGCTGGTCAGCCGCAGTCTTCGATGGCTTTGTCTGGTTCGCCCTCAAGGACATCCGTTCCTTTCCTGCGACCCTGCTCTGGATCTCCAACGGTGGCCGCACGCAGCCCCCGTGGTCGGGCCGCTTCACCGGTCGCATGGGAATCGAGGACGTCACCTCGCACTTCGCCGACGGGCTCCTCGCGGCGCGCGACCAGCCCCTGGCCCGCCTCGGCATCTCAACCGCCCGAGAATTCGACGCGGCCACGCCGGTCACGCTGCGCACCGTCCAGGGGGTCGTCTTCACCCCTGCCGGTTTCGGCCGAGTCGTCTCCATCGACACGGCCGTGGCCGGTCAGATCACCCTCACGGACGAGGCCGGCAACGAGGTGGCCACTGCAGCCGACTGGGAGTTCGTGCTCGAGAGCCCCGGTTAGCACTGCGCTCCAGCTGTCGACAACGTCAGCGACGGCGGGAGAAGAACCGTGCGGGCCGACCGACGCGGCCTGTTGACGCCTCCGGAAGCTCGACGAGTTCATCCATCATCAGCCGCCTGAAGGTGTCCTTCTGCAGGGCGGTGCCGGCAACGGCCTCATGCACGATTCGCAGGTCGGCGATCGTGAACGCATCAGGCAGCAGATGGCGGGGATCAGGGGTTGCCCGGTACTCCTGCCGAAGTCGATCGACCGCCAATTCGATGATCGACGCATGGTCGTAGGGCAGGCGCAGTTTGGTCGGGACGCGCGCAATTCGGGTGTCGGACGGACGCCGCAGCGCCTCGAGTTCGTCGAATGCGAGCACGTCAAGGTGGGCGGCTGAGAGCACCCACCCGCGATCATCGCGCGCGGGGTCGTCGAACACGTGCAGTTGGTGTGGATCTCGTCCGATGACGCCCGTCTTCTCCCCAAGCGAGCGACGCACCGCATCGGCGAGGGTCTCCCCCTCGTGGAGGAAGGTGCCCGGCAACGCCCACCCCTGCGCACCGCTTGATTGCCGTGACGGTTCGGCCGGGCGGCGGACGAGCAGCACCCCCAGGTACGGAGTTTCGTCCGCGTCACCAGGTGCCATGGTCATGAGCGCTGTGTCGACTGCCACGGACGGGCGGGGGTAGTCGGAGAGGGCACGGCCAGTGCCGTCGCGAAAGGGCTTGCTCGTGGTCACGTTGCCCATTGTGCCCGACTCATTCCTCCCGCGTTGTTAATTAGATCAATTGTGCGCTAATCTGCTTGCCATCGACAGAAGAAGGGCAGGGACGTCATGCACATGACAACCGAGACCAAGCGCATCCCAGAGTTGCACGTCGGCCGGGGCCAGCAGGTGGGCCCGTTCACGGTCTTCCCGGTGTGGACCAGCGCAGCTGAATTGCCAACACTCGCGATGGGGCTCGCGGCCAAGGTCGCCGTCGCCGAGCGCGAGGGAAGCCCGGTGGTCGGCGAACTGATCGTCACGAACAACGGCAGCACACACGCGCTGCTCGTCGAAGGCGAACTGCTCGAGGGAGGCTGGCAGCATCGCGCGCTGCAGCACGACGTGATCCTGCGCCCCTCGGGCTCGATGGTCGCCCCGGTTGTCTGCGTCGAGGCCGGCCGCTGGCACGGCGGCGGCGCGCACGAACGACGGGCCCGGCGCGCATCAGGCAACGTCCGGGCAGCGATGAACGCGACCGACGCGTCGCGGCGCCAGCAGCAGGTGTGGCGTCAGGTCGCCGGTTACGACCGCACGATGGGCGCCTCTGCGACGTCCTCCTACATCGACCATCTCGACCGGATGCGGCCAAACGTTGGCTTCCCCGCAGCGTCTGTCCTTGATGGCCAGCGGGGAGTCGTGATTGGCCTCGCGGGGCAACCTGTTCTCCTCGAGCTCTTCCCCTCCCACGCATGCCTCACCGCCGCGCTCCCGGAACTGATCGCCGGACTCATGGTGGACGCGCTTGCAGGTGCGACGCCCATGGCCATCACTCCCGGGCGCCGCGCCCGGCGACTCGTCGAGCGGCTCGACGGCCGATGCGCCCACCTCGCCGACCAGGTCAATGCCGGCGACGCCGCCCCCTTCTCGCTCATTACCGAGTATGCGGCCGTCCGCGGTGTCACCCTTGACGAGCAGTGGGCTCACCTGACCGTATTCAATCGTCGACATCCCCTCGTGGAGGTCTCATGACCGAACAGCGAAACACTGCACTCACGCCGGCCCAGGTAGATCGGGCCGCTGGTGTGCTCCTTGCCCTGGCGTGCGGCGACGCCCTCGGAGCCGGGTACGAGTTCATGCCGGCCCGCGTGAATGGCGAACTCGTTGCCATGGTCGGCGGCGGTAGTTTCGGCTGGGCGCCTGGCGAGTGGACGGACGACACGTCGATGGCGATCGCCATCGCTGAGGTGTCGGCCACAGGCATCGACCTCCGCGAACCGAAGGCACTCGATGCCATCACGGCACGGTTCGTCTCGTGGGCGGCTGATGCTCGCGACGTCGGCATCCAGACCGGCGCTGTCCTATCGACGATCGGCCATTCGCCAACGTCCGAGGCCGCCACGTCGAGCGCCACGGATCACTTCGCCCGCACTGGACGCACGGGCAATGGTTCGCTCATGCGCACCGCCCCTGTCGCCCTCGCCTACCTGCACGACTCGCAGGCGCGCCAGCAGGCAGCGAGAGCGGTGAGCGGCCTCACCCATGGCGACGAGGAGGCTGGTGAGGCGTGCGCCCTCTGGTGCGACGCCATCGCGCATGCCGTCATTCATGGCAACCTCGAGGGCCTGCGCATCGCGGTCGACGGCCTGCCGCCAGATCGAGCCGCGCTCTGGCACGCTCGCCTTGATCACGCCGAAGCCGTTGCACCGCATGAGATTCCTTCCAACGGCTGGGTCGTTGCCGCACTTCAGGCGGCCTGGTCTGCGATCACGCGCACGCGCATCCCGATCGATGATCCGGGCACCGGCTCATTCCCGGCGCAGCATCTTCAGCGTGCCCTCGATGCCGCAGTGCGGGCCGGCGACGACACCGACACGGTGGCTGCCATCGCCGGCGGACTCCTCGGTGCGCTCTGGGGAGCCTCGGCGATTCCGCTCGACTGGCAGCGGATCGTGCACGGTTGGCCCGGCATGCGGGCCCGCGATCTCATCGCGCTCGGGTTGCTCACCGCACGGGGCGGCCGACCCGATTCGAGCGGGTGGCCCCTTGCGCCGATCCAGGACTACAGCAGTTTTGCCGATGTGCAGGCGCTGGCCGCGCACCCGCATGACCCCGGCGTTCTTCTTGGCGGAGTCGGCGCGCTACGCAGCCTGCCCCTCGGCGTCGATGCCGTGGTCTCGCTCTGCCGGATCGGCGCGGACGAGGTGCCCGCGGCTGGTGTCGCGAATGGTGATCACCTCGAGGTATGGCTCATCGACAGTGCGAGCAACGGCGCCAATCCGCACCTCGGCTACCTGCTCGGGCAGGCCGCAGATGCCATCGCCATGCTTCGGGGCCAGGGCCGCACCGTCCTGCTCCACTGCGTGCAGGCGCAAAGCCGTACCCCCGCCGTCGCGGCCCTGTACGGAGCCAGGCACCGAGGCGTGCCGATCGAGCGCGCCATCGATGACGTCTGCGCCGCCTTGCCCGGCGCCCGACCCAATGCGGCATTCATGGACGCACTCCGCGGCGCTCGTCTGTAATCCAGGGGACCGCGAATCCGGGTCGATGTCGTCACTCGTGGCCATGCCGACTTCTCGAGGTTCGATGGAACCGTTCGAGGATAGGGTGCGTCGGATAGAAGACTTCGGGGTGATTCGCATTCCGATCACAACCGCGTAGGGGGTACGAAGTGAATCATCGATTCAAGGTTCTCGTGGTCGGGCTGGCGCTCGTCACGGCAGGAGTGGCGGGGTGCTCGTCCACGACGGCCGGGTCATCGGAGGCCATGCAGGACGAGGCAACCGCGGCCACGTCAGCGGCATCGGCCGGGGCCGCGTCGAGCGCTGCCATTTCATCCGCGGCACCGGTTGCATCTGCCGCAGTTGCGCCCGCGACCCCGTCGCCCTCCCCCACCGAGCCCGAGATGCTCGGCGGCACAAGCAACTCCCCCAATCAATATGGCTGCGAGGCTGGCCTGGAGTACGCCTGCGGCGACCCCGGCCCGGGCGGCGGCATCGTCTTCTTCGGGACGTCCACGTCCTTTCCCTGCGGAGCGAACCTGGCATCGATGTGCAACTTCCTCGAGGCGGCCCCGAATGGCTGGAACGGTAAGGAGGTCAAGTGCCCAGACGGGTGCGACGGCAGCCACTACAACGGAAGCCAAGGCACGACATCTGACTTTGGCGCGGCTGGAGCCGGCGCCGGGACAGGTTCTGCCTACTGCTCCGGCATGGGGGAGAACAATCCCATCGCCGGCGCCGACAACATGGCGTATGGCGCGGGCTACCAGAACACCACTGCAATGGTCCAGAACTGCGTGACGAACAATGCCGGCAACGCCGCTCGCGCCTACACCGGCGGCGGGATGACCGACTGGTCCCTGCCATCCTTCGGCGAGCTTGCCGCACTGCAAGCTGCTCCGAACGTCCAGACAATCGGTGGAATCGCTGGTGCCTACTACTGGAGCTCAACCCAATCAAACGGCGACGTCACGGGACTCAACAACACGAGCGCGAACAAGCTGCAGTTCAAGACTTCGACGTGGAGCCCTGGGGGCAAGGGCTCTTCGCAGGGAGTGCGCCCAGTGCGGGCCTTCTAAGTCAGCCCTGACTGCATGGGCTGATCCATTCAGTGTCATTGCACGATGATGGGCCGGCCCCGATTCTCGGGGCCGGCCCACCGTCGTGCGTCCTGGCTTTTGCCTCGGTCAGTCGCTATCGGCTGATTGCCGGTGGGCGGAGCCTCGTCAGGCGGCGTCCCGGGACGTCCGCTCGATTTCCGCATAGGTCGCGGGGTCAGACTGGTCGGACTTCATCGACGCGAGGTCGACGGGCGGGCGCGTGACGCCCTGTCGTTTGGCGAGAGCGTCGGCCATCGTGTTGTAGACCTCCGACGCCCGAAGGAGGAGGTCCTTGTCGGCCTGCAGGTAGGTCGTGGTCAAGACATCGCCGATGGCCTCCATCATGAACATCTCGACGGGCTGGCTCCCGGACGGAATCCCCCGGCTCGCGATGAGGTTGCCCGATCGCACGGCCTTGGACTTCGACCACGATGCATCCTCGACATCGCCGCTCCTGCTGATGGTGCGGTACTCCTTGCACCCGTCCCGTCGCGCCGCCGCGTTGACGACCCATTGGGCCGCCGCACCCGGTTGCATGACGTAGGCAACCGACTGCCAGACGTAGAGCCGGTCATTGCCGAGGAACTGGTTCGTGTTGCGCCGATTGGAGAAGGAGGCCGCCGTGACGAATGGCGCTTTCGCATCGTCCCAGAGAAATCCGTTGCCATTCAACACCGTGACGGACGAGCAGCGGGCGGGCAGGACAGCCCGGTTCTCGCCGAATCGGATGTTGCCGGCCTGGGCCCTGGGGAGCGGAACCGAGTTCGTCCAGTTCGGGAAGTCTGGCTCCGCCTTGAAGGTCGAGCCCTGAACCTTGGTCATCTGCCGGATCGACGGCATGACCAGCGCCAGGTCATCGGCCGTCAGCGATTCGACGGAGGGAGAGGGGCTCGGTGTCGGCCCCAGTGAGGCCGTCGGCGACGGAGTGGCTGCCGGGACGGCCGGTTGGGGATCCGCGGACGCTCCCTGCGCCACCGATGCGGACGGCGCTGCCGCGAGGCCGCCTTGGGATGTGCCACCGAAGCCGCAAGCGGCCACGAGTGCCACCGAAGCCATCGCGCCCGAAACGCGGATTCCCCTGCTGTTCATTGCATCCCCCATGGCCCGACTCAGGAGCCGGACACTACGAAGGCTACCTGCGTCGTTGAGCTCTCGATGTCAGACCCCCGGGGGATGCTCGTGGATGACGGACGGGCTGGCAGGCCCTTCGCACCACTCACTGCTGAACGGGGAGCCACATGACAAACGCCGACTACACCCACCTGACCCTGCTCGTTGACCGCTCCGGTTCCATGGATGCCGTGCGCAGCGATGCCCAGGGCG
>CAFBLS010000011.1_pt1 | contig 12917 bp, 10 predicted proteins | sample 7268191 | NCBI WGS metagenome assembly CAFBLS01 (sample SAMEA6814038, study PRJEB35770) | freshwater metagenome | biome: Freshwater; feature: Freshwater reservoir; material: water | place: Czech Republic | collected 2017-05-23 | depth 30m m | reverse complement strand
CTCCTGTCCCTCGATGTCGCCGTGGCCTGCCCCTCGCACGACGACGCCGAAGGCGCCCGTCCGCCGAGATCTCAGCCACTCGGCCAGCGCACCCTGTCGATTGCAGCGGCTCGGCGGGGCGCAGACGCAGAACATGGGCAGCTGGCCGATCCGGGGCCAGGCTCGTTCGATCGATCGGGTCGGCGATTCGACGCCGTCGACCAGTACGAGGCCACGGACGAATGCTCCAGCGTCAAGCAGGTGGGCGGCGATGCCCGACCCCGCCGCCGCACCCGCCGAATGCCCGACGACTACCAGGGGAAGACGCGGATCCCCGATCGCCTCGGCGATCGAACGTGCTGCACGAGCCAGTACCGAAGGGCGGTTCATCGATGCGACTGGCGACAGCGAGGCCAGATGCGGCCGGACGACCATGACCCCTGCATCGACGAACCGGCCGGCCAGAAGATCGAGGTGCCGTGGATGCCGGGTGAAACCATGGAGCAGCAGCACGGCGCCCCGTGCGCGCGCGACTGTGTCGATGGTGACCCGGACGCCGTCGAACGCGGTGTCTTCCGACATGCGTCGATGCTCCCATAGGAGCCGGATTCCCCGTAGCCTTACGGCATGGATGAACTCGCTGGCGAGCAGAACACCCCCGAAACGTCCACGATCGCCGAATCCGACCCGGCAGTATCACCTCCGCACGCATCACTGCCGGAAGCCTCACTCCCTTCGGCCGCACTCCCAACCGAGCCGGCAGCCTTCGTGCGAACCTCAACGGTCGCCGAGCGCGAGGCAGCGGGCCGAGGCGCCCGAATCCACCGACCACGCACCAGCATCGCGGGCTTTATGCCGGCAGCCTCGCGACCGAACCCCGTGGTCCTGCTCGAGGGGCAGGAGACCGTGCGGATGCCGGCTCTCCTCCCACTGCGCCACGAGCGCATGTCTGCATCCCCGTTCACGTTCTATCGAGGCAGCGCTGTCATCATGACGGCCGATCTCGCCTCGATGCCGGACACCGGTCTTGTCACCCAACTCTGCGGCGACGCGCACCTGTCGAACTTCGGCCTGTTCGCGGCCCCGGACCGCAGCGTGATCTTCGACGTGAACGATTTCGACGAGACCAACCCCGGCCCGTTCGAGTGGGATGTCCTGCGACTGTCGACGTCGTTCGTCCTCGCGGGCCGCGATCTGGGTCTCGGGGACGCCGAGTGCAGCGCCGCGGCATCCGGAGCCGCGAGCGCCTATCGACTGCAGATGCAGAAGTACGCCCAGATGGCCGACCTGGCGATCTGGTACGACCGGGTCGGAGTCGATGTGCTGATCGAGTGGGCCAAGGAGCAGGACACGCCCGACGCCCAGCGGCGGATCGAGCGAGGCGTGAGCAAGGCCCGCAGCCGTGATGCGTGGTCAGCGGTCGAGAAGATGACCGAGATGATCGGCGACCGACGCCAGTTCAAGGACCTCCCGCCCCTGCTCATGCGCATTCCACTCGACGACCGGCTCGCGGCCCGCATCAATGCCCTGCTCATGCAGTACAAGCAGACCCTGCCCCACGACCGGCAGGTGCTCCTCAATCGCTACGAGGTCGTCGACCTCGGCCATAAGGTCGTCGGGGTCGGGAGCGTTGGGCTCCTCGCGTTCGTCGTCCTCCTTCAGGGACGTGATGAGAACGACCTGCTCGTCCTCCAGGTAAAGCAGGCGGTGGCCAGCGTCCTCGAACCCGTCACCTCCGTATCGGCCGAGGTCATGAGCGGCCAGCGGGTCGTCTACGGCCAGCAACTCATGCAGGCCGCGTCCGACGTCTTCCTCGGATGGATTCGGGGCCCGGGAGGCCGCGACTACTACATCAGGCAACTGCGCGACATGAAGTTTGCGCCGGATCCGGCAAGTCTCGACGCATCGAGCCTCGCCGGGTATGCAACCATCTGCGGACGTACCCTTGCCCGCGGGCATGCCCGAGGTGGCGACGCTGTCGCGATTGCCACCTACCTCGGGTCCAGCACGAAGTTCGACCGAGCCGTGCGCGACTTCTCCCTCACCTACGCCGATCAGGTCGCACGCGACTTCGCTGCCTATCAGGCGGCCATCGCGTCCGGCAGCGTCCATGTCGCGGCCCCGGGCGAGGGGGCCAACTACCGATTCACGGTGACAGCGGCAGGCGGGTTCGATATCGAGTCGTCCGGGATGTCGCCGGCCACGCCGGCTGCAGGCTGAGGTGACGTCACGGGTCGGCACCGACCCGCATCCTCGGACCGGGCACCTCGCAGGCTCCTCCGCCACGAGCCTGCTTGAAGACCTGGCGGCTGGCCGAACAACGGCAACGGCCCTGACCGAGGCAGTCCTCGAGCGCATCGGGGCCATCGACGCACCGGGAACCGACGTCTCCTTGCGCTCGGTCATCGCAACGTCGCCTGACGCCCTGGCCGAAGCCCGAGCCCGCGACGCTGACCGGGCCGCCGGCGCACCGGGCGGGCCCCTCCAGGGACTGCCCACGCTGATCAAGGACAACATCGAGGCCATCGGGCTGCCCGCCACCGCCGGATCCCTTGCGCTGCAGGGCCGAGCAGTCGCGTCCGACTCACCGGTGGTGGTCCGACTGCGCGCCGCGGGCGCGATCATCGCCGGCTCGACAAACCTGTCGGAGTGGGCCAACTTCAGGTCGCCGAACTCGACGAGCGGCTGGTCGGCCGTCGGCGGCATCACCGGCAACCCGTGGGCCCTCGATCGGAGCGCTGGCGGTTCGTCAGCCGGATCAGGTGCCGCTGTCGCCGCCGGCCTCGTCCCCTTTGCCGTCGGAACTGAAACAAACGGCTCGATCACCTGCCCCGCATCGCTCAATGGCGTCGTCGGGCTCAAGCCCACCGTTGGGTCGGTCCCGGCCACCGGCATCGTCCCGATTGCCGGCAGCCAGGATGTCCCGGGGCCGCTCGCCCGATGCGTGCTCGATGCGGCGCTGCTGTTCGAGGTCATGAGCGCCACATCCGGCGCCATCGAAGCCTGCACCGCAGGGTCTGCCCGCAGCGTCCGCGTCGGTGTCGCCCACGCATGGCTCACCGGCCACGCAGCGACCGACGCACTGTTCGAGGCGGCACTTGCCGTGCTCGGGCCTAACGTGGCAGGGGTGAATGACGTCCGCGTACCGGCGCTGACATTCGATGTGCGGCAGGACCAGACCGACGTGCTCGTGGGCCAGATGTCCGACGACCTCGGGGCATACCTGGCCGCCCGACCCGGGCTGGGCGTCCGAAGCCTTCACGACCTCGTTCAATTCAATGTGGACCATGCGGCAACTGAGCTTGCCTTCTTCGGCCAGGAGTACCTCGAGCAGTCTGCCGCCAGCGAGGGGCGGGCATCGGCCTCGTACCAGGCCGCCCGCGATCGCAATGTCCGATGGGCCAGGGACCTGTGCTTCGCGCCAGCGCTCGAGCTCGGCATCGACGTCATCGTCGCCCCGGCCTATGCCCCGTCCTGGAAGTCAGACCTGGTGCACGGAGACTTCATCACCGGCGGCGGCGATATCTGCACCCCGGCCGCGATCCTCGGCTGGCCGATCCTCACCGTCCCGATGGGCCTGGCCGACGGGCTCCCGGTGGGCCTCGCCCTCACCGGCCCCGCCAACTCCGAGGCACGGCTCCTCGCCGTCGGCAGGGCCATCGAGGTGGCCCTTGACCTCCGCAGCCGGGGTCTGGATCAGCCGACCTGGAATCCCGCGGCCCGCGGCTAATCCGCCGGCAGGTGGTGCATGCCTGTGCGCACGGAGCAGCGCGAGCCGCATATCGAAGCCATCTCGGTGGCCCGCCTCAGCCGCCAACGAGTACGAGACGCCGCCCGCGAGCTCGTGGGGCGAATGCTGGATCTGGTCATTCGCTGGGACACCGGTGAATTCCGTGGTCACGCTCGTCGGCGCGGGCCTGGTACTGCTTCCTGGAGCACCGCTCGTCCCAATCCTCGTGACCACCCAGGTCGTGAACTCGGTGCTACTCCTGCCGATCCTCGCGGTCGCCTGCTGTGTCCTCGCACTGTGCGTCCTGCTGGCCGCGCGGTACACGGCATGAGGCGAAACGACCTCACGCGGCTCCGTGGATGCCCGAGGTGTTCGAGATTCGACGCGCCTCGGTCAGGCAGGGTGGGCGACGATGCGCATGTACAGCTTCGTCCGGTCGCTCGCCTTCAGCTTGATCCGATAGCGGCCGGTGTTCTGGAAGCGCAAGGCCGGAAGCGACGCGACACCCTGACGCCCGGCACGGACACTCCCTGCTGGGATCCACGACCCGTTGATCCGCACGAACACGCGATACGCAGTTCGCGGAGTGAGGTTGCGCACGCGGGGCGCGACGAGTCGGTTCAGGGGGGCACGCACGGTCTGCTTCTTGATCGGGAGCGACGTGGCGCCGGCGGCTGCCCGCGTCACCTTCAGGCGCGAAAAGTCGCCAGACCGGACGAGCCACACTCCACCACCGAGATGGACGCCGGCTGGCGCCACCGCCGCGCCCGGGGATCGGGTCACGACGACCGTGGTCGTCTTCGTGTGATTATCGGCCGTCGTCACCACGGTCGTGATCGTGTTCGGACCGGTAGCCAGGGGGATCTCCCCTGAGGTGCCACCCGCCGGCACGACCGCGCCATTGACCCGTATGGTGACCAACGCCGACGACCCGGTCGGCGTGACGGTAATCGCTTTCGTGGCATCCGGCACCGTCGCGGTGTACTCGGTGATGCCCGAGGCGAAGGCCGGGCTCAGGCTCCCACTGCTCAGGCGAAGCCCCATGAGATCGACCTCCGAGGAGCGCTTCACCGTCACCGTGTATCGCTTGAGGGAGAGGTCCTGCGCGCGAACAACGATCGAGATGTCGTTTTCGCCGACGGCAAGGTCGATCGGGTCCGATGGGGTCCCCGGGGCGACGGACGAGCCGTTGACCTTCACCGTCGAGGATGCCGCCGAGGGAGTCGGGCTCAGGGTGATGGTGTCCGCCGAGAAGGGAACCTCGGCACTGTAGAGGGTCGTGGCCTTCGCGAATACCGGAGCCAGTTGACCGACGCTCAACTTCAGGCCCGAGAGGTCAGGGTCGGCGGGCGTCGAACGCTGGACAGTCACGGTGTACGTGCGCTGCGTGACGCCATTGCCCGCGGTCACGACCGTGGTGATGGCATTGGCGCCGACCGTCAGGGCGATTGCCGGGGATGCCGACCCCGACACAACCGCCGAGCCATTGACGGTCACCTTGGCCCCCGGGGCGGCCGTGGGGGTCACGGTAAGAGTGGCCGTCGTGTTCGTCACGACCGAGGTGTAGGTCATGATCCCCGAGTCAAAGGACGGGGCCAGGGCCCCTGAGGAGAGCGCCAGCAGGTCGAGCGAGGCATCCGAGGAGAGCGCTAGTGCAGGGGGCGCCTGGAACGACGCCATGACACCACAGCACAGCACCATCGGCAGAGCCATCGCCAGCGCTCGTCCCCTGCGTCCGCGCATCACGCCCCCTCCCGCACCAATCCACTCATGTCAATAGCAAAGTAGCCAAACGACACGCCGAGACAACAACCCTCGAGCCAAAAGCATCGGGATTCCCTCATTCCGGCGAAATCACCTCCTGAGGCGCGCGAATCTGCCAGCATCAGGCGAACGGAAATTGCGGGCCTGCACGTGCCCAGCGCTGCCCGATCAGAAGGAGTCCTCAATGTTCATCAGTCCGCTCGCCGACGTCGATATTCCCGATGTGCCGCTCACCGATTACGTCCTTGCCCGGGCGGACGAACTCGGCGACAAGCCGGCGCTCGTCGATGGCGCCTCCGGCCGCACGCTGACGTATGCGGGCCTCGCATCGGCCGTGCGGTCCCTGGCCGGCGGGCTTATCGCGCAGGGTTTCCAGAAGGGCGACGTTCTGGCCCTGATGTCGCCGAATGTCCCCGAATTCGCCATCGTCTTCCACGGCGTCGCCGCTGCCGGCGGCGTCATCACGACGATCAACCCGACCTACACCGCGCCTGAGATACACAAGCAGCTCGTCGATTCCGGTGCCACCCTCATGGTCACCGTCGGTCCGCTCCTGCCGCTTGCCAGTGCCGCAGCCGAAGGTACGTCCGTCCGGGAGATCTACGTCCTCGGGGAGGCCGAGGGAGCCACGCCCGTCACGGCACTGTTCGGCGCACCGCTCGCAGCCCACGTGCCGGTGAAGGCCGGCGACTTAGTCGTCCTCCCCTATTCGTCGGGCACCACCGGCGTCAACAAGGGAGTGCTGCTCACCCACCGCAACCTCATCGCCAACGTCGCGCAGGTGCTCTCGGCAGCCAATGTGCGCGAGGACGAGATCTTTATCGCGGTGCTGCCCTTCTTCCACATCTATGGCATGCAAGTGCTCATGAACACGGGCCTGCGTGCCGGCACCACCATCATCACGATGCCGCGGTTCGACCTCGTGGAGTTCCTGCGCCTCCATCAGGAGTACGGGGTCACCCGGTCGTTCGTGGCCCCGCCCATCGTCGTCGCCCTCGCCAAGCACCCGATCGTTGACGACTACGACCTCTCGAAGCTCGAGCAGGTCTTCTCCGGTGCCGCTCCGCTGTCCGCTGAGCTCTCTCTCGAGGCCGGAGCCCGGCTCGGGTGCGAGATCGTCCAGGGGTTCGGCATGACCGAGCTCTCGCCCGTCTCGCACCTCACCCCGCCCGGCATGTTCAAGCCCGGCTCCTGCGGCGTCACGGCCCCGAACACCCAGAGCCGGATCGTGGATCCGGAGACGGGCGCCGACCTCGGTGTCGACCAGAGCGGCGAGTTGCTCGTTCGAGGACCCCAGGTCATGGATGGGTACCTCAACAACCCGGAGGCGACCGCAAGCACGATCGATGCAGACGGCTGGCTGCGTACCGGCGATATCGGCTACATCGACTCCGATGGGCATCTGTTCATCGTCGATCGCCTCAAGGAACTCATCAAGTACAACGGGTTCCAGGTGCCGCCGGCCGAACTCGAAGCGCTCCTCCTCACGCACCCGGCCGTCGCCGATGCGGCAGTTGTCGGACGACCTGACGAGTCGGCGGGTGAGATCCCGGTGGCCTACGTCGTCCTGCGCGAGGAAGGCATGGCAAGCGCCCAGGAGATTCAGGACTATGTCGCCGGGCAGGTCGCCCACTACAAGCAGATCCGGGAGGTCGTGTTCATCGACGCCATTCCGAAGTCGGCCTCCGGCAAGATCCTGCGCCGCCTGCTGCGCGACGCATAGCGCCGGTCATCTAGAAGGGCGTCGGGATGTGCCGTAGCGGCAGGTCCGGCTGAACGTAGTCACCAGCCTTCTGCCGATCGGGCAGCACGACATCGCGCTCCGCAAGGGGCTCGTACGGCACTCGACTGAGCAGATGGCTGATGATGTTCAGGCGTGCGCGCTTCTTGTCGTCCGCTTGCGCCACGTACCAGGGCGCCCAGGCGTTGTCAGTCGAGGCGAACATCGCATCGCGCGCCCTCGAGTAGTCGTACCAGCGGCTATATGAGAGCAGGTCCATGTCCGAGAGCTTCCAGACCTTCCGCGGGTCGTCGATGCGGCTCTCGATGCGCCGACCCTGCTCGTCCTGACCGACCTCGAGCCAGTACTTGAGCAGCAGGATGCCGGAATCGACCATCGCCTTCTCGATCCCGGGAGCCATCTCCAGGAAACGCTCGGTCTGCTCCGGGGAGCAAAAGCCCATGACCCGCTCGACGCCCGCGCGGTTGTACCAACTGCGATCGAAGATCACGACCTCGCCTGCTGCCGGCAGGTGCGGGACGTAGCGCTGCAGGTACATCTGCGATCGCTCGCGTTCGGTTGGGGCCGGCAGGGCGACCACCCGGAAGACCCGTGGGCTCACGCGCTCCACGATCCGCTTGATCGTGCCGCCCTTGCCTGCGGTGTCGCGCCCTTCGAAGACGATGCAGACCTTCGCACCCGTCGCCTTGACCCACTCCTGCATCGCCACGAGCTCGGCCTGCAGCACAGCGAGTTCGCGTTCGTAGTTCTTGCGCGACATCTTCGCCGGGCCGACGGCCACGGCGTCCGTAGCGTCCTCGCCAGACCGTGGCGACCCCACCGGCTCGTTCTGGGGAATCACTATGTCTCGCTTCGCCCTCGTGTCGCGCCCGTGCTTCTTCTTGCCCTTGCCCATGGTCGTTACCCCCCCCTCGAGTCACCGCTCGACGATGTCGCGCGAGTGCGCCGGATCAGCTTTGCAACCTCGACCACGATTGGCAGCGCCAACGCGAGGCCGATGCACTCAAGCCACTGCCCACCGCTCAGGCCGACGGTGAGCAGCGAGCGCTGCAGCCCTGGCAACTCGGTCGCGGCGTAGATCATTGCCACGGGCACCGCCGAGATCATCAGGGCCTTGAGGACCGGTGCGGTCAGGCCGCTGGTCGGGTCACGTCGATTCACGATCGCGTTCAGCACGGTGCCCAGTCCCATGACGACGAACGCCATCGTCATCGAGATGCTCGCCGCATCAGCGTTCGGCTCGTCCGGGCCGGCCACCAGCGGCACCATCGCGGCTGCAAACAGGACCAGCGCGTAGAGGACCCAGAACGTGATCGCCATGCGGTTCGTAATCGGCACCTTCGGGTCTCGGGGCGGACGGCTCATGACGTCGGGGTCGCCTGGATCCACGGCGATGACGATGACCCCCGCCGCGGTCACGAAGAAGAGAAGGAAGAGGACCATGGACGGAGTCAGGGCGACACCGTCGTTGATATTGAACGCCGTCGCCGCGACGAACAGCATCACGAGGGCGAGCAACTGGGTCATCTGGAATCGCACATACGACACGACCTTGGCGTAGACCCGGCGGCCGAGTTCGACGGCGTGCACGAGCGTGCCGAAGTTGTCGTCGGTGAGGATCATGCGGGCAGCCTGCTTCGTCACCTCGCTGCCGCTTCCCATCGCAACGCCCATGTCCGCCTGCTTCAGGGCGGCGGCATCGTTGACCGCGTCCCCCGTCATCGCAACGACGAGCCCTTGCTCCTGCATCACGCGGGCGAGCCGAAGCTTGTCCTCCGGCGAAACGCGGCCGAAGACGTGCAACTGCGGGAGCCGCTCGGCCAGTTCTGCATCCGACAGCGCGTCGAGTTCGGTGCCGCTGATCGCTCCTGGACCGAGGCCGAGGCTCTCGCCGATCGCCTGCGCCGTGATCGCATGGTCTCCGGTGATCATCCGCACATCGATGCCGGCGGCCAGGGCGATCGACACCGCAGACTTCGCCTCCGACCGGAGTGGGTCGATCATGCCCACCATGCCGACGAACCCGAGGTCGGTCGCCAGCGGCATGGGATCCCTGCTCAGCTGCTGCTCATCCTCCACGCCGATGAACCGTGCGGCAAAGGCCAGCACGCGCAACCCCTTTTCCGCCATTCGGGAGTTCGCCTCGATGATGGCATCGCGCGCTTCGTCAATGGGCACCTGCCGGTCGCCCCCGGGGCGCCCAGCATGGCTGCATCGTGCGAGGACGACGTCCGGGCCACCCTTGACCAGTTCGATGGTCCGCGTCACGCCGTCGATCTCGACCCGGTGGAACGTCGCCATGAACTTCACCTCGGAATCGAAGGGCACCTCGGCGATGCGAGGGTACGTTCGCCGCGTTTCGATCGCATCGACCCCGAGTTTTGCCGCGAGCACGACGAGCGCGGCCTCGGTCGGGTCGCCGACCACGTCACCGTCGTCTGAGACGGTCGCGTCGCTGCACAGGCACAGGCCGAGGGCAAGCCTGGTGAAGTCAGGAACGGGTGAGCCGGCGACCGCTCGGACGTTGCCCTGCTTGCGGTAGCCCTCGCCATCGACGGTGAACCAGGAGCCGTTGCCGTAGATCGAAGACACCATCATCTCGTTCATGGTGAGGGTGCCGGTCTTGTCGGTGTTGATCGCGCTCGTGGCACCGAGGGTCTCGACGTCGGTGAGGTTCTTGACGATCGCCTTGGCTGCCGCAAGCTGCTTGGCGCCGCTTGAGAGCATGCCGGAGACGAATGCCGGCAGGCCGGTGGGGATCGCGGAGATCGCCATAGCCGTGCCGAGGAGGAGGAGCTGGCTGGCCGGCAGGCCCCGGATGAGTCCGACGACGACGATGAACGCCACCGCCGTCCAGGCAATGATCCCCAGCACGCGGGTCAGTGCATCGAGTTCCTGCTGAAGTGGCGATCGCGTTCGCTTGACCGACGTGAGCATCGAGGCGATCTGGCCCATCTGCGTCGACATACCCGTCGCGGTCACGATGATCGAAGCCGTACCGCGGGTGACCGACGTGTTCTGGAAGGCCATGTTCGTGCGATCGCCCACCGCCACATCGACGTCGGCCAGCTGCATCGAATTCTTCGAGACGGGCGCGCTCTCGCCGGTGAGCGCGGCCTCCTGAACCTCGAGGGTGGCCGAGCGCAGGATCCGTCCGTCCGCCGGCACGATGTCGCCTGCCTCAAGCTGGACGATGTCGCCGACCACCAGATCGACGGCGGGGATGAGTGCCAGGGTGCCGGCTCGGAGCACCTTCGCCTCCGTCACCTTGAGGTCTGCCAGGGCATCAACACTCGCCCGGGCCTTCATCTCCTGGCGCGTCGCCAGCGAGACATTCAGTGCGATGAGCACACCGACGATGATCGCGGTCGACCACTGGCCGATGAGCCCGCTCACTCCCACCACGGCGACGAGCATGACGTTCATCGGATCGCGCAATTGGCTCAAGGCCACAACGACCCTCGACGGCGGCTTCTCCGCAGTGATCTCATTCGGCCCGAGCTTCGCGAGCCGCGCCGCTGCCTCCTGCGAACTCAGCCCGGTGCCGGGTTCGCAGCCGAGCTCACTCGCAATCGCGTTGGCATCGTGGGCGTATGCGGGTGCTTCCTCGAGCTTTCGCTCCCCGCCCTGATCCCCGAACCCGGTATCCGTACGCATGGCGTGACCCCCCAGCGGTCGGTAACGTGAACAAACGTCTCGACGACGCTACCTCGGGGTGACTGGCTATGGCGCGCCAGAACGTCTGCTCAGCCCTGCTGGCCCATCGACCACAGCGACCAGATGGTCGTTCGAACCCTGCGGGGCTGGGCGAGCACCGTCGTGATCGCAAAGGCAACGTCCTCCGGCCGCATGTACTCGGCAAGTGCCGGGTCGCCTGCCGTGCGGCCGTCACCGATGGCGAACTCGGTCTCGACGCCCGCCGGGCAGATCGCGGTGACACGAATGCCCTGCTCCCGCAGCTCTCGGTCCATCGCTCCGGCAAGGCCGACCTGCGCGAATTTCGTGCCCGCGTACACGGCCTCGTCTGCCCCGCCCCGAAGTCCGGCAGCGCTCGACACGATGACGATGTCGCCGCCGCCGGTCGTGCGCAGCATTTCTGGGATCGCCGCCCGCACGGTCCAGACTGTGCCCGCGAAGTTCGTTGTCATCATCTCGGCAAGTCGTTCGTCGCTGGTATCCATGATGCCGCCGTAGATGCCGATGCCAGCGTTCGGCACCACTGAATCCAGGCGCCCCCAGCGATCGACTGCAGCCGCAACGAGCCGTGCGTTGTCAGCGGGTATCGAGACGTCGCACACAACGCCCACCGCATTCTCGCTTCCGAGTTCGTCGACGAGTTCGCCCAAGCGCTCTTCGCGTCGTCCACCGAGCGCCACCTTCGCGCCTGCTTCGACGAGCAGCCGCGCTGTCGCTGCCCCGATGCCCGCTGTTGCTCCAGTGATGGCAACGACGGTGTCGGTGAGTGATCGGGTCTCGGCTGGCATCTCGGCTCCTGGGCTCGTGGGTCGGTCGATCCGTGGGGCCCAACGATGCTCCGAACCGGGACGCCTGTCCAACCGGGCCCCTCCCGGTGGTCACGGCGCGCCGACTCACGCTCCCCAGCGAGGGCTAGTCGGTGATCGGGAGGGTCGCGAGATCGCCCTCGATCACTCCACGATCATCGTCGTCGAGATCGATCGCCGCACCATAGGAAAGGTTTCGCTCCCCCCGGGCCGCATCCATGTCGCCGCGAACGGCATGCGCCCGGGCCAACGCCTCATGCGCGGATGCCGGCACGAATGAGCCGACGTCGTACTCGTCGCACACCGCCAAGCACCGCTCCGCGTGATACATCGCCTGATCGCCGCGGCCGAGCACCGCATAGACCCTGCTGCACAGCCAGTCCCCGATGGCCCACTGCTCTGGCCCGCCCACCTTTCCCCAGTGCCACCGGCTCGCATGGGCCGCGTGAATCATCGAATCGTCCTGAGCCGGCGTTCGCACCGGCATTCCGAGGAAGTCCCACGTGAGGGTGAACAGTTCGCTTGCGAGCTTGCGCTCCGCCAGCGGATCGAGCAGGCCTTTGTCATCGGCGGGGCGCTGCGGCGCATCACTGAACATGAGCCGAATATACGTCGGACGGTCAACGAGCCCCCGGCAACCCGACTTCAGCAGGACATCGTCGCCGACGGACGAAAGCCCGGCTCTCAGTGGCATGCTGTTCGAGTGCTCGCTTTCACCTGCAGAAGGACCGGCCCATGACCGGTCGACGTGCTGCCCGCATCGCAGCCGCCATCCTGTGCCTAGTCGTCCTCTTTCAACTCGCACTCGTCCTCGGGGCCCCGTGGGGCGAGTTCACGCAGGGCGGAGCGAACTCCGGCACGCTTCCGACGTCGGGAAGACTGCTCGCCGGGCTCTCATCGCTCCTCCTGCTCGTGATGGCTGCCGCGCTCCTGGCTCGCGCAGACGAGGGGCCATTCCGGGGGCTCCCTGCCAGGCTCATCACCGTGCTGGCCTGGTGCACGACCATCTATGCAGGCATCTCGGTGGCGCTCAATGCGATCACTCCGTCCAGCAGGGAGCGGATGCTCTGGTTGCCTGTCACGTTCGTCATCCTTCTCCTCGCGGTGGTGACCATGCTCAAGACCCGCAGGGACCGGATGCCGCGGTGAGTCATCGCCTATCACGGCAGTAACCGCAGTGACTTCCAGCGAAACGGATCCT
>CAFBLS010000010.1_pt1 | contig 12972 bp, 14 predicted proteins | sample 7268191 | NCBI WGS metagenome assembly CAFBLS01 (sample SAMEA6814038, study PRJEB35770) | freshwater metagenome | biome: Freshwater; feature: Freshwater reservoir; material: water | place: Czech Republic | collected 2017-05-23 | depth 30m m | reverse complement strand
TCCTCTCTGCGACTGCGAGCCCGACCGACTCCTCGACCCCCTCCCCGACGCCATCCCCCACCGTCACCGACGCGACTCCTGCGGCCACGCCGACCGAAGCTCCGGCGGCCGCACCCGTCCCGGCCCCGCTCCCGACCGCCCTCGGCAGTTGGTGCGAGACCCTCTTTCCATCGCAGCGCACGAGCATCGAGCGCACGAAGGCCCAGGCGCTCATGGCCGGCAAGGCGACCATGAGCCTCGGCGGCACCTACACGCTCACCGAGCACCCGAACTGGAAGCCGCAGGGCTCGACCGACACCTCAGGCGACCGGCACGTGAACAGCCTGAACTGGGCGCTGCCCCTGCTCTATCGCGGCGTGCACAAGCAGGTGCCCTCGCTGGTGACCAGGTTCACGAACCTCATGCACTACTGGATCGAGGATCACCGGGGCAAGCGCGGATCGTGGGTCGACTCGTCGATCTACGGGGGACTTCGCACCCAGACCCTCGTGTGCGCCGCCCAGACGCTCAATGATCCGATCATCGCCAAGGCTGCGCTGGCCGATGCCGGCCGCATGGTGGCGCGCAACTGGGCCAGCCGCGAGGTGGCCAGCGGCACGAACAACACCGACCTCATCCGGCAGACCGGCGGCCTCGCGGCGTACTGCTGGGCGGGCGATGTGGCCGGCCGCGACCGAGCCTGGGCGAACCTCGTGAGCGTCTCGCGCGGCATCGTGCACGACGACGGCAGCGATGTCGAGGGCTCGCCGGGCTACGCGGTCTACATCGAGAAACTGCTCAAGAGCGTTGAGGCCTCGGCGGCGACGTGCGGCATCCCGGCTGATCCCATTCCCGAACTGCGCAGCCGCATGTATGACTACGTCGCCCAGGCGATCCGCCCCGACTTCAAGATCGAGTCGCTCGGCGACACCATCAATGACTCGCTGCGCAATGCCTTCGGCGCTGGCGACCCGCGCGCCGACTGGGTGCGAACCGCCGGTGCGGCCGGCACGCCCCCGGCGCCGATCTACTCCTCATATCAGGGTGGCTACGTGTTCGGCCGCGCCGGCTGGCAGCCGCAGCCCGGCGGTGCCGACACCTTCTACTCGCTGCGCTTCTCCAACTCACGGCCGAGCACGCCCCATGCCCACGATGATGGCCTCGGGCTGACCCTGTACTCGCGGGGAGTGGAGTGGATCGGCGATCCCGGGCCGTATCGCTATGAGAATGCCAGCTCGCTTCGGTGGTACATGAAGTCGCGGACGGCCCACTCATCGGTGACGGTTGCGAATGCCGGACGGACGAAGGCCCGCGGCGTGCGCCAGGTGGTCTCGCAGAGCGACTGGGCGACCGGCGGAAACGACACGACCTGCCTGCGCGACGCAACCTGGGGCACCGTGGTGGTCACGCGCTGCACCCAGTACATCCGATCCGTCGATGCCATGGTCGTCGTCGATTACGTCAATGCCACGCGGATGAAGGGCAGGGCGAAGCGATCGGTCACCCAGCGCTGGCAGTTGCCCCCCGGCCTGGCAGCCTCGAACACGGCCGATGTGCTCACCCTGGCCAGCGGCGACAAGCGCCTCGACGTCGTGAAGTCGGGCGACGGCGGCTGGAACGTGCGCACCGCGCGCAAGGGATCCTCACCCGGATGGTTCACCGCTGGATGGGGCGAGAAGCTTCCCGGCGCGGTGCTCTCGCGCACGATCAAGATCCCGAAGGCGGGGACGAACTCGGTGCTGGTCACGGTGCTCGTGCCGCGCACCGACGGCGAGGCGACGTCCGCTGTGGTCGACGAGCGCGGAGTGACCATCACCCGCAACGGGACCGTGATCACGACCCCGCTCCCGGTGCCGAACTAGTGCTCGGCGAGCAACGCCTCGACGGCCTCGAGGGTCGGAAGGGACGGCACGGCACCGGCGCCGAGGGTCGCTAGCGCCCCGGCCGCGCTGGCCCAGCGCAGGGCGTCGGCGAAGGTCTCGTCCGCAGCGATCGCGGCTGCGAGCCCGCCGCAGAAGGCATCACCCGCCGCGACGGTGTCAACCGGCGAGACGCTGAAGGCCTCGACCGAACCAGAACTCAGGGGCGAGGCCCAGACCGCACCGCGGGCCCCGCGCGTGATGACGGCGTGCGGAATCCCCTTGTCGGCGAAATGGCGCGCGGCCTCACTGGCGTCAACGAGGGTCTCGGTCGCAAGCCCGGTCAGATGGGCCGCCTCGAATTCATTCGGCACGATGACGTCGACGAGGGCAAGAAGCGAGTCCGGGTAGTCGCGGACCGGCGCGGGGTTGAGCATGGTGCGCGCGCCGCAGGCCCGGCCCGCCGCCATCGCCGCCGCGATCGAATCGAGCGGCACCTCGCCCTGCGTGAGCACCACTGCAACGTCGTCGAGGGCCGCGATCGCGGCGGTGACCTGCTCAGGGGTCACGGCGCCGTTGGCGCCTGCCACGACGACGATGCGGTTCATGCCCGCGGTGTCGACCTCGATGAGCGCCGTGCCCGACGGCCCTTCGACCGTCGTGATCGCCGCGCCGTTGATGCCCTCGTCGTCGACGATGCCACGCAGCCACGATCCGGCCTCGTCGCTGCCGACGGCGCCGATCATGTGGACGTGCGCTCCGAGCCGCGCCGCTGCAACCGCCTGATTCAGGCCCTTGCCGCCCGCGTGGCGCTCAAGGCTCCTGCCGAGCACCGTCTCGCCCGGATCGGGCATTCGGTCGACGCCCACGACGAGGTCGACATTGAGGCTTCCGACAACGACAACGATTCCGGTCATGCGCCAAGTATCAGGGGCAGGATGTCGGCAGCATCGGTCACGACCCAGTCTGCGGCGGCGAGTCGGTCGATCGGGGTGCGGTACGACAGGCCGACGACCCTCATGCCCGCGCGGTGGGCGGCCTCAACGCCGTGCGGGCTGTCCTCGATCACCAGGCAGGCGGCCGGGTCGACGCCCGCCCGCTCGGCGGCGAGCAGGAACAGGTCGGGGAACGGCTTGCCCCGCTCGACATGGTCACGGGTTGTGATGACGTGATCGGGGAAGAACTCGACGAGCTCGGTCGTGGTGATGCCGAGGTTGACCCGCTGCGACGACCCGCTGCTCGCGATCACGAAGGGCATGCCGGCGGCGTTCAGCTGCTCGAGCAGCAGGCGCATCCCGGGGATCGGCTGGAGTTCGCGCCGAAAGCCCGCGAAGAGCTCGTCATGGAAGCGCTGATCGAAGGCCACGCGATCGATCGCGGTGCCGCCGTGCTCGATGGCGTCCATCACCGAGTCGAGGCTGCTGCCGAGGTAGACCCGGATCGCCTCATCGACCGTGGTGGGCACGCCATGCTCGGACAGCAGGCTCGAGCACAGATCCATCGCGATGATCTCGCTGTCGACGAGGACGCCGTCGTGGTCGAAGATGACGAGTTCGACGGGTCCGGCGAGCGGCGCATTCGGCATCCGTCCACACTAGTGCCGTGTCAGTGAACCCCTTGGGCATCCATGCGCTCGTCTGGGTCGGTGGCTGGAGCGTCGAGGAGGCCGAACTGGCCATCTCGTCGACCGCTGCGGCCGGGTACGACGTCATCGAGATCCCGGCCCTCGACCCGTCCAGGATCGACATCGCATCGACCCGCGAGCTCCTCGAGCGGTACGGCCTGCGGCCGACGATCTCGCTCGGCCTGTCCTTCGATGCCGACATCAACTCTCAGGACGTCGCATGCGTGGCACGTGGCCGCGACACGCTGATGTCCGCCCTCGAGGTGAGCCGGGGGATCGGCTCGACGTACCTCGGCGGGGTGATCTTCGGCGCGATGGCGAAGTACTCCGGGCCGACGACCGCGGGGGCCAGGGCCAACTCGGTCGCCGTGATCAAGGAACTCGCCCAGGAGGCCCGGGCCAGCGACACCATCATCGGCCTGGAGTTCGTGAACCGATACGAGAGCAATCTGCTCAACACCGCCCAGCAGACCCTGGACTACCTCGATCTCGTCGGTGAGGACAACGTTGTCGTCCACGCCGACGTCTACCACATGAACATCGAGGAGTCGGATTTCCGGACGCCGATCCTGGCCTGCGGCGAGCGCCTCGGCTACGTCCATGTCGGCGAGTCGCACCGCGGCTACCTCGGCACGGGCACCATCGACTTTCCCGAGTTCTTCTCGGCGCTCAACGAGATCGACTACGCCGGGCCTATCACCTTCGAGTCGTTCTCGTCGGCGGTCGTTGATCCGCTGCTGTCGAACACCCTCGCGGTGTGGCGAAACCTCTGGAGCGACAGCATGGATCTGGCGACCCAGGCGCACGCATTCATCCGCGCCGGCATGGCGGGCGGCTAGTCGCGTGGCAACCCTCGGCATCGATCTCGGTACGGGCTCGGTCAAGGCCGCCGTGGTCGGCGACGATGCCCGCGTCATCGACGAGGCCAGTTGCGGCTACGACGTGGTCGGGCCCGAGCCGGGCTGGGCCGAAAGCGACCCGCGCGAGTGGCTTGCGGCCGTGAACGAGGTTGTCGCGCGTGTTGCGGCCCGGTCGACCTGCGCGATCGACGCGGTCGGGTTCTCAGGGCAGATGCACGGGGTCGTCGTCACCGATGCCGACCTCGTCCCCCTCCTCCCCGCCATCCTCTGGGCCGATGGGCGGGCATCGGCCGAGGCCCGCGATCTGGCCGAGGCCTTCGACGCTCGGGCACTTGCCAACCTGGGTTCCCCGGCCGTGCCGGGCTTCGCCGCGACCACGCTGAAGTGGTTGCAGCGCAACCGCCCTGAAGTCATGGCACAGGCTCGCTACGCACTGCAGCCAAAGGACTGGCTGCGAGCGTCCCTCGGGGGCGACATCGCGACCGACCCGAGTGACGCCACGGGCACGCTCTTCTTCGACATCGCCGCCGGCGGCTGGTCTGCAGCGGTGGTCGAGTGGACGGGCATCGATCCGTCCCTGCTGGCCGAGGTGCGCAGTTCGGCTGCACCCGCCGGCATCGTGTCGTTCGACAGCGGGCTGCGCGCAGGAGCCGTTGTCGGAGCCGCGGACACCGCGTGCGCCATGGCCGGCATCGGCCTTCGCCGAGGGGACGGCTTCATCGCCGTGGGCACGGGGTCGCAGACGGTTCGGGTGCTCGATGAACCCACCATCGACGAAACGCTGGTCACCCACACCCTGGCCATGGCGGGCGCGATCGGGGCGGGCTGGTACCGCATCGGCGCCGTGCAGAACGCCGGCCTCGCGCTGACGAAGGCCCTGGCCTGGCTCGGTGCCGACATCAACGAGGCGATCGAGGCGCTTCGGCAGGGCCTGCGATCGTCCGACCCGGTCTTCGTGCCCTACATCGCCGGCGAGCGAACACCGTTCATGGATGCCGGGCTGCGCGGCGGGTGGTCTGGCCTCTCACTCTCGACCGACCGACCGGCCATGCTGCGCAGCGTGCTCGAGGGCATCGCCCAGGCAGTCGCCCTCGGGGTCGAGGCCGTGGAGGCGACCGGAGCCCTGATGCCGCCGATCGTGCCGCTCGTCGGCGGCGGAACCCACGACCCCGCCTTTCGGCAGCTGCTCGCCAACACCACCGGCCATGCGCTCGGCGTGACCGATGCGCCGAACGCCGCGGTCGTGGGCGCAGCGCTCCTGGCCCAGGGGCGCACGAGCATCGGCACGCCCGCCGAGATCACGTCGGTGGTGAGCCCGGATCCGCAGGCTCGGGCACTGCTTCACGAGCGGCGCGACACCCTCAAGCACCTCGTCCGAATGCAGCAGACAAAGGAGTCGCCGTGAAGATCGCCATCGGTTCTGACCACGCAGGATTCATCCTCAAGGAAACCCTGAAGGCGTGGCTTGGGGAGGAGGGTTTCGAGGTCGATGATCTCGGAACGCACTCCGCAGAGCGCGTCGACTACCCGCACTACGGGGCCGCAGTCGCGCAGGCGGTGGCCAGCGGAAGCGCGGATTTTGGTGTCGCGGTCTGCGGCAGCGGCCAGGGCATCTGCATGGCCGCCAACAAGGTGCCGGGGGCGCGCGGGGGCGTGATTCGCGACGTCAACGATGCTGAGATGACCCGCCGCCACAACAACGCCAACGTGGCGTGCTTCGGCGAGCAGGTGACAGAGCCGGAGGTGGCGATCGCGGCACTGCGCGTGTTCCTGTCGACGGCATTCGACGGCGGACGCCACGAGGCGCGCGTGACGCAGCTCGCCGAGCTTGACCGCGGCGAGTCGATCTAGCGCTACGGGCTACCGAGCCTCGGCAGTCAGCCGCCCGACGGCCGCGATGACGATCGCCGGATCGTCCTGCTGGATCACGTGGCCGGACTTCTTCGCGAACAGGTGCTCGGAGTTCGTCGACAGCCTCGCGGCTCGCGCCTGCTCGGCATTCCATCTGCGGTCGGCCCACGAGGTGGCCTTCGCTGGGTCGCCGGCAGTGATCACGATGAGCGGGGTGGCACCGAGGTCGGGCCCTCCGCCGGTGGCCCGCTCGCTCGCCGCCATGTCGATGCTGGTGCCGCCCTCGTGCCACGGGCTCGCGTACGAGGCGAGGAACGTGCGGTGGATGCCCGGGTACACGGCGTCGAGCAGCAGGACCCCCGCGACGTCGCCGGGATCAGCGGCGGCAAAGGCGCGCACGATGAGCCCGGCGTACGAGTGCCCGACGAGGATGAACGGCCCGTCCTCGCCAGCCCTGGCCAGAAGCGCCCGCAACTCAGCAGCGTGCTCACCCGCATCGGTGACCTTGGAGCCGCGGCGCGCGGGGCTCCTGCCCAGGCCAGGCCGGTCGGAGATGCAGACCCGATGCTCGCGCCGCAGCGGCTTCAGGACCTTTGACCACATTGCGCTGGTGGCGCCGAGCCCCGATGAGATGACGACGGTGGGGGCGCCCGTGCCCGCGCAGGAGATCCATTGGCGCTGCCCACCGGCCGCGTAGACCCCGTCGACCTTTGCCGTGGTGGCGCTCGCCGTTGGGGCAAGTGTGACGAACAACGCGAGCCCGCAGGCGATGAATGTGGGCGCGCCATGGAACCGCATGGCCTCACGGTACGTCAGACTCAAGACACAACCCGTTTCAGACCCCTAGGAGTTCGCCATGCGTCGCAGTACCCGCTTCATCGTTGCCGGATCAGCCGCCCTTCTCGGAATCACCGTCCTGGCCGGCTGCTCGTCCTCGAGCTCCTCGGACTCGTCGGCATCAGCCGCCGCCAGCACCACGCAGATGCTCCCGCCCGTCATGGTCGAGCAGGGCGCGACCACGGCTGCGGCCAAGGTCGGCGATTTCGTCGTCATCAACGTCAAGACGATCGCCGGCACCACGATCGCGACGTCCACGCCTGACCTTCTCGCAATCAGCCAGGGCGGCACCGATGGCAGCGCCGACTTCAACCCGGGCGCCCAGGCCCTCGCGGTTGGCACCGGCATCATCACCGTGACCCTGCCCGACGGCAGCACCTACGACCTCACGGTCACGATCACCGAGTAGTCACGAGGACCCGTTGCCGGCCAGCGCAGGGATTGCTGTCACTGGCCGGCACGGAGTCCTCACTCAGTTGGACGGGGCCGCAGCACGCTCACGGCGAATTCGGCGTCGGCATGCCAGGGGCGCAGGTCCCAGGTCGCGAAGCGTTGCTCGAGAACGAAGCCCGCGTCGGCAACGTGCCGGTCGAACTCGGTGAGGTCATACCGTTCGATCTGGAAGCCGGCGACGACGAATCCCTCGGGCACGAGATGGGCGGCCAGCCGCACGAGCACCTCTGTCTCAGTGCTGGGGGCGACAAACGCAAGCACGTTACCCGCGACGACGATGGCATCGAAACGCTCAGACTCACCCAGTGACGGCAGGTCGAGCTCGGCGAGGTTCGCCTCGATCCACAGTGGGCCGTGGTGGTCCTCGCGGGCAGCGGCAATGAGCTCAGGGTCCATGTCGACCCCGACCACCCGGTGGCCGCGGTCGAACAGCGCCGCCCCGACTCGTCCCGTCCCGCATCCGGCATCGAGAACTCGGGAGCCGGGCTTGACCATCGCGTCGACCAGGCGAGCCTCGCCGGCCAAGTCCTGGCCCTCGGCCGCGAGGGTGCGCATCTGCTCGACATACCGAGCCGAGTGGTCGTCATCGGTCTCGGTGAACCAACGAGGGGCTGAAGTCATGACCGTGACGCTAGCCGAGCGATCCGACTCCAAGCGAGCCCGCCGCGAATTGCCATCACTCCAACTGTGTGCGACGTTTCGCACGCACGTCGGGCGCAATCGCGGCCATCGAAGTTTCAGTGAAAGGGACCATAGTGAACTCACGCACAAGGACGATCGCGATAGCCGGGGCGGTCGCCCTGGCATCATCGCTGCTGATGGCAGGCTGCGGAGGCAGTTCGACGTCGACTGAATCGTCGGCAGCCCCGACCGCAGCAACCTGGAGCCCCCCTCGTCCGACCGGCGCGCCGGACGATTTCTGGGCGAACTACGCAACTGACCCGAAGGCATTGAGCGCAGACGACTTCGCCAAGGCCTGCGCAGCGATGCCGATCGCCAAGGAGTCCGGCGCCAATCTCGAGGCGCTCCTCGGTGCGGCCCCGGGCTCGACCCAGGCCGAGTGGGACGCCCTGACCGACTACATCAACACCTACGTCCAGCCCCTCTGCCCGTAGTTCGAACCGCACGAGGCCTTCCCTGTCGCGAGACGGGGGAGGCCTTGAGCGTTCTCGGGGGCGGGGGCCTGGCTCCTACGCGCCGAAGAGCTCGAAGGCGCTTCGCCATACGGCGTCGGCGACCAGTGCCGCACTGGGCAGCGAGCCGGAGCGGCCGAACGAGCCGTGGAACGAGTCGGGCGCATGGTGATGCACGGTGGTGGCGCCGGCGGCATGGAGGGCTCGGGCGTAGTCGATGCCCTCGTCGCGCAGTGGGTCGTGGCCGACAGTGAGGACCACCGCGGGCGGCAGCCCGGCCGGCACGGGGCCGGTGAGGTCAACGCGCGGGTCCTGGGCGCTCGCTGCGTTCAGGTAGTAGAAGTAGCACCACTCGAGCCCCGCTCGGGTGATGAACGGGCCATCGACGAATTCTCGGGCGGAGGCTGTCGACAGGCTCGGGTCGATGCACGGGTAGACGAGCACCTGACCGACGAGCCCCCCGTGCCCAGCGAACTCGCGTGCAGCGACCGCGGCGAGATTTCCACCCGCGCTATCGCCGCCCACGACAACCCGGATGCCCGAATCCAGCAGGGCGGAGGTCACCGCGAGGGCGTCGTCGACGCCGGCCGGGAAGGGATGCTGCGGGGCCAGGCGGTAGTCGACGCTGATGACCTCCCAGCCCGTGCGATCGCAGGCCGTGCGCGCCACCGGATCAGCGGTGTCGATGTCGCCGAAGACCCAGCCTCCGCCGTGCAGCCAGACCAGCGTGGTGGCCGGCGCTTCATTGCCCGCGGGCGTGTATCGACGCACGGGCACCCCTGCGATCACGTCATCGGTAGCCGTGACCGGGATCGTGTCTGGATGCGGGTGCCACTGCTCGCGCCGTGCCGGCCCCTGGTTGCGATGGTGGATCTGGACGTCGACGGGGTCGGCGGATGCCGGCCTTGAGTCCGCGTCAGCGATGAGTGACGCGCGCAGCCGCTCGCAGTCGGGGGCAAGGGGGGCGAAGAGCCGTGGACCTTCGAGTCGTGAAGCGTCATCGACGCTGTTCAGGGTCGCAGGCAAGGTCAGGGCGCCTTGGCCGTGAATCTCAGCAGGACCGTGTTGTCGGTCTGGAGGTTGCTGCCCCAGATGAGCGAGGCCGATGGCGACCAGGTGATTGTCGTGTGGCCCTCTTTCACGCCAACCTGCTGCGGGGTGTAAACCGTGGCGTTCTGCCACGAGGTGTCGTTGAACGCGGCGGTCTTCCACCTTGCCGGTTCGGCGATGATCTTCGATCCGCAGTCTGCGATCGGGGTGCGCGATGTCACGCACGAGACGTTGAGCGGGGCTTGGTGGACGACCAGCGCCTTCCACGTGCTACTCGTTGCGGCGACGACCTTGGAGCGCTTGGTATCGGTGATCTGCGCGATGATGCCGCCGTCGCCCATCTGCTGCCGGTTGGTGCCGATGTACTCGAGCCCTGAATCGTCCTGCTTGAAGTCCTTTGCCACCAGCGCAATTGTCAATGGATAGGTTGCCGTGAAGGTGATGGTTTCCGCGTTGAAGGACCGCTCGGTCGTGATCGGCACGGAATCCTGGCCGACCAGCTTGCCATTCACATAGAGGGCGAACCAGTTGTCGGCCCAGACCTCGGCCTTGAAGGTCGAGGATGCACCTGCTGCTTGCGCGGGAGCGGCGGCACCGAGGATGAGCAGGGGAGCGGACATGAGCAGCGCGAGCACCGCTCCCGCGAGGCGGCGCATCAGTTGGCCCTGCGAGCGTAGGTTTCGGTTGACGAGGCGCCGGATGGATCGATGAATTTCATGGTCACTGCTTTCATGGTCGCGGTGTAGTCGATGCGATGGGTGGCGCCGGAGAGCGTGTAGGCCAGCTCGTAATGGTCGCTGCCACTGCGCTGGAACTTGGTGATCGCGGCACCGCGGAGCGGCTCGGTCGGCGTGCGGCCGGAGTTGGCCCGAGGCTGCGGATCGACCTGGCCGTCGGCCACTGTCACGACCCCGCGCATGCCTCCATTGTGATACGGATAGGTGCGGGTGCCGTGGTAGTGATACTGCTTCTTGCTGTCGAAGTGCCCGTTGTACTCGTCGAGGCCGACGACGGCCTTGCCATCGGGCTCGGTCTCACCATAGATCGGGAAGCCGTCGAGTGCGTAGGCGATGGGCTTATTGCGGCCCACCGTCTTCGAAAGATGAAGCGGCGCAATGTGATAGTGGTAGTCGTCAGCCTTGCCGCAATGGCCGCCCCACTCGTCGAGCTCGCCGATGAGGTACGAATCCTCGCCCCGGTTGTTCAGCGCGTTGAACATCGGCACGCCGTTGACCGCCAGTGCGATCGCGCCGCGAAACAGGTCGTTCTTGGCCGAGATCGGGTTCGCGGCCAGCACCGGCTTGACCGGGATCTGCCAGGCATTCGAGCCCGTGTACGGCTGCGGGATCGGCACCTGCTGCTGCCAGTTCGTGATGCCGACCATGAGGTTGTGGGCGGGCATGCTGGTCGACTCGACGAGGTAGTACTTGCCGCTGCGCAGGGTCTTGACCGACGATGCGAAGGCATCGAAGCCGGGCAGGGTCACCTTCGTGGTCGCCGCGCCCGCGGGGCCGGCCCCCACCAGCGAACCGACCACGCCGATGCCTAGGCCAAGGGCTACCCCTTTGAGCAGCGTGCGGCGGTCGACCTCATGATCGTGGTGCGGGAGCTGATGATGACTGGGTGTCGGTCGCTGCGCTGGATGGCCGTGAGTAGGTGACATTGAGAACTGCCTTTCCGAGGGTGATGGGCGCAATGGCCGCGAGCAGGGTGTCGCGCGAGACGGTTGCTGTGGAGGTTGAACCCAGGCCTGCCGACTTCGACAGTGCGTAGAGCGTGTACGTGTACGTCTTGTCGCCGGGACCCTTCGAGCAGGGTGGCGTGTAGCCGATGTTCCGGTTCACGCTGTTCCCGCCGAGCTTGCCGAAGTTCTTGGCATTCACGGCCAACTGGGTCGTGGTCGAGGGGATGTCCCAGGCCACCCAGTACCAGTGGGCGACGCCCTCCGGCGGCACGTGGTGCATCACCAGGGCGTAACTCTTGGTGCCCTTCGGCGGATTCGTCCACTTCAATGGAAGTGTCGATCCGGCGCCATCGCACGTGTAAGCGGCGGGCAGCGCGCCAGCCTCCGTGACGACCGGGCTCTTGAGCGTGAACGCGCCCTGGACGGCATTCGCGTGGGGAATGAATAGGGCGAGGAGCGCCAGGGAGCAGGCGGCGATGAGTGGGGATCGAAGGCGCATGTCTGGACACTCCCATCCCGAGCACTGTGCGGCAAGCCAGTCGGGCCCCATATTGGGGGAAACCCGTAGTCTTGACGGGGGCCGAACATTTCGCTGACCGAACGCTCGCAGGAGGCCGGGGAAGCCCCGTGCCGGGGGCGGCGTGAGCGGCTATCGCTCGGCGATAATCTCCAACGCGCTCGTCCATACGCGGACGACCTCGACCGCGGCGCTCGGCAGCAATCCGGAGAGCCCGAAGGACCCGTGGAACGAGTCGGGTGCATGGACGTGGCGCACGTTGACCCCGGCCGAGGCGAGCCCGCGGGCGTAGGCGATGCCCTCGTCGCGCACCGGGTCGTGGCCGACGGTGAGCACGACTGCGGGAGCCAGCCCCTGCGGCACCGGCCCGGTGAGGTCGACGAGGGGATCATGCGGCGAGGCACCGGCGAGATAGTGCTCGTAGCACCAGACGAGCCCGGGTCGGGTGGTGAGGCCTTCGATGAATTCGAGGGCGGACGGGGTCGACAGGCGCGGATCGATGCAGGGGTAGACGAGCACCTGGCCGACGAGGCCCGGGCGTCCGGCGAAATGACGCGCGACGGCCGCAGCGAGGTTGCCGCCCGCGCTGTCGCCCCCGACGACAACCCGCCTGCCGAGATCGAGAATTTCGGACGTCACGGCGATGGCATCGTCGACACCGGCGGGGAAGGGGTGCTGGGGTGCGAGGCGGTAGTCGACGCTCACGACCTCCCACCCGGTGAGGTCGCAGGCGGTGCGAGCAACCGGGTCGGCCGCGTCGATGTCACCGAAGATCCACCCGCCGCCGTGCAGCCATATAAGCGTGAGGTCGGAGGATCCGCCGGACAGGGGCCGGTACCGTCGGACGGGAACGCCGGCGATGGCGTCGTCCAGCGCCGTCACCGGGATCGACGCGGGATCAGGCGACCACCCTGCACGGATGAGCGACGCATCGGCCAGATGCCGCTCCTGGATGACCAGAGGGTCGGACGATGCCGGAACCGAGGCCTGGGCGGCGAGGAGCGCGGTCATGAGCGATGCGCAGTCAGGGGCGAGGGGGGCGCACAGGTCGGTGCCCACACGTTGGTGCTCCATGGGATGCTCCGCCTGTCTATGGTTCTGCGTGAGTTGGGCACAACGAGGGCG
>CAFBLS010000009.1_pt1 | contig 13202 bp, 14 predicted proteins | sample 7268191 | NCBI WGS metagenome assembly CAFBLS01 (sample SAMEA6814038, study PRJEB35770) | freshwater metagenome | biome: Freshwater; feature: Freshwater reservoir; material: water | place: Czech Republic | collected 2017-05-23 | depth 30m m | reverse complement strand
TCAGGACAATCTCCCCACCTCGACCCTGCCGGCGACTGACCCGCGCAGCCCCTACGCCCCCCGAATCGCAGCAGAGCTCGTCCAGGGCCGGCCCCCGGGCTTCTGCACCGGCTGCCCGGAGCGTCCGATCTTCGCCGCCCTCACCCTCGCCCAGCGCGAGGTCGGCGAGCACCATGTGAGTGCCGATATCGGGTGCCACCTGTTCTCGATCAACGCGCCGTTCAACATCGGGGCTACGACCATGGGCTACGGCCTGGGCTCAGCAGGCGCAGCAGCACTGAACGGCAAGGATGGCAAGAAGCGTCCGATCGCCATCATGGGCGACGGCGGCTTCTGGCACAACGGGCTCACGAGCGGGGTCGGCAACGCGGTCTTCAACGAGAATGATCAATTGCTCGTCATCGTCGACAACGCCTACAGTGCCGCGACCGGAGGTCAGGACATCCTCTCGTCGAAGGCAGACAATCCACTGCGCTCGACCAAGCACTCGATCGAGAAGGCCGTGCGAGGCGTCGGGGTGCGCTGGTCCCGGACGATGACGAATACCTTCAAGGTCGACGAGATGCGCGACCTCTTCAAGGAGGCGCTCACCTCGACTGAGAAGGGCCCCAAGGTGATCATCGCGCAGAGCGAATGCACCTTGAATCGGACGCGGCGCGAGAAGCCGCTCATCGCAAAGCGCATCAAGGAGGGCAAGCGAGTCGTCCGCGAGCGATTCGGAGTCGACCCGGAAACTTGCACGGGTGATCACTCCTGCATCCGGATCTCCGGGTGCCCCTCGCTCACCATCGGACCGAACCCCGATCCGATGCGGCAGGACCCCATCGCCACGGTGCTCAACAGCTGCGTCGGCTGCGGCCTGTGCGGCGAGAACGCCCACGCCGCCGCCCTGTGCCCGTCGTTCTACCGCACCGAGATCATCACGAACCCCAGTCGCTGGGACCGAATGAAGACGGCGATCCGCAGCCGCTACATCGAATTCCTCCAGCACGGCGTCGAGCGCCGCCTCGCAGGCCTCGAGCCCTCCTAGCCTCCGAGGCCCCCGACCACTCCCCCACCGAGCCCACACCCGAGGAAAAGGCCCCATGACCACCGTGACCGACCCGCCAGCGCGATCCGCCGGGCACCAGCGTCCCATCACCATGGCCATTCTCGCGATGGGCGGTGAGGGCGGCGGAGTGCTCTCCGACTGGACGGTTGCCCTCGCAGAGGCCAATGGGTATTTCGCCCAGAGCACGTCGGTGCCCGGCGTGGCTCAGCGCACGGGCGCGACCGTCTACTACGCCGAACTCTTCCCGAAGCAGGTCGGCGTCGCGCACCAGCCGGAGCCCGTTCTCAGCACAATGCCCACCCCGGGCGAGCTCGATATCGTCGTTGCCTCCGAGCTCATGGAAGCCGGCCGAGCAGTGCAGCGGGGATTCTCCACCCCCGATCGCACGACACTCATCGCCTCGACGAGCCGTACCTACGCAATGCCGGAGCGCACTGCGATGGGCGACGGCCGCGTCGACTCCGCCGGCCTGATCGAGGCCGCGATCGGCGCCTCGAAGCGTTTCATCCGCGGAGATTTCGCAAGGATGGCCGAGGACACCGGAAGCGTGATCAGTGCCGTGCTGTTCGGTGCCCTCGCCGGCGCGGGCGTGCTCCCATTCACCCGCGAGCAATTCGAGGAAGCGATCCGCTCGGGCGGCAAGGGCGTGGAACCCAGCCTGAGGGCCTTCGCAGAGGGATATCGCATCGCCGCAGCCCCGCCACGACCCGTCACCGACATCAGCATCGGAACGCGACCCGCAGACCTGCCGGACGAGGGACCAGATCCCGCCGACATCGCGCGCGCGATCAGTGATTCCGCCTCGCTTGTCGGAATCAAGCTCCAGCCACAGGCCCGCCGCATCGCCGACTCGTTTCCCGCGCAGGCACGCTTCATGCTGGTGAACGGAATCAAGCGCACGGCTGAGTATCAGGACGTGGCCTACGCCGACGAGTACCTCGACCGCCTGTCCCTGATCGCCGACCTCGAAGCACACGGTGATGGCTCAAACCGGCTCACGGCCGAGGCCGCTCGATTCACTGCCCTGTGGATGACGTACGAGGACACCATCCGCGTCGCCTTCCACAAGACCCGCCGGCGGAGGTTTGACCGGGTGGGCAAGGAAGCACGCGTCGACGGTGCACAGGTGATGCAGGTACGCGAGTTCCTGCATCCGCAGGTCGAGGAGATCAGCGACACCCTCCCCACCGCGCTCGGTCGTTGGCTGCTGAATTCGTCCGTAATGAAGGCCCTTATTCACAAGGCGACCCACAAGGGCATCAAGATCCAGACCACATCGGTTGGCGGCTTCACCGTGCTTTACCTGCTCGCGCGACTGCGCCCCATCCGCCGTCGGTCGCTTCGGTTTGGCCTCGAACAGCAGCGCATCGATGCCTGGCTCGGGCTGGCCCGAAGCCATGCTCCCCAGAACTACGACCTCGCCTATGAAATCGTGCTGTGCCAGCAGGTCGTCAAGGGCTACGGCGAGACCCACGCCAACGGCATGCGCAACTTCACCGACCTCATGGGCGTACTGCCCCTCATCTCAGGCGATCCGACGGCCGCCGCGCGGCTGCGGAACCTACGGGCAGCGGCTCTGGCCGATGAGACTGGTCAGCAACTGCAGGCGGCACTGAGCGCTGCGTCGATGACCGCCAGCTGACCCGGTTTTCCGGCGTTTGCTCGTGGGAGACTCAACCATGGCCGACAGCGCGAACGGGTTCAGCGGATTCGCGTCCGAGGCCTTCGAGTTCTACGAGACTCTCGCCGATAACAACACCCGTGCATGGTGGGCAGACCATAAGGCCGACTACGAACACCTCGTGCGGGGGCCGCTGACCGCGTTGCTGGCCGAGCTCGCCGAGGAGTTCGGCACGGCGCACATCTACCGCCCGTATCGCGATGCCCGATTTAGCGCTGACAAGACGCCGCTCAAGGATCATCAGGGCGCGGTGGTGCAGCTCGAGGACGCCATTGCCTACTACGTGCAGGTGTCGGCCAAGGGCCTCCTCGTCGGCGCCGGCTGGTACTCCCCGCAGGGCGACCAGATGCGCCGCTATCGGGACTCGGTCGACGGGCCGGTCGGGGCCGAACTCGAACGCATCCTCGGTGGCCTGTCCAACCGCTTTGAGATCGACGGACGCCCGTTGAAGACCAAGCCCCGTGGGTACGACACGGACAACCCTCGGATCGACCTGCTCCGCTACCGCATGCTCATCGCCTCGTGCGCCTATCCCGTGGAGCCATGGCTCGGAACGCGCAAGGCGCTGACCACCGTTCGAGCCGACTGGCGGGCCGTCCGTCCGCTCGCCGAATGGCTCGCCGACCACGTGGGACCAGGGCAGGACCCGGCGGACGACGCCTGAGCGCCGCAGGGCCCGAGCCCGTGAACCACCTGCTGATCAGGCTTCGTTCGTCGGCGGCATGCCCGGCAATGGCCGGTCCTTCCGGAAAGGCCAGACGAACTCGCGCCCGCCCGTGATTCCGGAGGGTCGGAAGAGGAGCATGCCAACCAGGATCAACCCGAGGACGATGGCCCGCGCTCCCTGCGGAACCGTCACGATGAAGTTCCCGATCTCGAGTCCGTTCTGCATGCGGACCAGCAGGACGTCGACGAGGCTGAACACCAGGGTGCCGATAACCGCGCCGCTGAGCGAGAGCATGCCACCGAGGACCAGCATGGCCAGCGTGATGAACGTGAGCTCGATATTCAATTGGCTCGACTGCACGACTCTGTTGGTGAGCGCGAAGAGGCCTCCGGCCACCCCGGCCACGATGCCCGACACGGCGAACACGATGATCCGCTGGCTCACCACATTGATGCCTGACGATGCTGCGGCGATCCCGTCCTCCCTCGCTGCTCTCAGCAGACGAGACGGCTTCGTGCGCTGGAAGAGCCAGGCCGCGACGATGGCCGCCATGGCGAAGAGCATCGTGGTCTGGAGATTCAGCACATCCGGGATGCCGACCATGGACTGACCGCTGCGCGGCCCGATGCTCGACCAGTAGGTGAGCACCTGATTCACGACGCCCAGGAGGGCGAACGTGGCGATACCAGCCTGAAGGCCGTTCAGGCGCATGAGGACGGGCGAGACCACGAGGGCGAGGAGGCCGCCGACGATTCCACCAATGAGCACGGCCACGAACCACGGGGCATTGAGGTCGAACAGGAATGGGAAAAGGTCGGGAAGCAGGTTGCGCTTGAGCTCTGGCTCGATCGTCAGCAGGCCGACGGTCCAGGCCCCGACAGCGACGAAGGCCACGTGGCCGAAGCTGAGGACGCCTGACGTCCCGATGAAGATCTGCAGCGCCACCACGATGATGAGGTTCACGAGCGCATACTGCAGTTGCACCTGCACGCTGTCGCCAAGGAAACTGTTGACCAGCGTCACGAGGTACACGATCGCCAGCAGGCTGATAAGGGACCAGATGGGGCCGAGGCGGTACCACAGCCCGCGGGGTGCGCTCAGTGCGACCTCGTCCGACGTTGCCGTGCGATCGATCACGTGCGTGCCACCCCGCGTCCCTTGATGAGCAAACCAGATGGTCGAAAGAGCAGGACCCCGATCACGAGCACGAACACGAAGGCATCCTTGAAGTTGCTCATCTCCTGGGGCAGCCAGGTCGCGAGCATTGACGTCGCGAACCCGACGAGGAAACCACCCGCCAGTGATCCCGAGATCTTGTCGATGCCGCCGATAACCGCGCCCACCAGGGCAAGGATCGTGATTTGCACCCCGAAGCTCGGGCCGACCGCACCCGTCTGCACCGTGAGCACGAACGCCACGGCCGCAGAGAGAATGCCGCTGAGTGCAAACGAAAGGCCGATGACGCGGCCCGCCGGAATACCGACGAGTCTGGCCGTCTTGAAGTCGGCAGCCGCAGCCTTGAGCTGCAGCCCCTGACTGGTTCGCGTGAGGAACAGCTGGAGTCCGAGCAGGAGGGCTCCAGCGATGACGATGGTCGCGATCGAGAGCAATTGCACGCGAACGCCCGCGAATTCGACGGTCTGCGCGAGCCCGCTCGCGACGGGCGCCGTACGCACGTTGTTGGAGAACATCAACTCGTATACGCGTTGAATGAGGAAGCTCAGTCCGAAGGACGCGATGAGCAGGGTTGCGGGATTGGCCGTTCGCATGCGCGAGAAGACCGCGAACTCCATGAGGAGCGACATGGCAATGGCCACGAGGATCGACAGCGGGATCGCGACATACCAGCCGAGATCCCAGGTGAAGATGAGGCAATAGGCCGAACCGGTGATGATCTCGGCCTGGGCGAAGTTGGCCAGCCGGATCACCCCGAACACGAGGCCAATGGCCAATGCCGCAAGGCCGAGGGTCGCCCCGGCTGAGAGCGCATCAACGATCGACTGGATCAACTGCGACATCATCCGAAGTACGCCTTCGTCAACACGTCCACCTTTTCGGCATCCTCTGGCTTCAGGGTCAGGGTGATCTCTCCGTCGTGGAGGACGAAGGTTCGATCGCAGAAGGCAATGGTGAACTCGGCCCGCTGCTCGACCACGAGCACCGCCTTGCCCGCCCCTCGAATGAGGTCAAGGGCCTCGAACACCGTGTCGACGGCCGTGGGCGAAAGCCCGAGGCTCGGCTCGTCAAGCATGAGGATGTCCGGGTCGCTCATGAGCGCCCGGCCGATTGCGAGCTGCTGCTGCTGCCCGCCCGACAGCAGGCCCGCCTGCCGGTGGCCGAAATCACGAAGGATCGGGAACATCGTGAGGATCTGCTCGAGGGCCTCGGCGTACCCGCTTCGATCGCGGCGGCCGACGGCGCCGAGCCGAAGGTTGTCGGCGACGGTCAGCTCAGCGAACACGTGACGTCCCTCGGGCACGAGTGCGACGCCCGTGCGCACGACCTTCTCCGGCGGCAGCCCCGCGATATCGCGGCCATCAACGAGGACACGGCCCGTGCGGCCGATCGCTCCCATGATCGCCAGCAGGGTCGAGGACTTGCCCGCACCGTTCGGACCGATCAGGCCGACGGCCTCCCCGGCCTTCACTTCCAGGCTGATCCCCCGAACAGCTGGCACCCCTCCGTAGGCGACGTGCAGGTTCTCAACGACGAGGCCCGAGCCGATGCTGCCCCGGGCACTGCCGTTGTCACCGATGGACACTGCCGCTCCTTCCCAGGTATGCCTCGACAAGTTCTTCGCTGCCACGAACCTCATCCGGCGTCCCCTCGAGGAGGGTCTTGCCCTCGACGAGGACATGGATGCGATCGCAGACATCAAGGATGAGGCGGACGTTGTGGTCGATGAGGACGACGCCGAGGCCGCGATCTCGAAGGGCTCTGATGTTGTCGGAGAAATCGCCGATTTCTCCCTCGTTGAGCCCCGCGGCCGGTTCGTCGAGCAGCACGTAGGACGGGGATCCGGCAAGCGCGCGAGCGACTCCAACCCGGCGCTCCACTCCGTGCGGCAGCGAACTCGCCGCGTGCCCCGCGAGGTGGGTGAGGCCAAATGAGTCGAGGAGTGTGTCGGCCGTCTGGCCGGCCGCCTTGCGATGCTGGCCGGTGCCGATCGCGGTGACGACGATGTTCTCGCGCACGGTCAGGCCGCTGAACAGATGTCCGTGCTGAAAGGTGCGAGCCAGGCCGTGCCGGGCCCGGATGTGCGGCTTCGCGCGCGTGATGTCATCACCGTCGAGGGTGACTGAGCCGGAGTCCGGGAGGTCGTAGCCGCTCATGATGTTCACGAGCGTCGACTTGCCGGCCCCGTTCGGTCCGATGAGGCCGAGCACCTGACCGGGCTCGACCCCAAGGCTGACATCCGTGAGTGCGTGCACTCCGGCGAATGAACGGGTCACCCCGGTCACGCGCAGCGCGCGTGACCGGGGGACCTGAGTGTCGATCATTACGGGAAGACGACCTTCTCGGGGGCAACAGCCTCGATGAAGTTCAGCTTGCCGTCCTTGACCTCGAGGATCGCCATCGGGCGGCCCACGTTGATGTGCAGGTCAGGGGAGAACGAGGTCGGGCCGGCCAGTGTCGGCACGTCCTTGAATCCCTCGAGCGCTGCGGTCAGCTTGTCGCCGTCCCAGCTGCCGGCCTGCTTGTACGCCTCGAGGATCACCTGAAGCGTGGTCGGGCCGGTGACGAAGCCACCGACATCCGGCTTGGCGCCGTACTGCTTCTCGTATGCGGCCGCGTAGTCGTTGACGGCTGCGTTGGCATCGTCACCGTTCTTGGCGTTGTACGTGACGACGTAGTAGTCGGACAGATTCGGGATAGCGCCGACCCAGAAGTCGCCGTCCATGCCGAAACCGGAGACGATCGGGGTTGCGAGGCCGCCATCGCGGATCTCCTTGGCGACGGTGCCGCCACCCGGGTTGTACCCGCAGTTGATGATGACGTCGGGAGCGCCCGCCGCCGAGATCTTCGACACGGTCTCCTTGACGGAATCACCCTGGACGTAGTCGTAGGACTTCACGACCGTGCCACCGAGCTCGGTGAAGCGCTTCTCGAACACGGCGCACTGGTTCTGCGTGTACTTGATCGAGGTGTCCTTGAGCAGGACGGCGTTCTTCCAGCCCTTGCTGTTGGCGAACTCGGCCATGACCGATGCCTCGCCGGGTACGCCATCGCCCATGGAGAAGCCGAGCTTGAGGCCGCCCTTGGGACCGTAGATCGGGTCACCGATGCACGGCGCGACGTTGAGGATGTTCTTGCCCTCTGCGACGAGCGCTGCCGGGGAGGAGACGTCGTAGTCGCAGGTGACGACGAGGACGTTGGCACCCTTGCCGATGACCTCTTCGGCCGCCGGGGCGTACTTCTCGAACTTGGTCTCGGTGTCGATGAACTCGACCTTGATCGGCTGCCCGTTGACGCCACCTGCGGCGTTGACTGCGTCAACCTCCATGAGAAGCGCGTTGCGAGCCGGCGTGTCGATCGGGCCCATGAAGCCAGAGCCTGCCTGCACGATGCCGAGAACGAGCGGGTCACCGCTCGGCGCGGCAGCTGATGCAGCGGTTGATGCCGCGGCCGAAGCCTCTGCGGGCGCCGAGCTTGCCTCGGAACTGGTAGATCCGGACGACACGCATCCGGCCAAGACGAGCGAACTAGCACCGACTGCCGCCGCTACTGCCATGAGACGAACCCTCATGCCACCTCCTGATTGAGTGAGGGCCAACTGGCCCTGCCCTGCTACGAATCTCCTCCGCGGGTGCGGAGTCGATGAATTGTGACATTTGATCAAGGACCGTTCAAGCGATTTCGACGGTCGTTACAAGATGTTTACCTGACGAGCGTCAGATTAACGCAATACGCAGCGGGCCGAGGGCTATTCCGCCGCAAGCAAACCGGACACGATCTCCCCCGCCCGAGGCAGGGACACCGGCGGGGCCGGATCGCCGCTCAGCTCGGCCAGGGATTCAGCCGACATGCGCACCGACGTATCGAGGTGCGCCACCATCCAACGCACCGCATCATCGCCATCGCCCCGGCCGAGGGCCGCGAGCAACTGCGCGTGCTCGTTATCGCGCTCCCCCTGCATCTCGTGGCGACGCAGGGCACCCACTCGATAGCGCTCCGAATTGCGCCACGCAGGCAGGATGCTGCGGACGATCCACACGCGGCGTGATGCCTCGTAGAGCGCGAAGTGAAACCGCTCGTGGGCATCGCGTTCGCCAACGCGATCCCCAGCAGCCTCGGCCCTGGCCCGATCATCGAGTGCCGCGGACGCCTTCTCGTGGTCCTCCGGGCCAAAGCGCTTGGCTGCCTCCCAGACCGCGATGCTCTCGAGATGGACCCGGGTGAAGTAGGTGTCCTGAAGGTCATCGATGGTCATCTCGCGGACGCGGGCGCCCTTGCGAGGTTCGATTTCGACGAGGTCAAGGGCAGCCAGCCGACGGATTGCCTCGCGAACCGGCATCATGCTCATGCCGAGTTGCTCGGAGAGCTCCTTGAGCCGCAGGGGCGCTCCTGGTGGGATGCGGCCGTCCACGATCGCATCGAACAGGGCCTGGGCCGCGACGTCCGAGGCGCTTTCGAGCTGAGCCTTCGTGAGCATGGTCGGAATTTATCAAATATCGCATGTCACAGGGCGGCAATGCGGCCGACCGCCTGACGTGCCTTGCGCTCAGACGACAACCGCTAGGCGGAATGGTCGCGAGTGAATTCCTGCGGACGGGACAGCGCTTCGCTGACCGCCGTCGGCCAGGCCGCCGAACCGCTTGACGTGCTCGAGGCGTGCACGATCACGTAGGAGCCGGTGATGGCCCGGGATCCATCGGCCTTCCGGACCTCGAAGTCAAACGAGCACGACGAGGTACCGACACGTGCGACCGAGACGCTCACATCGATGACGTCGCTGAAATACAGCCGATCGGCGTAGTCGACCTCGATGTGCACGCGAGGGATGCGATCGATGAGCGCCGGTTCGACGCCCAGGCACCGGAACAACAGGTGCTCGGCCTCCTCGAGCCAGCGAAAGGCGGCCGAGAAGTGGTTGTGGCCGGCGGCATCGGTCTCATTCCACGCCACGCGGCGACGAACGGTGATGGCAGCCCCGGCGCCGGTCACAGGCGGCACGCGTGGATATCGGTCACGAGGATGCCGCGGGCACCCATGTCGTACAACTCGTCCATGATGCGATGAACATCGGCCGCCGGAACCATCGCGCGCACGGCCGACCACCGAGGGTCGTGCAATGACGAGACGGTGGGCGACTCGAGTCCCGGCGTGATGACGCATGCTCGCTCGAGGAGCGAGGTCTCGATGTCGTAGTCGACGAGGACGTACGACCTGGCAACCATGACGCTGTGGAGGCGTCGGACGAACGTGTCGACGGCGAGATCTGCCGGGGCACCGATCCGCCGGACGACCAGCGCCTCTGACCTGAGGAGCACGTCGCCCACGAGCTCAAGGCCCGCACGCTTCAACGTCGTGCCTGTCGCGACGACGTCGGCCACTGCATCGGCCACCCCGAGGGCAACTGCGTTCTCGACCGCGCCGTCGAGGCGGACGACCCGGGCCTCGATGCCCTGCTCGGTGAGCCAGGCGTTGAGCAGGCCCGCGTACGACGTGGCAATGCGCTTGCCTGCGAGATCGGCCGGCACCGTGGCCATTCCCTTGGGCGCGGCCAACCTGAAATTGGAGGGGGCGAAGCCCAGGGGCAGCAGTTCGGTGGCGCTCGCGCCCGAGTCGAGCAGCATGTCGCGGCCGGTTATACCGGCATCCAGGGTGCCCTCCCCGACGTAGATGGCGATGTCCTTCGGGCGCAGGAAGAAGAACTCGACATCGTTGATCGGGTCATGGACGACGAGGTCGCGGACCCCCGCATCACGCAGGTAACCCGCCTCGAGCAGCATGCTTCGCGCGGGTTCAGCGAGTTGACCCTTGTTCGGTACTGCAACCTTGAGCATGAGGGGTCAGAGCCGCCGATACACGTCGTCAAGGCTCACGTGCGATGCAAGCATGAGGACCTGCACGTGATAGAGCAGTTGGGAGATCTCCTCGGCGGTCCGCTCCGGTCCCTCGTGCTCCGCCGCCATCCAGGACTCGGCGGCCTCCTCGACCACTTTCTTGCCGACCGCGTGGACTCCCTGCGCGAGCAACCTCACCGTGCCGGAATCCTCGTCGCCGTACGAAGTCTTGCGAACCAGCTCGGCATAGAGCTCATCGAACGTCTTCACGACCTCAGCCTAGGCCTGAACGGACGCCTGAAGCGCACGCAGGGCAGCCACGCTGGTGAGCGCCGCCCACGTGGCCTCGGCTCCCTTGTCCTCGACAGCGCCCGGAAGGCCGGCCCGATCGAGGGCCTGCTGCTCGTTGTCGCAGGTGAGCAGGCCGAAGCCCACCGGCACCATCGTGTCGAGCGCCACCTGGGCCAGGCCTGATGTCGCCGCGTCGCACACGTACTCAAAGTGGGGCGTGCCGCCCCGGATGATGACGCCCAGGGCGACCACGGCATCGAATCGCCCGGACACGGCGCAGGCCTTGGCCAGCAGCGGCAGCTCAAAGGCTCCGGAAACCCTCATGACCGTTGCCTCCGCGCGGGACTCGCCGCAGGCACGGACGGCGCCGTCGAGCAGGCCGGTCATGACGACCTCGTGCCATGAGGCCGCAATGACGGCGACGCGTACCCCGGGGGCATCGATCCCACCCGTCGGTGCGCCGGCACCGCTCACGATGCAGGCTCGATTGAGGCGCCACCAGCGCCTGTCTCGGCGATCTGGGCCCCGGTGCCGGTCATGGTGTGGCCCATGCGCTCGACCTTCGTGCGCAGGTAATCGGCGTTGTGATCATTCGCGACGATCTCGAGCGGGACCGGCTCGACAATAGACAGGCCGTAGCCTTCAAGCCCCGCCCGCTTGGTCGGATTGTTCGTGAGCAACCGCATGCTCCTGATACCGAGGTCGGCCAGGATCTGCGCCCCGGTGCCGTAGTCGCGTGCATCGGCCGGCAGCCCCAGCTCCAGGTTCGCATCGACGGTGTCGCGTCCGTTGTCCTGGAGTTCGTAGGCCTGGAGCTTGTGCAGCAGTCCGATGCCTCGTCCCTCGTGGCCCCGGATGTACAGAACGACGCCACGGCCCTCCTCCGCTATGCGCCGCAGCGCGGCCTGGAGTTGCGGACCGCAATCGCACCGCAACGACCCGAAGACGTCGCCGGTCAGGCACTCGGAATGGACGCGCACGAGCACGTCGTCGCCGGCGCCGATCTCGCCACGGACCAGGGCAATGTGCTCGATGCCGTCGATCTCGCTGCGGAAGCCGACCGCAACGAAGTCGCCGAAGGCGGTGGGGAGCAGCGCTGAGGCCACCTGGTGAACGAGGTGCTCGTTCTTGCGGCGGTACCGAATGAGATCTGCGATGGAGACGAGCATGAGCCCGTGCTCGTCGGCAAACGCCCGGCAGTCGGCCGCATTCATCATGGTGCCGACGTCGTTGACCATCTCGCACAGGGCGCCGGCCGGCGACAGCCCGGCCAGGCGGGTGAGATCGACCGCAGCCTCGGTGTGCCCGGCACGACGCAGGACGCCACCGGTCACGGCACGCAGGGGCATGACATGCCCCGGACGGGTGAGATCCCAGGGCTCTGTGGCGGAGTCGGCGAGAACCCGGATCGTATGGGCGCGGTCCTCGGCGGAGATGCCGGTGCCGACCACGTCGCGCGCATCGACGGACACGGCGTAGGCAGTGCCCTTCCTGTCCTCGTTCACGGCGGTCATTGGCGGGAGCCCGAGGTGGTCGAGGATTGTCCCGTCCATGCCGACGCAGATGTAGCCCGAGGTGTACCGGATCATGAATGCGGTGAGCGCCGCCGTGGCGGCAGAGGCCGCGAAGATGAGGTCTCCCTCGTTCTCCCTGTCCTCGTCGTCGACGACGATGATCGCCTCGCCCCGGCGGATCGCGTCGATTGCAGACTCGATGGGATCCATGCGCACGGCGCCCTCCGCGGTCGGGCGCTGTGTTGGCACGGGTTGATCGAGGGCTGCGATGACGTCCGGAGTGGGATCCTCCAGGTACATCTGATCTGCTGGGATCACGAGAGCCTTCCTTGCATCAGGCGTTCGACGTACTTGGCAATAGCATCGACTTCAAGGTTCACTACGTCGCCCACCTGTCGGACGCCGAGCGTTGTCTCCGCCAGCGTCGTTGGAATAAGCGACACGCTGAATGACGCATCGTCGACCGCAACCACCGTCAGCGAGACACCATCCACCGTAATCGACCCCTTCTCGACCACATAGCGGTTCAGGGCTTCCGGGAGGGAGACGTGCATCACGGTCCAGTGCTCGTCGGGCACGATCGATTCGATCCGCCCCGTGCCGTCGACGTGACCCTGCACGAGGTGACCGCCGAGGCGTGAGTCCAGCCGCGCGGCCCGCTCGAGGTTGACCTCTGCCCCCGCGACCGCTGACCCCAGCGAACTGCGCTTGAGGGTCTCGTCCATCACGTCGGCCGTGAAGTAGTCGGGCCCGAGCTCGACGACGGTCAGGCAGACCCCGTTTACGGCGATCGAATCGCCCGGACGGACATCCGCGAGGACAACCCGGCCACGGATGGCGAGCTGAGCCGCGTTCGAAAGGGGCTCGATCGAGGCGACCGTGCCGCGCTCCTCAACAATGCCGGTGAACATAGGCCGTCCTCACATCAGGCGCCAAGGCCGCCGATCGTGCCTCGGATGACGACATCATCCCCGATCCGGTCGATGGCCCG
>CAFBLS010000008.1_pt1 | contig 13768 bp, 13 predicted proteins | sample 7268191 | NCBI WGS metagenome assembly CAFBLS01 (sample SAMEA6814038, study PRJEB35770) | freshwater metagenome | biome: Freshwater; feature: Freshwater reservoir; material: water | place: Czech Republic | collected 2017-05-23 | depth 30m m | reverse complement strand
TCGCATGTTGGTGCACCCGTGCGAGCCGTTCCAGCGACCCAGGCGCCCCAGGGCCCATGGGGCTGAGTGCATGAACTCACCGGTCGGGGTGAGCCGCGTGTTCCAGGGAATGTCCTTGAGCTCGTAGGGCTTCTCCACCGTGGGGTCGAGGTTCAGCGCAACGCTCGTGTAGGTGTGCTTCGGCTCCTTCTGAGTCGAGACGACCTTGACGCCGTTACGCGTCTCCCAGTCCTTCTGGCCCAGTGAGATCGGGAAGGTCTTGACCTTCACCCCATTCACGAACACCCTCATCTGGTGGGTCGAGCCATCGACCTTCGCGACGAGCGAGCGCGCAGTCCGAAAGACGTAGTTGGTCTTCAGGCTCTTCGCGCCCACGACGGTGGTGCCTCCCGACTTGCCCATGACGACACGTCCGAGATTCGACGTAATGGTGATCACCGATGCTCCGGGCCAGTACTTGTAGGGCCTGAAGATCACGTTGCGGTCATCCATCCATCCCCAGGAGCCGCGGACCGCCCTGGTGACCCCGGTTGCATCTGCGGTTGACGTGACGACCAGGTGCCGCTCGACCGCTGCCTTGTCGGGAATGTCTCGCGAGAAGTGGAGCTTGGGCAGGGCGCCGACGCCCAGTCGCGTTGTCGCCCCGTCAACGCCCAGGCTGTTGCTCGCCGCATTGAAGGTCGCGCTCACCCGAACATTGGGCTTCGGAAGGGTCGCCGGCTTGTCCGGATCCGCGCCCGACGGCAGCGAGGGCGTTCCGGTCATCGGGATGCTCACCAGGCCGGGGCCGAGGGCGTTCCGGGCACGCAGGACGACCGAGTAGGGCCTGCCATTGACCAGGTTCAGCAGAGGGCACACGCCACTTGCGAGATCGCCCGAGCACGGAAACCACACGACACCTCCGTCAAGGGAGACGTCATAGGCGACGACCGGCGACCCGCCGTCCGTGAACGGCGCGTTGTACTTGACGGAGAGTTGCCCGCTGGCCGCGCCACCCACGACGCTCGTGATCACCGGGGCATCAGGCACCGTTGCAGCGGCCGCTGCAGGCGGGGCGAGGATGACCGTGGCGCCGAGCAGGCTGGCCACGACAAGGGCCGCGCCACGAATGAGGGCAGGGGTGCGAACACCAGGGGCAAAAGACACCTCGTTACTGTACGTCGCAACCCCCCTGTGGATAAAATCCGACCCTGTCCACCGAGACAGCTACCCTCTGGTCATGTCCCCAATCGGCCAGACACTCGCTGTCGATCACCTCTCCAAGCGCTTCGGCAAGGTAGACGCCGTCCGCGATCTGACATTCACGGTCGCACCCGGCCGCGTCACCGGCTTCCTCGGGCCAAATGGCTCCGGGAAAACCACGACCCTGCGCTGCATTCTGGGCCTCGTGGCTCCCTCTGCCGGCACGGCTCACGTCGCAGGCGTGGCCTATCGCGACCTCGAACGGCCCGGGCACGTCGTCGGGGCCGCCCTTGAGGCCAGCGGTTTTCACCCCGGGCGCACCGCCCGCAACCACCTCCTCGTCATCGGCGATGCCCTGGGCATGCCCCGCGGCCGAGCCGACGATGTGCTCGAACTCGTCGGCCTGAGCGACGCGGCGCGGCGCAAGGCGGGCGGTTTCTCGCTCGGCATGCGCCAGCGGCTCTCGCTCGCAGCAGCGCTCATGGGCGATCCCGGCGTCCTCATCCTGGACGAGCCTGCCAACGGACTCGACCCCGAGGGCATCGCCTGGCTACGCGGGTTCCTGCGTGGCCTCGCGCTCGAAGGGCGCACCGTCCTCGTCTCAAGCCACGTGCTCTCCGAGGTTCAGCAGACCGTCGACGACGTGGTGATCATCAGCCGAGGCCAGCTCGTCGAGTCGGGTCCCCTGGCCTCGCTCGCCGGAACCGGTGCGATGCGCGTTCGCGTCCGCACCCCCAACCGCGAGGCGCTCGTCACCGCCCTCGCTGGTGTGGGCGACGCGAATACATCCCTCGAGCTCATCAGCAGCGACGAACTCATCGTGACCGGCCTCGATTCGGCCACCGTCGGCCATGCCGCACACGGGGCCGGCGTCGAACTCCACGAGCTCACCCAGCCCGTCAACGACCTCGAATCCCTCTTCCTCGAACTCACCGCAACCGGCAACCCAGGAGGGGCCGCATGATGCACCTGCTCAGAGCCGAGCTCCGCAAGGTCACCACGACCAAGGTGCTCTTCTTCCTCGTCCTCGCAGTCATCGCCTTCACGGCGCTCAATGTGTTCCTGCTGGTGTACCTCACCCCGAGCGCCATGGGGCAGGTCGACAGCGGGCAACTGCTCATGAACTCCGAGTACATCGGCAACATCATCGGCGCGGCCGGATCGTCGTCGATCTTCGTCCTGATCCTCGGCATCGTCGGGATGACCGGCGAGTACCGCCACATGACCATCACCTCCACGCTGCTCGTCACTCCGCGGCGCTCGCGCATCCTGCTCGCCAAGGGGGGCCTATACATCGCCCTAGGCGCGGTTATCGGCGCCATCGCGTTCGCCACCGCGTACGTTCTGGCTCTCGCGACGCTGGCGGGCAAGCAGCATGCACCGATAGACGGCACGATCGCCGCGCAGATCTTCGGCGGAGTCGTCCTCGGATTCGCGATCTACGCCTTCGTGGGGGTTGCCGTCGGTGCCCTCATCCGCAATCAGGTGGCCGCCGTGGTCGGAGCCCTCATCTGGGTCCTCGTTCTCGAGGCGCTGCTCACCGTGTTCGTCGACTGGATCGGCAAGTGGCTTCCCGGCGGCGCCCTCGATGCCGTACTGCAAGCGACGAACGTCTCCGGCCGGGGCGGCACCGAGATCCTCTCGGTCTGGGCGGGCGCTGCGGTCCTCATCGGCTACGCGGTTCTGTTCGGTGCACTCGCCTCGGCCACCACCATGCGCCGCGACATCACCTGAGCGCCCCGAGGGCTACCAGTCGATGACCATGCGGTCCTCCCAGAGCAGACCGGTGGGCACGGAGGTACCGTCCGGCCGCAGGGCCTCACGGGATGCCAGCCACACGATCGTCTCGGCCCCCTGGTCCGCCGACCTCGGCGCCTGCGGCCCGCCCATGTCGGTTCGGCAATGGTTCGGGCACATCGCATCGACGAGCACCCCTCGCCGACCGAACTGCATCTCGGCGGCGAGGTTCTTGGTGAGCGCGTTCACCGCTGCCTTGCTCACCCGGTAGGGCGCGAGGCCGCCCGAAGTGCCCGGGCCGCTGAAACGCCCAAGGCAGGCACTCACCGTGATGATGCGGCCACTGCGTCGTTCGGCCATGCCCGGCCCAAACACGCTGACAGCGTTGAAGACCCCGTCAAGATTCACGCTCATGACCCGGTGCCATTCAGTGTCGGTCGTACGCAGGGTCTTCGAGGCTCGCTCGCTCATGACCCCCGCGGCCGCAACGAGAATGTCCGGCTCGCCAAGGGGTCCGAGGCCCTCAGCCAGGCTCGCGACCGCGCGATGGCTCGCGATATCGCACGCAACGCCCACGGCATCAATGCCCTCGTCCTGGAGGAGCTTGGCCGCATCGGCTGCCCTGTGGGGATCCTGGCCAATAAGCACCACGGTGGCACCGAGCAGGCCCATGGCTCGGGCCGCCGCGAAGCCGATGCCCCGCGACCCTCCGGTGATGACTGCGGTCTTTCCGTCCATGACGCTCGTCACAGGCCCTCCCTTTCCGTCCGGCCCCACCTTGGCGGCTGCAGTACTCTTCAGCAAGCGCAGGAGCGCACACGCGAGCAACGACAAAGGCGTGCCCACGCGCGCGAGAGGACCGACATGGCGACCGAGCCCACCGACGGACGCATGGCCGGCTTCGGAGCCAATGAGGGCCTTGTCGACGAGATCTACGAGCAGTACCTCAAGGACCGCACGAGCGTCGATCCAGCCTGGTGGGAGTTCTTCGACGGCTACGCCCCGGCAGATCATTCGCCTGCTGCCGCGGCTCACGCCGAGGCAGTCGCCCAGCAGGCCTCGCCGACCACGAGCACGCCACCGGCGCCCCCCATCGCCGCTCCGGCAACCCCAGCGCAGCCCTCCGGCGACGTCACCGTCCTGAAGGGTGCCGCGGCGCGCGTCGTGACGAACATGGAGGCGAGCCTCGCGGTCCCGACCGCCACGAGCGTCCGGGCCCTTCCCGCCAAGCTGCTCATCGACAACCGCGTCGTCATCAACAATCACCTGGCACGCAGTCGCGGCGGGAAGGTCTCGTTCACCCACCTCATCGGCTACGCCGTGGTGCGGGCAGCAGCAGACATTCCCGCGATGAACGCCTCGCTCATCTCCGTGGGCGGCAAGCCGGCAATCTCGCTGAACCCCGACGTGAACCTCGGCCTGGCCATCGACCTTGCCAAGCCCGACGGCAGCCGGCAGTTGCTCGTGCCGAATATCAAGGGCGCGCAGGCCATGGACTTCGCGCTGTTCTGGGCCACCTACGACGACCTCGTTCGCAAGGCTCGCTCGGGCAAGCTCACGGTCGCGGACTTCGCCGGCACCACCATCTCGCTCACGAATCCGGGCACCATCGGCACCAACCACTCGGTGCCGCGGCTCATGGACGGACAGGGCTGCATCGTCGGCGTCGGCTCCATGGACTACCCCGCCGAGTGGGAGGGAGCGTCATCCGAGGCAATCGCGCGCAACGCCGTCTCCAAGATCCTCACCCTTACCTCTACCTACGACCACCGCATCATCCAAGGCGCTCAGTCGGGCGAGTTCCTTCGCCGCATCCACGAGCTGCTCCTCGGTGGCGACGACTTCTACGGCGAGATCTTCCGGTCGCTGCGCATTCCCTACGAGCCGATCCGCTGGGCCAGGGATATCTCGTCGAGCCACGAGACCGACCTCGACAAGACCGTGCGCGTGCAGGAGATCATCCACGCCTACCGGGTGCGCGGTCACCTCATGGCCGACACGGATCCGCTCGAATACCACCAGCGCATGCACCCCGATCTCGACGTGCTGCAGCACAGCCTCACCCTGTGGGACCTCGACCGCGAGTTCGCGACCGGCGGCTTCGGCGGACGCCCCCTGATGAAACTCCGCGAGATCCTCGGCGTGCTGCGCGACTCCTACACGCGCACCGTCGGCGTCGAGTACATGCACATCCAGGATCCCGACCAGCGACGGTGGATCCAGGACCGCGTCGAACTGCCGCACGCGAAGCCAGCGCGCGAGGAGCAGCTGCGAATCCTGCACAAGCTCAATGAGGCCGAGGCCCTCGAGTCGTTCCTCCAGACCAAGTACGTGGGTCAGAAGCGCTTCTCGCTCGAGGGCGGCGAGTCGCTCATCCCGCTGCTCGACGCGATTCTCGCGGCCGCCGCCCACGACGACATACTTGAGGTCGCCATCGGCATGCCCCATCGCGGACGCCTGAACGTCCTGACCAACATCGCAGGCAAGTCGTACGCCCAGGTATTCCGGGAGTTCGAAGGCCACTACGGCGAGGAGTCGGTGCAGGGCTCGGGCGACGTCAAGTACCACCTCGGGACCACCGGAGTCTTCACCGCTCCCGACGGCGCGACGACCGCGGTGTACCTCGCAGCCAACCCATCGCACCTCGAGGCGGTCAACCCCGTGCTCGAGGGGGTCGTTCGTGCGAAGCAGGACCTGCTCCCCCGCGACCGCCCCTTCGACATCCTCCCCGTCCTCATGCATGGCGACGCCGCATTCGCCGGTCAGGGGGTGGTCGCCGAGACCCTGCAGATGTCGCAGATCCAGGGCTACCGCACCGGCGGCACCGTCCACATCGTGGTGAACAACCAGGTCGGCTTCACGACAAGCCCGAAGTACAGCCGCTCGTCGGTCTACTGCACCGACGTTGCCCGGGCAGTGCAGGCTCCGATCTTCCACGTGAACGGCGATGATCCGGAGGCGGTGGTGCGCGTTGCCCAGCTCGCCTTCGAATTCCGGCAGGCCTTCGCCAAGGACGTCGTGATCGACCTCGTCTGCTTCCGCAAGCGCGGTCACAATGAGGCCGACGACCCGTCGCTGACCCAGCCCCTGATGTACTCGATCATCGACGCCAAGCGCTCGGTCCGAAAGCACTACACCGAGGCCCTCATCGGGCGAGGCGACATCACCGTGGAGGAGGCGGAAGGCGCGCTCAAGCACTTCCAGGAGCAGCTTGAGCGCATCTTCCAGGAGACCCGCTCCGAGACCGACGACTCGCACTTCTCGCCAGCGTCGCAGGACATCATCACGACCGGCCAGCGCGAGCTGACCCTGCAGGGCCCCGCCGGCGAGGTCGACACGGCCATCAGCCTGGAGCAGATCGACACGGTCATCAGCTCGCAGCTCACCATGCCCGAGGACTTCACGATCCACCCGCGCCTAGCGCCGCAGTTGCAGCGCCGCGCCCAGATGGTCGCCGACGACGCCATCGACTGGGGCATGGGCGAGGCCCTCGCCGTCGGCTCGCTGCTGCTCGACGGGAAGGTGGTGCGCCTGGCCGGCCAGGATTCCCGTCGGGGCACGTTCGGTCACCGTCACATGGTCATCGTCGACAAGGAGACCGGCTGGCAGTACAAGCCGCTCAAGCAGTGCTACCGCGGCGACGCCAAGCTCTATGTCTACGACTCGCTGCTCAGCGAGTACGCCGCGATGGGCTTCGAGTACGGGTACTCGGTGGCTCGTCCCGATGCCCTCGTCATGTGGGAGGCGCAATTCGGCGACTTCGCCGATGGTGCCCAGACGATCATCGACGAGTTCATCTCGTCCGGCGAGCAGAAGTGGGGGCAGCGTTCAGCGGTCACGCTGCTGCTCCCGCACGGCTACGAGGGCCAGGGACCAGATCATTCGTCCGCCCGGATCGAGCGGTTCCTGCAGCTGTGCGCCCAGGACAACATGACCGTGGCCATGCCGTCGTCGCCGGCCTCGTTCTTCCACCTGCTGCGCTGGCAGGTGCTGGGCCCCCTGACCCGTCCGCTCGTCATCTTCACCCCGAAGTCGCTGCTGCGTGCCAAGTTCGCGGTCTCCAAGAAGCAGGACTTCACCACGGGGCACTTCCAGCCGATGCTCCCCGACCCCGTCGTCGATCCAGCAACGGTCAAGACAGTGCTGCTGTGCAGCGGCAAGGTCTACTACGACCTCCTCGCCCACCGAGATGCGAACAACCGCCACGATGTCGCGGTGATCCGCATCGAACGGCTCTATCCCCTGCCGTATCGCACGCTTCCTGTCGAGCTCGAGAAGATGCCCGACGCAGAAATCCGATGGGTGCAGGAGGAGCCGGCGAACCAGGGGCCCTGGTCGTTCATCGCCATGAACCTGCCGGAGGTCATCGCCCGCCCGATCACCGGCATCAGCCGACCTGCCTCGTCCTCGCCTGCCGTGGGCGCCCATCACCGTCACGATGCCGAGCAGCAGGCGATCATCGACCAGGCCTTCGCCGTCCGCGACTAGATCGGAACACCAGCATGTACTTCACCGATCGAGGCATCGAAGAACTGCAGAAGCGCAGGGGCCACGAGGAGATGAGCATCGACCTGCTCGCTGAGCGCATGCGCGAGTTCGTCGATCTCAACCCGGATTTCGAGATCCCGGTTGAGCGGCTGGCAACCTGGCTGGCGCGGCTGGATGACGAGACGGACGACGACTAGACCGACGGCAGCGAGACCGACGGCAGCAGGCCCAACGAACCTGACCGACGTGCTCACGGTCCCACGTTGGCCTTGGGCTCAACCGATGGTGAGGACGATCTTTCCGTGGATCTCGCCCGAATCCATCGCCGCGAATGCCTCGGCCGCTCGGTCCATGGGAAGCTCTCGGTCGATGATCGGACGTACCCCCGTACGAACGAGGAGACCGACGAGCTCGCGAAGCTCATCGGCGGTACCCATGGTGGATCCGACGACCCGAAGCTGCAGGAAGAAGACCCGGTTGAGGTCGGCCGGCGGATTGGCGCCCGATGTCGCACCCGAGATGACGATCGTGCCCCCGGGGCGCAGGGATTTCAGCGAGTGATCCCAGGTGGCCTCGCCGACGGTCTCCATGACCGCGTCGACCTTGCCCGGAAGCCGTGCGCCCGACTCGAAGGCAGCGTCCGCGCCGATCGAGAGCGCCCAATCGCGCTTCTCCTGGGTCCGGGAGGTGACCCACACCTTCCGGCCAAGCGCCTTGCCGAGCACGATCAGTGCCGTGGCAACGCCGCCGGCAGCACCCTGGACGAGGATCGTGTCGCCCGCTGACGTCTCCGACTTGGTCTGGATCATCCGGTATGCCGTCAGGTACGCGACCGGCAGGCACGCGGCCTCGGCCCAGGTGAGCTCGGCCGGCTTGTCGATGAGGTTGCGCGCAGGCACGCGCACCCGCTCAGCAAACGTGCCGGGGTACATCTCGCTGAGCAGCGACCGCTTGGGGTCGAGCGTCTCGTCGCCCTGTCCGACCGCGGTGCTGCCCACGACACCATGAACGATGACCTCGCGGCCGTCAACGGTGACCCCCTGCTGCGTCCGCACCGAGGATCATCGGCACTCGGTCGGCCGGGAGGGCCTGGCCCTTGAGCGACCACAGGTCGTGGTGATTCAGGCTGGCGGCCTTGACCTGAACGGTCACCCAGTCCTCAGGCGTCACGGACTCAGCGATCTCACCGACGACCAGGCACGAAAGCGGATCCTCGCGGCTGACGGACTTGGCGTATACGGCAAACATGGTGGGACTGTACTCACCGAGCGCGGCTCCCGCACGTTGCTACTGTTCCGGGCATGCGATCACTGGCAAGCGACAACTATGCAGGCGCCCACCCGGCAGTCATGGCGGCGATCGCGGAGGCAAATACCGACCATGCGCCTGCGTATGGTGGCGACTCGACGACCGCCAGGGCGATCGAACTGTTCCGCGAGCATCTCGGGGATCAGGCAGAGGTGTTCTTCACGTTCAACGGCACCGGCTCGAATGTCATCGGACTGCAGTCGCTCATGCGCTCATGGGAGGCTGTTATTTGCGCCTCGAGCGCCCACATCAACGTCGACGAGGCCGGGGCCCCCGAGAAGCTGCTCGGCTCCAAGATCATCAACCTCGATACCCCCGACGGCAAGCTCACCCCGGAACTCATCGAGTCGGTGCAGTGGCGCGCGGGCGACGTCCACCAGAGCCAGCCAAAGGTGGTCCTCATCACCCAATCGACCGAATCGGGGACCTGCTACTCCCCCGGCGAGGTGCGCGCCATCGCCGACATCGCCCATGCCCGCGGGCTTTTTCTCTATATGGACGGGGCACGCATCTCGAATGCGGCTGCGGGCCTCGGCGTCGACCTGCGCACCATCACCACCGATGCCGGCGTCGATGCGATGTCATTCGGCGGCACGAAGAACGGCACGATCCTGGCCGAGGCCGTCGTGCTGCTGAATCCGAATCTCGGGGTCGCACACGATCTCGGCTACATCCGCAAGCAGTACATGCAACTGTCGAGCAAGATGCGCTTCAGCGCCGCGCAGTTCATCGCCCTGCTCACCGACGACCTCTGGCGCACCAACGCCGCACATGCCAATGCCATGGCACAGCGACTCGCGGCGTCCGTCCGAGACATCCCGGGCCTGTCCATCGAGCGTCCGGTCGAGGCCAACGGAGTCTTCGCGACGCTCCCGGCGGCGGCCATCCCGGTCCTTCAGGAGCACACGCCGTTCTACGTCTGGGACGAGGCAACGAGCGAGGTGCGCTGGCTGTGCTCGTGGGACACCACCGAGCACGACATCGACTCGTTCGCCGCCGCCGTCAGGTCGACCCTCGGCGGTATCTGAGAAGAAGTGCACCGATCGCAAGGCCCGGGTCGACCAGGCCGAAGCGTCGGCTGTCGTCGCTCGACGCTGGATTGTCGCCTTCGACCCAGAATCCGCCGGGCTCCCGCCGCATGATGCGCTTTACGATGAGAAGGTCGGGGCGCATCGGATGATGAAGCAGCGCGACGTCGCCGGGGCGAAGCCGGCCGAAGGTTCGTACGAGCCACCAATCCCCTGATCGAAGGGTCGGCTCCATCGAGGGCCCCGCAATGCACACCGACGTCAGCCCGAGCATGAGCACGCCTTCCGTGATTGCCGAAGCCTTCCCTGCCGCGTCATATCCTGCCCCGTGCCCCTGCGCCCATCCGCCGCTAGGCTCCGTGAATGAGCAGCTCGTCGCTGCTGAAGACCACCGAAAGGATCCACATGCTGAACCGTTTCCTCGCCCCGACCCGCACCGCCTACGCGCACTGCGACCTCCCGTGCGGCATCTACGACCCGGCACAGGCCCGCCTCGAGGCCGAGTCCGTCAAGGCATGCATGGTCAAGTACCACGCCTCCGACGATGCCGAGTTCAAGGCTCGCGCCATCACGATCAAGGAAGACCGCTCGCACATGGTCAAGGAGCACCTGTGGGTGCTGTGGACCGACTACTTCAAGGCCCCTCACTTCGAGAAGTACCCGCAGCTCAACGAGTTGTTCAACCAGGCGACCAAGCTCGCCGGTGCCGGTGGCACGAAGGGCACCTGCGACGTCGCAGTCGCCGATGACCTCCTCGCCAAGATCGACGAGATTGCCGTCATCTTCTGGGAGACCAAGGCCGTCTGATCTCGGCCCCGTAACCCCCTCACGATCCCGTGTGCCGGACGCTCTACGCGTTCCGGACCACGGGATCGTCGGTTACGCTGCCGACGGTGAGCATCCCCCGTCCCCGTCCGGCCATTCGATGACGAGCGGCCCGGTGGCCTGCCCCCCGTCAGCACGCCACCCGATCAGGCGAGCGGCGCCTGCGGACGTCCCCGAGATCCTCGCAATGGTTCGCGAGCTCGCCGACTTCGAGCGGCTCGTCGACGAGGCAATCGCCACCCCCAGGCAATTCCACGATGCCCTGTTCGGGCCGGCGCCCGCGGTGTACGCCTTCGTGGTCGATGATGACCCGGCGGCCGGCACGCTGGCCGGCTTCGCCCTCTACTTTCTGAATTTCTCGACCTGGCTCGGCGTTCACGGCATCTACCTCGAAGACCTCTACGTCCGCCCCCAGTTCCGTGGATCCGGCCTCGGCAAGCGGCTGCTTGCCGCCTTGGCGGCCGAGTGCGTCGACAAGGGCTACGGCCGCCTGGAATGGTGGGTCCTCGACTGGAACACCGATGCACTCGACTTCTATCGATCGCAGGGCGCCGTTCCGATGGACGAATGGACAGTTCAGCGCCTCACCGGTGCGGCGCTGGCCAACCTCGCCGGACAGGCCCAGGAGGAAGCGTGACCCCGCCGATCACCCTCAGCTTCCCCGCGCACTCCGCACACGTGTCCCTCGCCCGTCACGTCGCGGCCGCCCTCGCGGCCCGCATGGAGTTCACCATCGATCAGGTCGAGGATGTCCGGCTGGCCATCGACGAGGCCTGCTCGCACCTCATCACGGGCGGCGACGAGGTTGTCACATGCTTATTCATGGTGGACGGAAACGGGCTCACGATGATCGTGACGTCGGATGCCGCCCACTCGCCGCTGCCGGATCCGAATGGGTTCGGCTGGATCGTGATGCGCGCCCTCGTCGACGAGGTCACGGCCGCAGACGACCACGGCCGGGTCACCATCACCCTGCGCATTCGCGGCCTGGAGCCAGCCGGGGCATGACCGGGGTCGGGGGATCATCTCGGTGGACGGACGAGCATCGGGCCCAGGAACGGGCACTGTTCATCCAGCTTGCCCAGTTGCGGACATCGAACGACGACCCTGGCGGTTCGGCATGCGATGCCGATGAACTCCGCGCAGTTCGCGATGCGCTCATCACCATGCACCTCGGGCTCGTCCACTACCTCGCGAAACGCCACAGCCCCAACGGTGGCCCCGCAGACGACCTCGTTCAGGCCGGCACGCTCGGGCTCATTGCTGCGGTCGACGGCTTCGATGTCGGGCGGGGCACCGAGTTCAGCACGTACGCGGCCAAGCACATCGAGGGTGCCATGCGAGCGTTCTTTCGCACTGATTCTTGGGCCCTGTACGCACCTCGGCGCGTGCGCGACCTCAATGCGGCGATCAACCGCGCCCGCGGTGAGCTCTCGGCCTCCCTCGGTCGGCCGCCGACGGTCACCGAGCTGAGCCTCCACCTCGACGTCTCCCCTGAGGAGATCATCGAGTCGCTCGAAGCCGTCCTCGCGCGCACTGCGTCGTCCATCGATACCCCGATCGACGCCGATGGGAGGACCCTCGCCGACACCGTGGGCTTCACCGACACCTCGTTTGAGGCGGTCGAGAATCGCGAGGCGGCCGCGTCTTTCCTGTCCATGCTCGACGACCGTGAACGCCGCATCGTCATGGCGCACTTCCTTGAAGGCCGCAGCCAGCAGGCGATCAGCGAGGATCTCGGCATCTCGCAGGTGCATGTCTCGCGCCTCCTGCGCGCGTCCGTCGAGCAGATGCGGCGGGGCCAGGACGGATGGGATGGACGAATCGCGCCTCCCTAGCCGTCCATTCGCTCATCTGACCCACAATCTGGCTCAAACGACCGGATCAAACGACCGGCCCCAGCGACTGGGGATTTGAGCCACTATCCGGCTCAAACGACCGGGGGGTCGGTGAAGGATTTGGTGACCGTCGGGCTGAACACGAGCACGATCCCGGCCAGCGCACCAACGACCATTGCGATGCCGACCACGCGCACCACGCCCCCTGCCGCCGAGGCCAGCGGCACTCCGATCACCAGGGCGATGAGCTGGGCCAGCAGGAACGGGGCGCGAGGCCACCGGCGCGTTCGCCACCAGCCCAGGCCGATGAAGACCAGGCCGGCGCCGAAGACTGCGAGGATCACGATCTGCCCGACGAGCGCCGGGCCATTCGACACGTCCGCCGGCCCGGTCGCCCCGACGCGCACGGCCTCAACTGCGTCGAACGCCGCGTATCCGGCCAGCGCCAGTCCCTCGATCGCAGCGATCGCGGCCAGGACGACGAAGATGGCAGGGGGTGGCGGCGAGATCCGATTCACGGACGTCACGATACGGCTCACCATCCGAGACCGGCACCCGCTGGGTCCGCGGCTAGGGTGATTGCGTGCGCGGACTCCTGCTGGTCAACCCCCGGGCCACGACAACCTCGCCGCGGGTCACCGACGTGCTCGTCCACGCCCTGTCCGACCAGCTCGACCTTGATGTCACGTTCACCACGCACAAGGGCCACGGCATAGCCCTGGGCCAGCGTGCGCGGCAGGAGGGCCTGGACATCGTCGTCACCCTCGGTGGCGACGGCCTCATCCACGAGGTCGTCAACGGCATCCTGAGCGACGGAGTCGCGCCCGGACTCCCTCGGCTCGCGACCGTTCCCGGCGGCAGCGGCAATGTCTTCGCCCGGGCCCTGGGCCTGCCTGCTGATCCGGTCGAGGCAACCGGCCAGCTCCTCGACGCCATTCGCGCCGGTCGCACGCGACGTATCGGCCTCGGGCGTGCCGGCGAGCGCTGGTTCATCGTCAACGCCGGAGTGGGCCTCGACGCCGAGGTCATCGAGGCGATGGAGCGCCAGCGCACGGCCGGGCACACAGCCACGCCGGTTCGGTACCTCGGCACGGTCCTGCGGCAGCTGTTCTGGGGCACCGATCGCCGGCACCCCAGGCTCACCGTCGAGAAGGCTGGCTCCGAGCCGATTCAGGAGGTGTTCCAAGTGATCGTCCAGAACACGAGCCCGTGGACCTACTTCGGCACCTGGCCCATCGAGCCCTGCCCGAACGCCTCCTTTGACACCGGGCTCGATCTGTTCGTGCTGCGGAGTCTCGGCACCCCGAACACCCTGCGGGCTGCGAGCCGGATGATCCTTCATGCCAAGGGCGGCTCGACGAG
>CAFBLS010000007.1_pt1 | contig 14164 bp, 10 predicted proteins | sample 7268191 | NCBI WGS metagenome assembly CAFBLS01 (sample SAMEA6814038, study PRJEB35770) | freshwater metagenome | biome: Freshwater; feature: Freshwater reservoir; material: water | place: Czech Republic | collected 2017-05-23 | depth 30m m | reverse complement strand
GGCAACCTCAACGGCTGATCGCTGAGGTTGATGACGACGGTTACTGCGGGCCCGCCGCCGGCATCGGTTCGCCGAAACGCCAGGGCGTCAGCGGCGGGGTCCAATGCCTCGTCGACCCAGAGGAGGCCACCCTCGCCCATCGCCGGCTCGGCTCGCCGGGCGGCCAAGGCCTGTCGGTAGAGCTCAAGGGTCGAGCCCTCGACGCCGTCCTGCACCGCGACCGACAGCTCCGCCCACACGGCTGGCTGCGGCAGCCACGACTCCGTTTGCCCAAAGCCGTATGAGGGCTCGATATCCGACCACGGGATGGGTACCCGGCAGCCGTCGCGCACGCCATCGGTACCGCCGCTGCGCAGCCATGCCGGATCCTGCCGGCACTCGTCCGGCAGGTCGACGACCTCGGGAAGCCCGAGTTCCTCGCCCTGATACAGGTAGGCCGAGCCGGGGAGGGCGAGCGCGACGAGCGTTGCCGCACGGGCACGCGAGAGCCCGCGGTCCAGGTCAGCGCGACCTGCCTTGCTCAACGGCGCCATGCGGGTGCGATGGCGGATGACGTCGTGGTTCGAGAGGACCCAGGTGGGGGGAGCCCCGATCGAGGCGTGGGTGGCGATGGTCTGATCGATGACCGCGCGCATGAGGGCCGCATTCCAGCCCGCCTTGAGGTACTCGAAATTGAACGAGGTGTGCAGTTCATCGGGGCGCAGGTAGCGGGCAAGTCGCTCCTCCGACTCGACCCACGCCTCGCCGCAGAACACTCGCGGGTCCGCATAGGAGTCGGCGATCGCCCGCCAGCCGCGATAGATCTCGTGGACGCCGTCCTGATCCCAGTAGGGGGTGCGGTGCTCGGAGAGCAGGGTCTCGTCCTCGGTACTCGGTTCCGCGACGTCCGGGAGCCCGTCCGCCTTCACCATGCCATGGGCCACGTCGATGCGGAACCCATCGACACCGAGATCGAACCAGAAGCGCAGGATGTCGCCGAATTCGGCGACGACCTCGGGGTTCGCCCAGTTCAGGTCTGGTTGCGTGCTGTCGAACAGGTGGAGGTACCAGGAACCGGACGGTGATCCGTCGGGGTTCGGGAACTCGGTCCAGCCGGCACCGTGGAACACGCTGCGCCAGTTATTCGGCGGATCCTCCCCGTGCTCGCCGCGGCCTGGCCGGACGATGTAGCGATCGGCCGCTGCCGAGCCCGGACCATCGGCCAGGAGCTCCTGGAACCACGCGTGCTCGCTGCTCGTGTGGTTCGGGACGATATCCATCAGCACGCGCATGCCTCGGGCATGGGCGCCGGAGATGAGGGCGCGGACGTCGTCGAGGCTGCCGAGGCGAGGGTCGATCGACCGGTAGTCGGCAACGTCGTAGCCGCCGTCGTGCAGGGGCGAGGAGTAGAACGGCGAGACCCACAGGGCGTCGATACCGAGGGCCTCGAGGTAGTCCAGCCGGCTGATCAGCCCCGGGATATCGCCGATGCCGTCGCCGTCCGAGTCAGCGAAGGACCGCGGATACACCTGGTACACAACGGCCGATCGCCACCACGGTGGGTGCTCTGAAGTCATCTCACTCCCTCGCCCGGTGGATGCCGGGCGCGTCGGCGGGATCGTCCGGAATATTCTGCATTGCATACGCGGCGCTCACGAGGTAGCCCCACAGCTCGGCCTCATCGGCCTCGGGGAGCGACTCCTGCTGGACCGCGCCGGCCATGTGGTGCAGCCAACGGTCGCGGGCATCGGCATCGATGGCGAAATCAGCGTGACGCATGCGCAGGCGTGGATGGCCTCGCACCTCGCCGTAGGTCGTGGGCCCGCCCCAGTACTGCTCGAGGAACATGCGCAGCCGGTCCTCGGCTGCTGTGAGGTCGCCCTCCGGATACATCGGACGCATGACCGGATCGAGGGCCACCTGCTCGTAGAAGGCATGGACGATGCGCTCGAAGAAGGCGTGCCCGCCGAAGCGCTCGTACGGTGTTTGGGCTGCCGGCTGTCCGGTGGTGTCGCTCACCCGCCAATTGTCTCCGATGCCGCCTGCCGTGCCTCGGCCCGCTCGACCATCCGTCGCGCCATGGGCGGAAACACGAAGGCATGGAACGGTGCGACCGACCACCAATAGGCGTGGCCAGCGAAGCTGCGCGGCCAGTAGACCGCCCGCTGGCGCAGCGTGGCGCCGCCAGCGTCGTCCGGCTCGACGGTGAACTCGAGCCAGGCCCGACCCGGCATCTTCATCTCGGCCCGAAGCCGCATCAGGCTGGGTGGCAGGCGCTCCTCGACCCGCCAGAAGTCGACCGCCTCGCCGACCCGAAGGGTATTCGGGTCGCGGCGCCCCCGGCGCAGGCCGACACCGCCCGCCATACGATCGATGAACCCGCGGACCTCCCAGAGGAACCGAGCCGAATACCAGCCGTTGTCGCCGCCGATGCAATCGACCGAGGCCCACAGGTCGGCGGGGGAGGCGGTCGTGTGCAGCACCCGAATGTCCTCGTAGAGGGTCCCGCCGGCCCAGTCGGGGTCGCTCGGGAGGGGGTCGGACGGACGACCGGGGATCGCTGCGCCCGACCAGCGGGTGGCGACCTCGGCGTCCTGGATCCGGGTGAGGGCCAGACCGACGGCCTCGTCGAAGTTGATGAGGCCCTCGGGCGGATCCGGAATCCACTGCTTGATATCGCTCTCCGTGCACGTGGCCGGATGGCTGAGCGAGCGCACGAGCGGCCGCGCGATCGCCTTCGGCACCGGGGTCACCAGGTTGACCCAGTGGCTCGACAGCTGGGGCGAGAGCAGGTTGATCGGGAGGATGATGCGCCGCGGCAGACCGGCCACCTTGGCGTACCGATGCATCATCTCCTGGTAGCTCATGACCTCGGGCCCGCCGATGTCGAATGATCGGTTGAGCTCGGGAGGGAGTTCAGCAGCGAGGACGAGGTAGCGCAGTACATCGCGGACGGCGATGGGCTGGGTCTTCGTGCGGACCCACCGCGGGGTGATCATCGCCGGAAGCCGCTCTGTCAGGTAGCGCATCATCTCGAACGACGCAGAGCCGGAGCCGATGATCACAGCGGCACGAAACTCGATGGTCGGAACCCCCGAGGCCTGCAGGATCCGACCGACCTCGACCCGCGACCGCATGTGCGGCGACATCTTCGCGAGCGGGATACTGGGGGCCAGGCCGCCGAGGTAGACGATGCGCTTGACTCCCTGCTCGCGGGCGCAGGCTGCGAAATTCTCGGCAATGTCACGCTCGGCCTGCTCGAGATTGCGGCCCTCCTGCAGCGAATGAAGCAGGTAGTAGGCGACGTCGATGCCGCGCATGGCCTCGGCGGTGGATACGGGATCGCCGGCATCGCCCTCCATGATCTCCACCTGATCCGCCCAGGCGGCGTCGCGCACCTTCGCGGGGGAGCGGGCGAGCACCCGCACCCGATACCCGTTGGCGAGGAGTTCGCGGACGAGGCGGCCCCCGACGTAGCCCGTTGCTCCCGTGACAAGACACAGCTTCATGACCTGAGTGTGCGGCATGATGCGGCGGGCTGCATCCGGTGGGCAGGACTCGGCAGCCACCCGGCAGTTCCGCCGTCCGCCCCCCGGCTGCGGTGCAGGCGTCCGCCTATGTTGGGGCCATGGCCGCAACGTTGGACTTCCGTTCCCCTGAATTCATCGCGAATCCCTACCCGACGTACGCGCTCCTGCGCGATCAGCAGCCGTTCTGGTTCGAACCGCACAGTCGGCACGTCTACGTCTCGCGTTACGCCGACATCAAGGCCGTACTCCTCGACCAGCGCTTCATCAGCGATCGCACTGATGAACGGCTCGCCCGGCTGCCTGCGGGCACGTCATCGACGTGCCTGCGTCGGGTCCTCCATGACCGCCTGATGATGACCGACGGCGAGGAGCATCGCTCGGTGCGTCGTCAGGTGAGCTGGGCGTTCACCGCGGCCCAGGTGCGCACGTACGGCGACCTCGTCCGAGGGTCCCTGACCCAGGCGTTCGGCCGAATCGAATGGTCGGGTCCGGTGGATGTGCTGCGGCAGATCGCCCTGCCTGTTCCATCTCAGGTCATCTTGAGCATTCTCGGATTCGACGAGGGAGATCACGACTCGCTGCGATTGTGGACGGACGAGTTCTACGAGTGGCTCGCCTCCAGCCCGGCGCCGATGGCCGAACGCACCGAGCATGCGGTCGACGGAACGGGTCGGATGTATGAGTACGTCGAACGCCAGGTGCGCGGTGGTCGTGCGGATACCGACGGCTCGCTCCTGTCGGCCCTGATCGCGAGCGAGGAGGCTGGCGCACTCACGACCGATCAGGTGGTCGCCAACCTCATCGGCATCGTGAACGCGGCCCATGAGACCACGTCGAGCCTGATGCTCAACGGCACCGTAGCCCTCCTGCGCAATCCGGGCGTGCTCGAGGACCTCCTCGAGCATCCAGACCTGATCCCAGCGGCGGTCGACGAGATGGCTCGCTATGACGCACCGGCTCAGATCATCAGCCGCCTGATAGTCGAGCCGACAGTGGTCGGTGACATCTCGTGCGAGCCGGGAACGCTCCTTGCGCTCGTGCTTGCCTCGGGCAACAGGGATGAGCGTGCGTATGGCGATCCCGACGAATTCGACATTCGTCGTGAGGGGCCGGTCAACCTGTCGTTTGGCCACGGGTCGCACTTCTGCGTCGGAACCGCGCTGGCCCGACTCGAGGCAATCGAGTACTTCACGATGCTCCTGCCACGACTCCGCGGTGCACGAATCCTCAACGAGCCGATCCCGTGGCGACCGACCCCTGCGTTCCGCACGCCGGACGAGCTCGTCGTCCAATTCGCCTGATCGCCGGGTGCGTCCGGGCGGTTCAGGATCGAGCGCTACGACCCTGCTCGCGGACCGCCAGGATCGTCCGGGTCGCCACCGTCGCCCACACGCAGGCGAGAACGAGCGCGGCGATGGCTCCGAGGGCCTCCACGGCGAGCAACCCGGTTGCATCGCCCACCGCGCCGATGGAGAGCGCCATTGCAGCGGTCGGAAAGACGAAACTCCACCAGCCGATGTGAAAGGGCAGGCCACCGGATCGTCGTAGGCGCATCAGTTCGAGAAGGGCGAACACCGCCCACCACAGGCCGAACCCGATGCCCATCGCCGCGATGGCAGTGCCAAACCACACGGCCTGAGGACCCCAGAGATCGCCCGCCACCCCGGCCTGGAGAAGGCGCAGGGTTGCAGCGCCCAGCAACCCAGCCGGAGCGAGCGGGACCCACAACGAAGGCGCTACTAGCGCTGGGGCCGGTGGGCATATCGCCACCCTCGCGACGATCATGGCGAACACGGCGATGAACAGGCAGGCGCCAATGCCGAGAAAGGCGAGGCCGATAAGGATGAGCACCGAGGCGGTGCCTGGATTCGCGAAGACAAGGGGGACTATTGCCAGTGGTACCAGCAGGTTCATGACCGGGGGGATAAGCCAGCCTCCGTGCACCGATGCCAGCCCTATATCCGACCGGCTCGTGAGCGCAGCCCACGCGATGCTCAGCCCCAGGGCGAGCACGACGCCGACGATGAGAAGGATTGCGTCAATCCACAGTGCGGCCGTCGCGCCAACGAGTATTGGTCCGACGACACCCCATGCGCTCGCGAGCAGGAGTATGCCGGCCGGGAAGGTGCCGAGCATGGGCCCGATGGACGGGTCGGAGAGGTCCGCACGGAGCCGTTCCGTCTGGAAGAAGCGCCTCACGTAACGGGGGACGAGCGCCACCGCGAACGCGGTGGCTGCGACGAGCACTGCCACCGCGATGGGGTCCATCCAGGGAGCCGCCCACGTCTGCCCCTCGTTGGACAGCACCACGGCGAGGGCTGCGGTGCCCATAACCGAACCGAACCAGGCTGGGTGCGCGTGCATCGACGGGGTGGTCATCGAACCTCCGGAGCAGGTGAGCGCGGTCGAGCCGTCACGTGCGGCTCACCAGGTCAGTACAGCAGGTCGCGGGTGAGGTCGGCGGTCGTGCGCGCTCCGAGCAGGGTCATCGAGCGCTGGAACTCCTCCTGGAGGATGCGAAGGACGGCGGCGACGCCCGGCTCGCCGCCGACGCCGAGGCCCCACAGCGGAGCCCGGCCGACAAGGGCGGCGTCGGCGCCGAGGGCGATCGCCTTCGCCACGTCGAGTCCGGAGCGGATGCCACCGTCGACGAGCACCGCGCCGCGTCCGGCGACCGCATCGACGACGGCCGGCAGCGCCCGCGCGGTTGCCGCGGCGGTGTCGAGCTGCCGTCCTCCGTGATTGGAGACGATCACCCCCGCGGCGCCGAGGTCCAGCGCCTGGCAGGCGTCGTCGGCCCTGATGAGGCCCTTGACGATGACAGGCAGGGGCGATTCGGCGATGACGGTCGACAGGGTTTCCCAGGACAGGTCGTGATCGAGTGAGGCCCACAGCGGTGCCAGACGGGTGTCTGGGGCACCCGCCTCGGCTGCGCACGGAACGATGTTGCGGCCTCGCAGCGAGAATCCCGTGTGCAGGTCACGATCACGCTGCCCGAGGACGGCGAGATCGACCGTCATGACGACCGCTGACGCCCCGGCTTCGGCGGCCTTCGCCATGAGGGCACGGTTCAGCCCCTTGTCGGTGAACACGTAGAGCTGAAACCACCACGAGAGGTCATCGATCGCAGCGAGATCCGCGAAGCCGCTCGTGGCAAAGGTCGAGTGCGTGTAACGGACGCCCGCGGCGGCGCAGGCCCGGGGCACGGCACGCCCGCCATCGGGGTACACGTACTCCTGAAACCCCGTGGGCGCCACCAGCAGTGGGAACTGGTCAGTGACGCCGAGGAGTGACGCCGAGGTGTCAGGAGTGCCGCTTCCGGCGAGCACGTGGGGCAGGAGTTCGACAGCCTCCCAGGCCTCCACGTTTCGCACGGCGGTGATCCCCCGACCTGAACCGCCATCGACGTACCCCTCGAGACCCTCGGTCTCCATCATGATGAAGGTGCGGCGGAAATCCTCGAGCGTTCGCGGGAGCGGCATCGCGCAAGTATGCCCAACCGGGTCAAGAGCTAACATGCGCGGGTGACAGTCCTCGTTCGCGGAACCGTCGAAGCCCGACGGGGCATGATCCTGGCCATGCGATTGGTCGCGACCTGTCGGGGCACCAGGGCCTTTACCGGATCGCAGGCAGCGCTGGTCGCTGCGATGGCGGGGGTGTCCGGCCACGGCCACCTCGGCCAGGAGGCAGCCGACTTCAGTGAACTCGTCGGCAGCCAGAATCCCTGGAGTGACCCCGAGGCGGCCATCGCGGAGATCGCTCGATGCCTCACCGCGCCGAATGATCGCCGCGACGCCAGTCACTGCGCGCTCATCATTGCCCTGTCCGCAGACGACCCTGATGCGCCGTCATTGGAGTCCGCACGGTGGATCGCCCGGCGACTTGGGGCCGATGACAAGACGATGAGGGATGTCGAAGCATCCGCCCACGCGAATGCCGCCCGCGCGGAGGCCGACCTCTTCCGGCGATTCCTCGTCTGGAAGACCGGCGCGCGCGAGAAGCTCATCCGGGAGCGGCTCGCGTCCGGCCTGCCGGCAGTGCCGACGCCCCCCGAATCCGTCGAGCACTTGCGCAGGCTGCTCGGCGAGGCACGGGAGGGCACCGTCGGCGGTGAGCTCGCTCGGTTCTACGCGCAGACCGGCTACGACCTCCCGGGATCGCCCGGCACCCTTCCGCTGAAGGTGCTCGGCAGCCACGATGTTCACCACGTGCTGGCCGCCTACGACGCAAGCGCGGAGGACGAGGTCTACCTGGCGGCATTCGAAGCAGCCAACGCGGTAGACGGTGGGGCCGACTACCTGGCCGTGATCATGCTCCAGTGGCATCAGGGCATCAAAGTCGGCGTGTTTCCGCCAGACCACGCCCCGCTCGACCCAGTTGCCTTTGCCAGGGCCGTCGAACGCGGTTCCGAGACGCGCGTCGACCTGAGCGACCACGGCTGGGATTGGCTGTCGGTCCTCGCAGCTCCGCTGGACGAGGCGCGAGCGGACCTCGGAATCCCCCCGGGCGGATCAGTGGCCCCCGGCGGCACGTGGGATGCAGCGCACCACTGGCCGGTGGAGTCGACGCGCTAGGGCCGCCGCGGCTCTGATGACGGCGGCATCTGCTGGGGCGGCAGCACCGGCACGATGATGCCCGCCCGGTCGAACGACAGCTTGATCCGTTCGCGGATGGTGCGCACGAGCTGCACCTGCATCTCAGGCACGGCCTTTGCCGTCACCCGCACCACCACGGCGTTCCCGCTCATCGATTCGACGCCGGCGAAGACCGGCTGACCGAGGAGCATGTCGTCGTAGGTCGGGTCCTCGTCCATGTCGATCGCGACCTTCTCGATGAGGTCGCGCACGCGGTCGAGGTCCGAGTCGTAGTCGACGGGAATGTCGACGATCGCCATGGTCCAGCCCTGCGACCGGTTGGCGACCCGCAGGATCTCGCCATTTCGGACGTACCAGACGACGCCCGACATGTCGCGCAGTCGCGTGTAGCGCAGCGCCACCTCCTCGACGGTGCCGAGGACCGAGCCCACATCGACGAAATCGCCGACGCCGAACTGGTCCTCGAGGATGATGAAGATGCCCGCCAGGTAGTCCTTGATCAGCGTCTGGGCGCCGAAGCCGAGCACGACCCCGATCACGCCGGCGCTCGCGAGGAGCGGCGCGATGTCGACGCCGAGCAGTTGCAGCACCGTGAAGATCGCGACCCCCCAGACGGTGATGCCGACGACGCTGCTCAGGAGAGACCCGATGGCCGCGGCCCGCTGCTCGGTGCGCTGGGTCAGCAGCATCACCGACAGCTCGGCCGTGCGCGTGACCTTGCGGGTCTGCTCGAGCCGCTCGCGACGGGCGCGCTCGGAGGTGCGCAGGACGACCCGCTTGATGATCCACCCGAGGGTCACCTGCGTGACGAACGCGATGACGACCACCGCGATCAGCTGCAGCGGTATGCCCAGCGCCCAGGCCAGGGCGTCCTGCCACCAACCGGTGTCCTTCGCCCCGCCTGCGGCGTCCACCTCGAGTCCGGCGACTGTCATCGTCGTCACCACCTACGAAAGTCCCGTCCAACGGGCAAGGAAGGCGAGCGTGTCAGCGGACTCCTCGACCGACTTCGACATCGAGCGGGCCCCGTGACCGACATCGCCTTCGGCCCGGATGAGAATCGGACGGGTGCCGCTGGTCGCGTGCTGGAGGGCCGCGCACATCTTGCGCCCGTGCATCGGATCGGTGCGCGTGTCGTTGTCGAAGACGGCGATCATCGTCGCGGGGTAGTCGGTGCCCTCGACGACGCGGTGATACGGCGAGTAGTCGATGAGCCAGCCGAACTCCTCGGCGACCTCTGGGTCTCCGTACTCGACCGTCCAGGTCGGGCCGAGCTCGGAGGTCGTATAGCGGATCATGTCGAGCAGGGGCGCTACGCAGACCACCGCATTGAAGAGCTCAGGTCGCTGGGTCATGGCCGCACCGACGAGCAGCCCGCCGTTCGAGCCGCCGTAGATGCCGAGCTGCCGAGCCGTCGTCCACCCCTCGGCGACGAGAAACTCGGCGGCCGCGTGGAAGTCATCGAAGACGTTCTGCTTGTTGCCGAGCATGCCGTCGCGGTGCCATTCCTCGCCCTCCTCGCCCCCGCCCCGAAGGTTTGCGATGGCCCAGACGCCGCCGGCGGCGACCCAGGCCAGGATGGCGGCGGAGTATCCCGGCGACATCGGGATGCCGAAGCCCCCGTAGCCGTACAGCACCGTCGGCCGGGGGGCATCGGGCTCCTCGGTGGGGGAGACGATGAACATCCGGACGATCGTGCCGTCCTTCGACTCGTAGGTCGACAGCCGTGAATGGACGCGGGGGACGTCGACCGTGCCGGGCGGGCTGGCGAAGTGGCTGAGCTCGCCGGTGCGTCCGTCGAACTGGTAGATCTGCGGCACCGTCGTGTGGTCGGTGTAGACAAACCAGGCAAGGGGCCCCCCGTCGATGTGCTCGATCGGGCCCGCGAGGGTGCCGACGCCAGGCAGGTCGATCGATCGGATGAACGCTCCGTCGTCGGCGCGATGGACGGCTAGCTCGCTCACGCCGTGACGGGTTCGCACGACGAGCAGCTGGTCCTCTGCCATGGCATCGCCGTCCAGGATCGCCGCCGCATCGAGCACGGCCTCGGGGTCCTCGGCGATCAGATCGGTCCAGTCGTCGGCGCCCCAAGAGCCCGGCATCGTCACCGCGAGCCGGCCCATCGGCGCATCGCGGTCGGTGCTCACGAACACCCGGCCGTCGCGTGCGAAGGTGAGCGAGGTCTGAGCATCGACATCGCCTTGGACGAGGACGAAGGCGGGGGTGGCCGGCGCGCTGTCGACGAGGTCGGCGACCCAGAGGTCATTGCGCGGCTCGGTGCCCTCGGAGCTCGAGACCTGCAACCAGCGGCCATCGCGGCTCACGGAGACGCCGTAGTAGTTGGTCATCGTCATGCCCGCGCCGAACACCTCGATGTCCTCGTCTGGCGTCGACCCGACGCGGTGGAGGTACACGCGCCGGTGAAAGTTGCGCTCGGGCTCGGGCAGAAACTCAGGCGCGACCCGACGCACGTAGTAGAAGGCGTTGCCACCGATGAGCCAGGCGATCGGGCTGAAGCGGCAGCGGTCGATCGGGCCGTCGATGACATCGGTCGTCGCGACGTCCATCACGTAGACGACCGACTCCTCGGTACCGCCTTCGGAGAGCTGATAAGCGAGGCGGTCCCCCTCCTTGGAGGGCTGCCAGCTGTCGAGGGTCGTGAGGCCGGACGGGTCGAGGGCCATTGGGTCGATGAGCACCCGCTCTGTGCCGTCCGCCTCGATGACGTACAGCACCGCGAACTGCTGCCCCGGCTCGCGCCTGGTGATGAACCGGCGGGCATTGCGCCAGTACGGCGGCGACACCGCGCCCGCCCCGAGCAGCCGCGCAACCTGCTCCGCGAAGGCATCGCGGGTCGTCCAGGCCTCGCGCTCCGCCTCGGTCAGGGCCCGCTGATCGGCCGACCACAGGGTGGTCCGCTCGTCCGACGACTCCTCGAGCCAGCGATAGGGGTCGGGTACCGCGCGGCCGTGGTGCACGTCTGCGACGTCGGACCTGTAGGCGTCGGGGTAGGTCGCCGTCGCCGCTTCGACACGGGGGGTCAGTGATGTTTCTGATTCAGTCACGCCCCCACCATAAGGTGAACACCGTGCTCCCCAAGGACCCCGGAGGCCTGACGATGAACGACGGCCGAACTCCCCACGTCGCGGTGAGCGCCGAACTCGGCCGGCTCGCCGAGGCACACGGCGTTGCCACCGAGTACTGGGACCAGGCCGGGGGCCGCGTGCGCGTGAGTGCCACGACCGTCACGGCGGTGCTCGGGGCGCTCGGAGTGAGCGCCGTCGACGAGGAGGCCATCGCTGAGGGCCTCGAGCAGGCGCGGCTGCGCGACTGGCGTCGCGTGCTGCCCCCGGTGTTCGTCGGCATGCAGGGCGAGGACCGCCGGCTGCGCGTGCACGTGCCCCATGGGGCCCTCGTTGCGGTCCGAGTCGATCTCGAGGACGGCACTCGACGTCAACTCGCCCAGATGGACTTCTGGGTCGAGCCGCAACTCGTCGATGGCGAGCTCATCGGCGAGGCGAGCTTCACGGTCCCCGCCGACCTTGCCCTCGGCTGGCACACGGTCGTGGCGCAGACAGCCAACGGGAAGACGTCCGGATCCCTGGTCATGACCCCCCGCCGGCTGGACCCCGACTCCAAGCTTGGGCCCCGCCAGTGGGGGTTCATGACCCAGCTCTACGCGACCCGCTCGAGGCGATCCTGGGGCCTGGGCGATCTGCGCGACTGCGCCGACCTTGCCGCGTGGAGCGGCCGCGAACTGGGGGCCGGCTTCCTGCTCATCAACCCCCTTCATGCGGCGTCGCCGATTGCGCCGATGGCCCCGTCGCCGTACCTGCCGGTGACCCGCCGGTTCGCCAATCCGATCTACCTGCGCATCGAGGACATCCCCGAGTTCGATTCGCTGTCATCGACCCTGCGGGCGCGCATCGAGCAGCTGGCCACGACCCTGCAGCTGCGCAACGAGACCAATGCCCTGCTCGACCGTGACGCCGTGTGGGCGGCCAAGCGCACGGCGCTTGAGGTCATCGCAACGGCGCCGCTCTCAGCAGACCGTCGGTCGAAGTTCCTTGCCTACTGCGCTCAGGAGGGCGAGGGCCTCATCGATTTCGCCACCTGGTGCGCGCTATGCGATGAGTTCGGCGCCGAGTCCAGCGCGTGGCCCGCCGGGTTCGAGCACCCGCGCAGCCCCGCCGTGGCGGAGTTCCGCGCCGAGCACCTGGCTGCCGTCGAGTTTCATCGCTGGCTCCAGTGGCTTGTCGACTGCCAGCTGGCGCGCACCCAATGGATTGCGCGCGAGGCTGGCATGGCCGTCGGAGTCATGCACGACCTGGCGGTCGGAGTGCATCCCGAGGGCTCCGACTCATGGGCGCTGCAGGATGTCCTGGCCACCGGCGTCAGCGTCGGCGCACCGCCAGACATGTACAACCAGCTGGGCCAGGACTGGTCGCAACCCCCGTGGCGCCCCGATGCCCTTGCCGACGCCGGTTACGTTCCCTATCGAGACATGCTCCGGACAGTGCTTCGCAATGCAGGTGGGCTCCGCATCGACCACGTCCTCGGACTCTTCCGGCTCTGGTGGGTACCGAGGGGCCTGCCCCCCTACGCGGGCACGTTCGTGCGCTTCGACCACGACGCCATGATCGGCATCCTGTGCCTGGAGGCCGAACGAGCCGGGGCGGTGATCGTCGGCGAGGACCTCGGCACCGTCGAGTCGTGGGTGCAAGACGTCCTGGCCGACCGCGGCATCCTGGGCACGAGCATCCTGTGGTTCGAGAAGGTCGGGTCCGGCGCTGTCCGACGACCGGAGTCATGGCGGCGCGAGGTGCTCGCGAGCGTCACCGTCCACGATCTGCCGCCGACCGCGGGCTATCTGCGAGACGAGCACGTGCGCATCCGAGCAGAGCTGGGCCTGCTCACCCGTCCGGTCGAGGACGAAGCGGCCGACGCGGCCCGCGAGCGGGCAGCGTGGGCGAGCCTGCTCATCCAGTCGCGGTGGCTCGACCCGGCGACCGACCTGGGCACCGACGAGGGCCTCGAAGCCATGGTCATCGCGCTCCATCGGGCGCTCGCGGCATCGCCGGCCAGGCTGCTCGGGGTCGCCCTTCCTGATGCTGTCGGCGACCGCCGCGCGCAGAACCAGCCGGGCACCGACCAGGAGTACCCGAACTGGCGGGTACCACTGACCGACGAAGCCGGGAGCCCCGTCCTGCTCGAGGACCTCATGGACTCGAACGGGCTGGCGAGCGCGCTCGTGGCCGCAGTGCGGCCGACTGCGAATCCGGCCAAGCCCCTAGGCTGGTAGCGTGAATCCCGGACAGGCCCTCCTCATTTTCGTCGGCATCCCAGTCGCCTTCGCCGCCCTTGTCGCACTCCTCGTGTTCGCCGGATCCTGGACCCGTTCGGGTCGGGCCGAGGATGTCGCCGGTGCCGTGAGTGCTGACGGACCGCTGTTCCTCGCGACAGAATCGTCGTTCCCCGACCCGGCGCGACTGCCGAATGAGATCGGCGCCTCGTCATCGACGTTTGCAGGAGGCGGAGCTCATGGCACCTGGTAGTGATTTCTCGAGGGCCCAGCGCCTTGAATTGCAGCGGTCCATCGACCTTGGCCGGCAGATCTGCGGTCTGGGCTTCGGGGTGTTCATCGGCGAGCTGCCTGCTGGTCGTGAGTCGGCCGAGGCTGCTCATGCGCGCTTGGCCGACCCAGCCGGCGCCGTCCTCATCGCCGCCGATCCATCGGCTCGCACCATCGAGATCGTGACCGGCACCCACGCAATGCGCGTGCTCGATGATCGCTCCTGCGAGCTGGCGGTCCTGGCGATGAAGTCGTCCTTCGAGGCCGGCGATCTCGTGGGCGGGGTGCGCGATGCGGTGAACCTGCTCGCGCAGCGCGCCCGGGCGCCAAGAGTGATGCACCAAGACGAACCCGCCTAACCAACCCCCCACTCCCTCTCCCGCCATCTGGCCCAAATTCTGGGCCGGTTGCTTGAAAACGGCCTCTGAGCAGGGAAAAGTTGTCGATGGAGGGTGATTTACTACATCAAGAGTGCATCACTTCATGAT
>CAFBLS010000006.1_pt1 | contig 14628 bp, 13 predicted proteins | sample 7268191 | NCBI WGS metagenome assembly CAFBLS01 (sample SAMEA6814038, study PRJEB35770) | freshwater metagenome | biome: Freshwater; feature: Freshwater reservoir; material: water | place: Czech Republic | collected 2017-05-23 | depth 30m m | reverse complement strand
TCGAACGAGGAACTCCAGGCGTCATCCGAGGAACTGCAGTCCTCCTACGAGGAACTGGCGACGTCGAATGAGGAACTCCAGGCAAGTAACGAGGAGCTGTCGATCTCGAACCGGAACCTGCGTCATCAGACCCACGAGATCGATCGCATGCGTCGAAGCGCTGAGGAGTCCCTCGCCGACTTCACCAGGGTCACCGACGCCCTGTCCGAGGTGGTCTGGCAGCGCGACATGACCTTGGGCACCCTCATCTATGCCAGCCAGGGCATCGAGAGGCTGCTCGGGATCTCAATGTCGGAACTCGGCAGCGATGCCAGCGCGATCGATGCGCTGATTGCTCCGGAGGACATCGACCGTGTGGAGGCGGCCCGTGATCCCCGGGGTCGCGAGTGGTCGGTGGAGTACCGCCTGCGACCACGCGACGGCACCGAACTATGGGTTGTCGAGCGAGCCACCGTGGCCAAGGTGAGGGGCGAGGTCGATCGCGTGGTCGGGACCCTCACCAACATCACCGACCAGAAAGTGGCCGAAGTGCGTGAGCATGAGCAGCGGGTGATCATCGAGGCGGTCTATCGCGCGCCGTTCATGGGTATCGCCATCGTAGATGAGCAGTCGAGGGTGACCCAGGCGAACGACTACTTCTGCGAGCTCCTCGGCTACGCCCCGGGGTCGGTCGACGGCATGCCGCTTGCTGCCTTCGGCTACGTCGAGGACGATCTGGCGGCGGGACCATCCTCGGACGCCATCCCCCTCATGAGCGGGCTGAACACCCGGCTCCTGCTGTGTCGCGACGGCAGCAGGCGATGGGCTGACGTCGAGCGTCGAGCACTCGTCGGCCTCGGAGGCGACAGCGGTACCGCCATGTTCGTCGTCCGCGACATCACGCAACTCCGCGAGCAGACCGAGGAGCTGTCACGACGGGCCACAACCGACGCGGCAACCGGCCTGCTCAACCGCGAGCACTTCCAGCACACCCTGGCGCGGCAGATCGTGAGCGGCGACCAGAAGGGGTCGTCGGTCGCCCTGGTGTGGGTCGACATCGACCATTTCAAGGAGGTCAACGATCGGCATGGTCACGCTGCAGGCGACGAGGTGCTGCGTCGAAGCGCTGAGCGCATCGAAGCCGCTGTCCGGTCCAACGACATCGTCGGGCGACTCGGCGGCGATGAGTTCGGCGTGATCCTCACCAGGTTCGAGGGTGCGGCAGAGCTCGAAACGGTGCTCGGCCGGATCCTGTCGGCGCTGCGTCAGCCAATCGCCATCGGCGAGGCCGAGATCGTCGTCTCGGGCAGCCTCGGGGTTGCCGTCTACCCCGAGGACGGGGTGGCCCCCGACACGCTCATGCGATCGGCCGACGCCGCGATGTACGCGATCAAGAAGCGCCGGGGCGACGGATTCGAGTATTTCAGGCCTGAGCTCACCCGGGAGGCCGAGGCCAGGAGCAGCATGCGCGAGGACATTGCCAGTGCCATTCGCGACGAGCGATTCACGTTGTTCTACCAGCCGATTCTGGACGCCACGACCGGAGCCCTGTGGGGAGTCGAAGCCCTGCTGCGCTGGCGGCGGAACGGCGACGTCGTCGCGGCCGAGCATTTCATCGACTTCTGCGAGTCGAGCGGCCAGATCCGCGACCTCGCACCGCTCACCTTCGCCCTGCTGCGCGGCGACCTCGATGCACTTCGTCGCAGCGGCACCGAAATCGGGCGGGCCTGCGTCAACGTCTCGGTCTCGCAGCTCGAGGACAAGACCTTCACCGAGCTGATGAACTGGTGGCCCTCCCCCACCGGCCTGGCCGGCGTCGTCATGGAGATCACCGAATCGGTCTTCCTGCCCGATCACCACCGCGCGATTGAAACCCTCCACCACCTCACCCACCTCGGCGCCGAGATCTCGGTCGACGACTTCGGATCCGGCTACTCGAATCTGCTCCTGCTCGAGTCGTTGGCACCCACCTGCATCAAGCTCGACAAGTCGTTCCTGGCGTCGAGAGCCTTGGCTGGCCGCGGCGACGAGTTGTCGTCGGCAGCCATCAAGATGGCCCACTCACTGCAGTCCATCGTCGTCGCTGAGGGCATCGAGACCGACGAGCAGCTGGCAAGCGTGCGCGGTCTGGGCGCGAATCTCGTCCAGGGATATGCCATGGCGACGCCAATGCCTCGTGACGATCTCGTCGCATGGATTCGCGAACGCAAACGCGAACCCGCCGGACGCTGAGCCTGAGGGACCCGTGGGCGGACCGGCTGCGTTCGAAGCCCGGCGGATCTGCGAAAGGATAGGTCCATGAGTGCCGTCATGCAGGGCAGGGGCGTCACCGCCGGTCACGGGGATCGTGAGCTGTTCTCCGGCCTCGACCTCGTCGTTGCTCCCGGAGATGTCGTCGGGCTGGTCGGGCCCAATGGGGCCGGCAAGAGCACCCTGCTACGCATCCTTGCGGGCGAGCGCCCGCCCGACGCGGGCACGGTGTCGGTGTCGCCGCCCGGTGCGCATATCGGCTACCTCCGGCAGGAGCATGAGCGCATCCCCGGGGAATCCGTCCGCCAGAATCTCTCGCGACGAACCGACGTGCATGCAGCCCAGGCCGAACTCGACCTTCAGGCCAACGCGCTGGCTTCCGGCGATGAGGGTGCGGGTGATCGCTACTCCGATGCGCTCGAGGCCTGGCTGGCACTCGGCGGAGCCGATTTCGACGAGCGACTCGAGGCCGTCGTCCGCGATATCGGCCTTGACATCGACCTGGACCTCCCGATGACGGCGCTGTCCGGCGGCCAGGCCGCAAGGGTGGGGCTGGCCGCGCTCATCCTCTCTCGATACGACGTCTACCTCCTCGACGAACCCACGAACGACCTCGACACCGAGGGCCTGGAGCTCCTCGAGGATTTCGTCGACGGGGTCGACGCGCCCGTCGTCGTCGTCAGTCACGATCGCGAGTTCCTGGCCCGCACGGTGACCTCGGTCGTCGAGATCGACCGGAGCCTGCAGCAGATCACCACGTACGGTGGCGGGTACGAGGCCTACCTCGACGAGCGATCGGTCTCGCGCCGGCAGGCGCGCGCAGCCTACGAGCAGTACGCCGGGCGCCGCGGCGAGCTCGAAGCACGTGCCCGCACCCAGCGCGCATGGATGGAGAAGGGTGTCAAGAACGCCCGGAGAAAGGCGAAGGACAACGACAAGATCGGACGCAAGTTCCGCTCGGAGGCAACCGAGAAGCAGGCCGCCAAGGCTCGGCAGTCGGAGCGTTTGATCGAACGCCTCGAAACCGTCGCCGAGCCGCGCAAGGAGTGGCAGCTGCAGTTCTCGATAGCGGCTGCACCGCGATCGGGTGAGATCGTCACGGTCGCCCGAGCCGCGACGGTGCATCGCGGCGGGTTCATCCTCGGCCCGGTCGACCTCCAACTCGCCCTGCGCGATCGCGTCGCGGTCACCGGCCCCAATGGCGCCGGCAAGAGCACCCTGCTTGCCCTGCTCCTCGGTCGCCTTGCCCCCGATGAGGGCCTGGTGAGCCTCGGAACCGGCGTCGTCGTCGGCGAGGTAGACCAGGCTCGCGCGCTGTTCGTCGGCGATGAGGCGCTCGTCGACGCCTTCGCAGCCCAGGTGCCGGATTGGCCGACCGCCGACGTGCGCACCCTGCTCGCCAAGTTCGGGCTCGGCGTGCACCAGGTGACCCGTCCGGCCCTGGCGCTGTCCCCAGGCGAGCGCACGCGAGCGGCCCTCGCGCTGCTTCAGGCCCGCGGCGTCAACCTCCTCGTCCTCGACGAGCCCACCAACCACCTCGACCTCCCGGCCATCGAGCAGCTCGAGGAGGCGCTCGAATCCTTCGACGGGACCGTCCTGCTCGTGACACACGACCGTCGAATGCTCGACAGCGTTCGGCTGACACGTCGCTGGCACGTCGATGGCGGCACGGTGGTGGAGATCGCCGCCGACTGAGACCCGCGCCCGATGGGTGCGAGGATGTCCTCCTTCTCGCCCGTCACCGCCAAGGAGTCCCATGTCGTACGAAACGCTCGAGTACTCGGTCGAAGGCAGCATCCTCACGCTCACGCTCTCTCGCCCTGAACAGCTCAATGCGTTCACGGTCACCATGGCTCACGAGCTCGTCGCGGCCTTCGATCGCGCGAGCGCCGACGACGACATCGCTGCGATCGTCGTGACGGGCAAGGGCCGAGCGTTCTGCGCGGGCATGGACCTCAGTCGCGAGGGCAACGTGTTCGGGCTCGACGAATCCCTCGAGCCCACGATGCACGACATGCTCGAGCGCCTCGACGATCCCGAGATCGCGCTCGGCGTGCGCGACACCGGTGGGCAGGTCTCCCTCGCTATCTACCGATGCACGAAGCCCGTCATCGGCGCCATCAATGGTGCGGCGGTGGGTATCGGTGCCACCATGACCTTGCCGATGGACGTTCGCATCGCGTCCGAGCACGCGCGCTTCGGCTTCGTCTTCGGCCGCCTGGGCATCGTTCCCGAGGCCTGCTCGACCTGGTTCCTGCCGCGCATCGTCGGCATCAGTCGCGCCCTTGAACTCGCCTACTCGGCCGACATCGTTGGCTCGGCTGAAGCACTCGAACTGGGCTTGGTTCGCGAAGTGGTTGCGGCAGAAGAACTCCTGCCAACCGCTTATGCACTCGCCGAGCGCTTCGCTCGTGGCAAGTCGAAGGTCGCCACCGCACTCACCCGTCAGATGATGTACCGCAACAGCGGCGAGTCAGGACCGTTCGCGGCCCATCTGGTCGAGTCCCTCGCGATGTTCTACGCAAGCCGCGGCGATGGCAAGGAGGGTGTCGAGGCTTTCCGCGAGAAGCGTGCCGCGGAGTTCACCGGCAGGCCATCGGACCAGATGCCGTCGTTCTACCCCTGGTAAAGGACCGTGGCCGCGGTCAGTGGCCCGTGAACGTCGCGGGGCGCTTCTCACCGAAGGCCGCGACGCCCTCTGCGAAGTCGGCCGACTCGAGCAGAAATGCCTGACCGGCCCGCTCGACCGCCATGACCGACTCGAGGTTCGTCAGCGCCGCCTCGTCGAGCGCCAGCTTCGTCCGGGCGAAGCCCAGGGGCGGACCAGCCACGAGCTGGTCGACCATGCCCGACACCGTGCTGTCGAAGTCGGAGTCGCCAGCGACCGCCGAGATCAAGCCCCACTCCAGGGCCATCGGTGCGGTGATGCGCTCGGCCAGCATGGCCATGCGGGCAGCACGTGCCCGACCGATCGACGCCGTGACCAGTGCCGTGGCCCCGCCGTCGGGCATGAGGCCGATACGCGCGAAGGCCAGCAGGAAGTACGCAGACTCGCGGGCGACGACGATGTCGGCAGCGAGGGCAAGTGAGCAGCCCACGCCGGCGGCCGCTCCGTTGACGGCGGCCAGCACCGGGCGTGGCGAACGGCGAAGCGCAAGGACGAGCCGATTGGCCTCGTCCAGCGTGCGCACTGTGGGCCCCTCCTCGTCTGCGAGGTCGGCGCCCGAGCAGAAGGCCCTGCCCTCGCCGGTGATGACGATGACGCGCGCCTCGGGATCGCCGGCCGCAGCCTCGACCGCCTCGGTCATGCTGGCGAGCGTGCCCGCATTGACCGCGTTCATCCGGTCGGGCCGGCTCAGGGCCAGGCGGAGGACTCCTGCCGAGACCTCTATGTTCACGCCATCATGGGTCGTTGACATCGCATCTCCTTGAGTCCTCGGGCCTTCGAATTCCGCATACTAGCGATAGATTCTGGAGATGAACTCAAGTATCAGCACGGCCCCGCCGAACGCTGCCTACGACGTCGTGGTTCTCGGCAGTGGCGCAGGCGGGCTCGTCGCGGCCCTTGCCGCCACGGGAGAGGGCGCAAGCGTCGCCGTGTTCGAGAAGGCACCTCTGCTCGGCGGGTCGACCGCGATCTCCGGCGGCGTGTCATGGGTTCCGGTAAATCATCTTCAGGACGCCCTCGGCATCGAGGACTCACGCGAGGACGCTCTCGACTACCTGGCCTCTCTCTCACTCGGCCGCATGGATCCGCTGATGGCCGAGGCTTTCGTCGACGGGGCCCGCGAGACCTTCGAGTGGCTCGACGCGACGACCGAACTCGAGTTCACGATCGTGCCGTCGTACCCCGACTACCACCCGGAGAATCCCGGCGGAAGGCCGCACGGTGGCCGATCCCTTGATCCCGGGCTCTTCTCGTACCTCACGTTGGGACCCTGGGCCGAGAAGGTATCCAAGAGCCGTCGCAGTGCGCACCTGCAGATCACCGATACGACCCTCGGCGGCGGTACCGGACTCCTCGACGACCAGACCAAGGCGTACCGCGAGGCCCATGACCTGAGGGGCTGCGGGGCCGGTCTCGTCGGCCCGCTGATCGCGGCCCTCATCGAGCGCGGCGTGCACCTGTCCGTGAACGCCTGTGCAACCGACCTCGTGATCTCCGAGGGACGCGTCAGCGGAGTCATGGTCTCCATCGACGGGATTGCGACGTCGGTCACGGCGCGCAGGGGCGTCATCCTGGCCACCGGCGGCTTCGAGTGGAACCCCGATCTCGTCCGAACGTTCCTGCGCGGGCCGATGACCTCCCCCGCAGGCGTGCCGACCAATACCGGCGATGGCCTGCTCATGGCCATGCGCGCCGGAGCGGGGCTCGGGAACATGGCCCAGGCATGGTGGGTCCCCACGGTCGAGATCCCCGGCGACACCGCCTTCGGCCGGCAGCGGGCCAATCTCGTCAACCGCGAGCGCACCGTGCCGGGCTCGATCCTTGTCAACGGAAAGGGCCAGCGGTTCACCAACGAGGCGAGCAACTACAACGCCCTCGGCGGCGCCTTCCACCAACTCGATGCCGCCGATTTCGCCTACCGGAACCTGCCGTGCTGGCTCATCTTCGACGGCCGCCATGCCCGTATGTACGGGTCCTTCGGCACTCCGCCCGGCGCACCGATCGCCGACTGGATCACCCGCGCGACGTCCGTCCGCGATCTCGCCGCCACCCTGGGGATCGACCCGACCGAGCTGGAGCGCACCGTCGAGCGCTGGAATGGCTTCGTCGACCGCGGGGATGACGAGGACTTCGGACGAGGCGCGAGCGCGTACGACCGTTGGAGCGGCGACGGCGACCAGCGATTCGAGATCGAGTCGACCCTCGGACGCATCGACGAGTCGCCGTTCTACGCCGTCGAAGTCCACTCGGGAACCCTCGGCACCAGCGGCGGACCGCGCATCGATACCAGCGGACGAGTGCTCGACACCGCGGGCGAGGTCATCCCGGGGCTCTATGCAGCCGGCAACGTCGCCGCGGCCCCGACCGCCATGGCATATGGCGGCGCGGGTGGCACGCTCGGTCCGATCATGGTCTTCGGACGCAAGGCCGGCCGCGCAGCCGCCCTCGACTGAGCCGCGGCGCTACGTGCCGAGTGGCGTCTGGCCGCGCGGACGATCAGCCTCGCCCGTGCGGAAGTTCGACATGTCGCCCGCCATCGGGGCGCCTTCGATAGTGGTCGTGCCCTCGTGAACGCAGATGCGATGGATGATGCGCCATTCGCCATCGCGGCATTCGTATCGGTCGAGGTAGCGGCCGAGCCACACCGACCAGGCTCCCCCGTCTCGTGGCAGGAGGTACGTGATGTTGTAGATCTCGCCGCGCGCATGGGCAGGGTCGTCGAACTCGATGCTGTGATTGACATTGCAGTGCATCGACGCCGACCAGCGGTCGTGGGTGCCGACGACTCGATCGCTGAACTCCCATCCACTGCCGACGAACCGGCCGTGATCGTCGGTGGCCTCAGGCCAGTAGGCGCTCTTCATCAGGTCGGCATCGAGGCGGTCGACCCCCCGCGAGTAGCGAAAGGCCGCCTCCCGGATCGCCTCGCGATCAGCCAACAGCTGCGGGTCAACTCGCATGGGCTGCCGCCGACTGTCCGGCCACGCGTCCCATGGTCACGCAGTTGCCGTACGAATTGCCGCTGCCCACGTAGCGCGGGCCGATCACTCCACCGGTCACCTCGCCAGCCGCAAAGAGGCCGCCGATCGAACGACCGGACTCGTCGAGCACATGACCGTCGCGGTCGATGCGCAGGCCGAACGCAGTGAAGCAGCAGGTCGCGGGTCGTACCTCGACGGCGTAGAAGGGACCATTGGTGATCGGCTCGAGGAACTTCGGGTCCTTGAGATAGTCGGCATCCTCCTGCCGGGCGGCCAGCTCGTTCACTCGATCGACCGTGGCCTGCAGGTGCGCGGCGGGGACGTCGATCGCGGCGGCAACCTCGGCGAGAGTGTCGGCCTTGTGCACCTTGCCCTCGGTGAGCATGAGGTCGATGATGTCCAGATTCCAGTGCGGGCTCTGGCGCTTGCTCGACCCGGGGATCTGCTGCTTGTAGCGCGCTACGCCGAGCTCGGTTGCCTCGACGATCGAGCGATGGTCGAAGATCGCGAAGGCCACGTCGCCCTGGGCCTTCATGAGGCCGTCCATGATCCCGTAGGGCGCTGTTTCGTCGCAGAAACGACGCCCGTCGCGATTGACCAGGGTGAGCCAGCCCGGGATGTACGCCTCGTACATCCGATCGAAGTCGGTATGCAGCAGGCGCAGGCCCCGATCGAATCCGGTGAGCTGGGCATTGACGCTGCGCGTGAAATCGACGGCATCGCCGCGGGATCCATCGGCGCCGATGTAGTACGACCAACCGGTGTCGTAGACCGAGGGGAAGAATTCCTTGCGCTTGGCCTCGCTGTTGCCGAAGCCGCCCGTGGCCACGACCACCGAGCCCGCCGTGATGGTGTCGTCGCCGACACCGGCCCCTGTCACCGCGCCACCATCCGAAAGGAGGCGATCGACGCGAAGGCCGAGGGCGAACTCCACTCCGGAGTCGCGGCAGTGCCGCAGCAGCACGTCGACGACAGCCTGTCCCCGGCCGATCGGGCAGTGCACCCGCGGCTTTGTCTCATCACCGCCGAACACCAGCTGCTCGTAGTACTCGACTCCGAGGTCGCCGAGCCACTCGACGGCGGGCCCGCAGCGATCGGTGAGCCGCTGGACGACGCCCGCCTCCACCTGCCACTGGTTCAGGGTCATGTAGTCGTGGAAGAGGTCGGCCGCACTGTCCTGGATCCCGATCGCGCGCTGGTAACGGGTACCAGCCCCCATCATGAGGCCTCCCGAGAGGCGCGAGGATCCGCCGATCACCGGCTCGGACTCGGCCACGAGCACCCGTGCCGCGCCTGCCTGCCGTGCCGCAAGTGCCGCGGTCAGTCCCGCCGCGCCCGAGCCGATCACCAGCACGTCGACATCGGTCTCACGTCCGGTCATGGGCATCGGCTTTCATAGGCATCGGCTTTCATAGGCGTCGGCTTTCATGGGCGTCGCGTCTCATGGGCGTCGCGTCTCATGGGTACCGTCGTGATGCATCGGGGTCAGTCCTTAGCCCGAGGCGGGAAGATGCCGACGTTCGCCGTGATGCCGCCGTCGCACATGTAGACCGCACCGGTGACGAAACTCGCTGCCGGCGACACCAGGAAGCAGATAACCTCGGCCTGCTCGTCCGGCTCGGCCATGCGCTGCAAGGGAATAGGCCTGGTCAACTCCGCTAGGTGCTCCGGGGTGATGCGACCGCCCTGCAGGATCGGGGTCATGGTCGGGCCAGGTGCCGCGACATTGACCCGCACACCCCGTGATGCCCAGTCGAGGGCAGCGGCGCGGGCCAGATTGATCGCCGCCGCCTTCGACGCGTCATACGCCCAGCGATTCGGGTCGGCCCTAATCCCAGAGGTCGATCCGATGACGACGATCGATCCCCCGCCGCCCGCGGCCATCGTCGGTGCTGTCGCCCTGATGCCCTGGACGACCCCACGCACGTTGACCGCCATGATGCGGTCGAAGACCTCGAGGGCGTCGTCAGCCTCCCAGTCGCTGCGACTCGCGATGCCCGCGTTGAGCACGACCGCATCGAGCCGGCCGAACGTCGTCACCGCGGATTCGACCATGGCAATGTTCACCGCCTCCTGGCTCACGTCGCCGAACACGCACGCGAATCCCGGGATGCCCTCGGCCCACGCCAGCGCCTGCGGTGCGATGTCAACGGCGACGACAGCGTGCCCGCGCGAATGAAGCATGCGCGCCGTTGCCTGGCCGATGCCCGTGCCCGCTCCGGTGACAACGGCCACCGGGCCGCCCTCCACCCATGCGGCCACGACTAGCGCACCTCGTACATGTCGTAGACGATCGAGTCGCCATCATTGCGTCCCTGGCCCACCGCCTGCACGGCGTTGAGCCACGCATAGCGTTCGTCGGCCGTCTCGAAGGTGGGAGCCACCGTGTAGGTGCCCCGGTCGCGGTCGCACCGGCCGTGGTAGCTCACGTAGATGAGCGCCCCGTCGTCAGTCTCCAGCAACTGGCGCACGTCGAGGATCATGATCGGCCCTGCCGATGGGATGGCCCAGTCGCCGCCCGCACCGACGATGCTCGCGTTGATCCGTTCGCCCTCCCATCGTCCGTCCGAGATCGCGCCGATGACGCGACGACCGAAGGGCGACTCCCCCAGGCGATGAATCTGACCGCGGGCAACCCGCACGGTCGCGAGCGGGACGAGCTCGAATGGCTGGCTCATGATGCCTCCTGGTTGCGCGGGACCCGAGCGCGCACCGGATCGGTGACGCCGTCCCACCCCTCATGCAAGGTTCGTAGCTCGGCGAAGAATCCGGCTGATCGCTCGGTGTGCCCGTAAAGCTCGACGAAGCAGCCGAGGTCCGCGCGGGCATCGAAGTAGACGACCGGAGCGGAGGTCGTGAGCGACGCAGCCAGCTCATACCCGGCATCGGCGAACGCGGCGACCTGCGAATCCCAGTCCTCGAGCGGTACCAACGCGCACATGTGGTGGAATCCGCCCTCCCCCGGCGCGTACATGTCGCGGTAGATCGAACGGCCGGGGCCAGGCTGGGCGATGAGCTGCACCTGGATATCGCCGCACTGGCCGAAGGCGTAGTCGACCGCGGTATCGCTCGGCTCGCCGCGGTAGGTGAGATCGATGCCGACAAAATCACGCATCACGACAAAGGGGCCCGCGCCCATCACCCGGACCCAGTGGGCGATACCCGACTCAAGGTCGGGCACGACGAACGCAGTCTGCCGCACCGGGTAGCGGAGCAGGGGTGGTTTCACGGGACCTCCATGCCGGGGACGAGCACTGCGACTAGGAGAGGCCGCCGCCGTTGAACCAGCGTTCCATCCGCGGAATATTCGACTCGGCAACGGGCTCGAGCAGGAAGCCATCCGGGGAGCGCACGTAGGAGAACGACCCGTAGCCCTCTTCTGGCGAGACCTGGCTCGCGACGAGAGTCCAGCCTCGGCTCACGAGGTCGCTCGTCAGCGCGGGGACATCGGCCCAGACTCCGGAGTGATGGTTGCCCGGATGATCGCCGGCGAACCACACAGTGTCGGGCGGGCCCTCGATGAGTTCGAGTCGCTGCGGGCCCCTGGTCGAGTAAGCAAACTTGAGCGGCACCGTGCGCTGCCCGTGCTCCGGGGTCCAGATGCGCTGATCATCGCGCTCCACGACCTCGGTCCATTCGAGGCCGAGCGATGCGCCCAGATCAACCACAGCCTGGTGAATATCGCGGACGAGATGGCCGACATGGAACATGCGGGCGGCGTAATCGAATGATGTGCTCTCTGACACGGTGACCTCCAGCGCGGACGCTAGCAGGAAACTGGTGAGCCTCTCAAGTAACTACCGAAAGTCGGCTATGCCAACCGGACTGTGGTCCCCGACATCGAAGACCAGCGGGATGCCGGCCGCCGTCGCCGAGTCGATGCCGCTCGAGGTGTCCTCGTAGGCCACGCATCGTCCGGCATCCACGCCGAGCACCTGCATCGCCAGGAAGTAGACATCAGGCGCCGGCTTGCCGCTCACGACGTCATTCACGGTCACGACGGCATCGAAGAGGTGCCGGATACCGACAGCCTCGAGGGTCTGCTCGACCGCCACCCGCTGGCCCCCGGAGACAACAGCCATCGGAATACGTCCGTGCCACGCGCGCGCAACGGCGACGACATGCTCGCGCGGCTCGAGCAGGTGCGTCGATTCAAGGAAGAGATCGATGCCCTGGGTCGTCACCTCGGCGACGAGCTCATCGCCTGCCGACGGCAGCGCTGCCCTCACGAACGGATCGATGCTGTGCCCCGCCCAGGTATGGAACCACTCGTCGGTCATGACGAAGCCGTGCCTGCCGAACACCTGGGTCCAGCACCTGCGATAGAGCCCAAGGGTGTCGACGAGAGTGCCGTCGCAGTCGAAGAGGAGGGCTGCCGTGCCTGTCGGCGGCTCAAGGCCCCGGATGTCATTCACGTCCTCACCCTGCCACAGCCATCGATGACCCGGTCGACGTGGACCACGCCCAGCAGGGTGCCGACCTTGCCGCCCGTGATCATCAACGTGGCCATGACCAGGGTGTCGAGAGTGATGGACGTCCCAGGATCCGATGCCACCGAAGCCATCGAGACGTTCATGACGGAACTGTCGAGTGCCATGAGGAACCGGCTGGCCGCGAATACACCGAGGACGAGTCCCGCGGCCCCCTGCGTCGTCCTGCTCACCCTCGCGATCCTTATCCGACGTCGTCCTCGTGCGGGGCCTGAATTGCATGTGCGGCGGCTTGTGAGCGTGCAGGCATCGACTCGGGAGCATCCTCGCCAACGAGGGTCGCTGCCGTGCCATGGCTGATGCCGCGGGCCAGCAGGGTTGGCCGTCCGTCATCGGGCGCCCCTGCCCACTGCCGCAGGACCAGCTCGAAGGGCTCCCCCGGCTCGCCGCCGTCAGCACGCCACTCCCAGGAGACGTGGGCGAGCCGCGCCGACGGTGTCGCTCGCACGCTCAGGGCGTCGATTGCATCGAGGATCGCCTGCCGAGTGGGGGGCCGCAGGTACACCCACATTGCGCTGTGCCAGATCACGGTGGTGGTGCCGGCCTCCAGGTCCAGACTGCGGACGAAGTCGGCGCCATCCGCCCGGACGATGCTCGCCGGCACGGCCCTTGCGACGTCCATCGCGCGGCCTAGGCGCTCGAATCGCTCGACGTCATCGACCCACACGTACGAGCTCAGTCGCATTCGGCCCGCCTGCGTGGTCGGGTCGATCGGGTCGAGATCGCACCCGACACGATCGACCACCTGCGGCAGCGGCCCGATCTCCAGACCCTGCAGCCCGGGGAGATGGTCGGCTCGAAGGTTGAGCCCGGCCGACGCGCCAATCTCCCTGAGCCGGACGGGGCTCGGCACTTCAAGCCGCGACAGGGCGCACCGAAGGAGTGCCGCACGGCCCGTCTCATTGGTCGAAGGGGTGCTCGCCATGCTCGCGGAGAGCACGTCGGCGTGATCGACCAGCGCGGAGACGACGTCGGACGAGAACGCGTCCCTGCTCGCCGGGTCAGCGCGGGGAGGAGTGCCGCCGAGCGTTGGCAGGTGCAGGCCCACCGCCGGGGCCCGTCGCTCGAGTGCGAGCAGGTGCACGGCAGCCATGATGCGCAGGCCCGGGAGTGTGCCGAATCGCACTCGCTCGGGCAGATGCTCGGCAAGGCGTCGATCGCCGCAAAGGTCAGCGAGCACCGCTTCGAGCATGAGCGAGGCTACCGGCGACCCGGCCGACAGGCAGTACCGTGCCTGCCAGCGCAGTGCATGTTCGATCGAGACGTCGGCATCGTCGGCTGGCCGGTCGGCGCTCAACGCTGGCTCCTGAATTCGAAATGGTCCACAACGGATTGCCGGCCCCGCTACGGCGACGCGGCGACGTCAGGGTACTCGCGCGCCTACGATGGCGATCGAGGCTTCGGCCGGGGGGTCGTGATTCAGGGGGCAGCGATGGACACGGGCGTGACGCTTGTCTTCGTCCACGGCAAGGGTGGTCTCGAGGCCCGAAGCCTGTGGCTGGCACCGCTCACGGCGGGACTCAACGCCCAGGGCTATCCGACCCTGAACGGCCCGCACGACGCAGTACTCCAGGCCGACTACCTCGAGGCACTGCTCGCCGGTGCCGATGGCCCGCGGCCCGAAGTGCAGTGGGTCCGGCCGATCGGCCGGCAGCAGCGCCAGGACTGGGCCGACTTCCTCCTTCGCCGCGAGGCCCTCGCCGAGGCCATCGACCACGCCCGCAACCAACCGCGTGGGCCCAATCTCTCGCTCCTCGGCGGATCGCTCGTCCCCGACGCGGTCGCAGAGTCGATGGAGGCGGTGGCGTCCTACCGAGGCTCGGGCGAACATCGCCACGCGGCCTGGCGCGCGGTGCTCGACGACCTGCCCGAGCAGGGGGGCGTGATCGTGATCGCGCACAGCCTCGGCTCGATCCTCATGATCGACCTGCTCAAGCGCCTGCCCCCGCTGCTTACCGTCGATCTCCTCGTCACGATCGGATCCCCCATGGGCGTCAAGAGCCTGCGCGCCCATCATCACGGCCTCGACGAACCCGGCCAGTTCCCTGCCGCGCAGGTGCGGGCCTGGGTCAATGTGTACGACCCCGGGGATGCCATCACCGTCGGACGCGGAGCCAGCCAGTTCTTCCCGGCCGCCCTCGACGTCCCGGTACATACCGGTGGCTCGCACAGCCTCACCGCCTACATGAGCCACCCCGTAGTCGCAGCGGCAGTCGGTTTCGCGGCGTTCGGACGTCGTCCCGTGGCTCGCGAAGACGCT
>CAFBLS010000005.1_pt1 | contig 15185 bp, 10 predicted proteins | sample 7268191 | NCBI WGS metagenome assembly CAFBLS01 (sample SAMEA6814038, study PRJEB35770) | freshwater metagenome | biome: Freshwater; feature: Freshwater reservoir; material: water | place: Czech Republic | collected 2017-05-23 | depth 30m m | reverse complement strand
GGCGCCTCTGCCAGTTCAACGGCGACGGCAAGCGGGGCACCGTCTGCGAAGGTGAGCGACGCAATTCGGCCAACCGCGGTGATGTCGTCAATCGCGGTGCGGAGCCGGTCATTGACCTCCGCCGGGGCCGTGATGGTGGCCCGGTCGACCTCGGCCTTCATCGAGGCATTCGCCTCGCTCTTGGCCTTGCGCACGGCAGTGAGGACCGCGGCGACATCGGCGAGCAGTTGCGGATCCTCGCCCGCTGACAGGGCCAACAGGTGGTCATTGCTCGGCCAGGAGGCACGGTGGAGCGAGCCCTCCTTCCACCAACTCCAGACCTCTTCGGTGACGAACGGCAGGAACGGGGCGAACAGCCGCAGCAACGTGTCGAGGCTGACGGCGAGGGCAGCCTTTGCAGAAGCAGCCTTGGCGTCGCCCCGCCCGCCGTAGGCGCGTTCCTTGACGAGTTCGACGTAGTCGTCGGTGAAGTTCCAGAAGAAGGTCTCGGTGACCTCAAGGGCCTTGGCGTAGTTGTACTGCTCGAAGGCGGCTGTGGCCTGCTCGACCGTGGCGGCCAGGGCAGCGAGCATTGCCCGGTCATGGGGTTCGGTGATGGCGGCGTCGTCTGCCGCCGCATCGAGCATGAGCACGAACTTGCTGGCGTTGAGCACCTTGATCGCCAGGCGGCGCCCGATCTTCATCTGGCCGACGTCGAATGCGGTGTCGGTGCCGGGGCGTCCACTGGCCGCCCAGTAGCGCACGGCGTCTGAGCTGTACTCGTCGAGCAGGGCCATGGGCGTCACGACATTGCCCTTTGACTTGCTCATCTTCTTGCGGTCGGGATCGAGAATCCAACCCGAGATCGCCGCATCGGTCCACGGCACGCAGCCTGACTCCAGGTGCGCGCGCACGACACTGCTGAACAGCCAGGTGCGGATGATCTCGTGGGCCTGCGGTCGGCAGTCCATCGGGAATACGCGGCTCCAGAGGTCTGGGTCGCGCTCCCAGCCGCCGGCGATCTGGGGGGTCAGCGAACTGGTGGCCCAGGTGTCCATGACATCGGGGTCGCCCATGAACCCGCCCGGCTGGCCGCGCTGGGCTTCGGTGAAACCGGCCGGCGCGTCGCTGCTCGGGTCGATGGGCAGGTCGCCCTCCTCCGGGCGCAGGATTGCGTCGTAGCGCGGGTTGCCTGCGTCGTCCAGGGCGTACCACACCGGAATCGGTACCCCGAAGAATCGCTGGCGCGACACGAGCCAGTCGCCGTTGAGGCCGCCGACCCAGTTCTCGTAGCGCACCTGCATGTGGGGTGGGTGCCAGTTGATCTCCTGGCCTCGGGCGATGAGGCGGTCGCGGAGCTGCGGGTCGCGTCCGCCATTGGTGATGTACCACTGACGGGTCGTGACGATCTCGAGCGGCTTGTCGCCCTTCTCGAAGAACTTCACCGCGTGGGTGATGGCCCGAGGCTCGCCCACGAGGGCCCCGCTGGCACCGAGGATCTCGACCATGCGCTCCTTGGCGGTGTGGCTGGTCGTGCCGATGATGGCCTCGTAGTTCGCGATCCCGTCGGCGGACGTGATCCACGCTGGCACGTCCGGGAGGATCCGTCCGTCCCAACCGATGATCGGACGCGTCGGCAATTGAAGCTCGCGCCACCACGTCACGTCGGTGAGGTCGCCGAAGGTGCAGATCATTGCGATGCCCGAGCCCTTCTCGGGATCGGCGAGCGCATGGGCGACAACCGGGACCTCGACCCCGAATGCCGGAGTGACCACCGTCGTACCGAACAGTGGTTGGTAACGCTCGTCATCCGGGTGCGCGACGAGCGCGACGCACGCGGCAAGGAGTTCGGGCCGGGTGGTCTCGATGTAGACGATCGTGCCCGGATCCGACGAGGTCGGGAAGCCGATGCGATGGTACGCGCCCGGTCGCTCCCGGTCCTCGAGCTCGGCCTGCGCGACGGCGGTCTTGAAGGTGACGTCCCACAGGGTCGGCGCCTCCGACTGGTAGGCCTCGCCGCGCGCGAGGTTGCGCAGGAACGCGAGCTGGCTCACGCGCTGGGAGTTCTTGTCGATCGTCTGGTACGTCTGCGACCAGTCGATCGACAGGCCCATGCGGCGCCAGAGATCCTCGAAGACCACCTCGTCCTCGACCGTGAGTCGCTCGCACAGCTCGATGAAGTTCTTGCGCGAGATCGGTACCTGCTTCTTGGCATCGGGCTCGGCTGGCGGCTCGAACGCCGGGTCGTAGGGCAGGCTCGGATCGCATCGCACGCCGAAGTAGTTCTGCACCCGGCGCTCAGTCGGCAGGCCGTTGTCGTCCCAGCCCATGGGGTAGAACACCTCGAAGCCGCGCATGCGCTTGTAGCGCGCCATGCAGTCGGTGTGGGTGTACGAGAACACGTGGCCCACGTGCAGCGACCCGCTCACGGTCGGCGGGGGAGTGTCGATCGAGTACACCTGCTCGCGGGTCTTCGTCCGATCGAACGTGTGGAGGCCGGCGGCCTCCCAGACTTCAGCCCACTTCGCCTCGATGCCGTCGAGGGAGGGCTTTTCGGGGACGGAATAGGAGGTGTTCACGAGGGGTCATCCTATTTGGCTCTCAGACCTAGACTGTTGACGTGACGGACCCCTCGGCTCGCGATGAGCAGCAACGGCATGCGGCCCTGGTCAATGAGCTCATGAAGCGCTGGCCTGAGAGCAAGATCGAGCCCTCGCTCGGGCGCATCGCCTCGGTCGTCGAACTCCTCGGCGACCCGCAGCGGAACTACCCGGTCATCCACGTGACGGGCACCAATGGCAAGACGACGACCGCGAGGGTGATCGAGTCACTGCTTCGCCAGTTCGGCCTGCGAACCGGGCTCTTCACGTCGCCGCACCTGCTCGACGCCCGCGAACGGATCTGCTTCGACGGTCAGCCGATCTCGCCGGCCAGATTCGCGCGCACCTGGGACGATGTCAAGCCCTACGTCGACCTCGTCGATGCCCGGTCGCTCGCCGACGGCGGCATCGCGATGTCGTTCTTCGAGGTGATGACGGCCCTGGCCTTTGCCGCTTTCGCCGACGCTCCCGTCGACGTCGCGATCATCGAGGTCGGCATGGGCGGTGCCTGGGACGCGACGAATGTGGCCGACGGCAGCGTATGCGTCGTGACCCCGATCGGCATGGACCACTCGGAGTACCTCGGCGAGACCATCGAAGCGATCGCCACGGAGAAGTCGGGGATCATCAAGGCCGGTTCGCAGGTCGTCCTCGCCGAGCAGGGGCCGGCCGTTGCCGAGGTCCTGATCGGTCGCTGCGTGCTCGAGGGGGCAACTGCCGCACGCGAGGGCATGGAGTTCGGCGTGCTCACCCGCGACGTCGCCATCGGCGGGCAGATGCTCACGATCAAGGGCCTGCACGGGCAGTACGACGATGTGTTCGTCCCGCTCTTCGGCGACCACCAGGCGCAGAATGCCGCGGTCGGCCTCGCCGCCGTCGAGGCCTTTCTCGCGACCGACGTCAAGCTCGACTCCGAGACGGTGCGCGAGGGCTTCTTGATGGTGAGCTCGCCGGGCCGTCTCGAGATCGTGCGCCGGAGTCCGACCGTCATCGTCGATGCCGCGCACAATCCGCACGGGGCCAAGGCTCTGGCGGCCGCGGTCGAGGACTCATTCGACTTCGAGTCGCTCGTCGGTGTCGTCGGGATTCTCGGCGAGAAGGACGCTCAGGGCGTCCTCCTCGCACTCGAGTCGGTGCTCGATCACATTGTCGTGACGACCCCGGCATCGCCGCGGGCGCTCCCGGCTGAGGAGCTTGCGGCAATCGCGTCCGATATTTTCGGCGAGGAACGCGTGTGGATCGAGCCGAAACTCGCCGATGCCCTCGACCGGGCCGTGACCCTGGCCGAGGAGGTCAACGACTACGGCGGCGCAGGGGTGCTCGTCACGGGGTCGGTGGTCCTGGCCGGCGAGGCTAAGCGGCTGATGAAGGGAACTCGCGGCTGATGGAGGCAATCGAATGAAGGTCCTGTGCTCGTCCGTCCTTGCGATCGAGTCGATCGTCGTGTTCCTGGCGAGCCTCGTGGCCTCGACGAACGGGTCGGTCTCCAGTCGCGGTCTTGCCATCGGCCTCGGGTCGGCCCTCGCCGTCGTGCTCATCGCGGCGGTAGGCACGCTGCGGCGGCCATGGGGAGTCGCCCTCGGGTGGGTGCTGCAGGTCGTCGTGGTCGCGCTCGGTTTCTTCGTGCCGCTCATGTTCGTGGTCGGCGGCATCTTCGCCCTGCTCTGGTTCGTGGCGGTCCGCACGGGAAGCCGCGTCGATGCCCTGCGGGCGGCTCATGCCGCAGCGGAGCAACCAGCGGAGTAGAAGTTCTGGTCATTCGTCGAAGCGGGGCCTTGGCTAGGATGACGCAGCATCGCTGGTGCGGTGCATCCGTTTTCTACGAGGAGATGACATGTCCGAGCGCACCCTTATCCTGATCAAGCCCGACGGCGTGGCCCGCGGGCTCGTAGGCGAGGTGCTCGGCCGGATCGAGCGCAAGGGCTTCCGGATCATCGCGCTCGAGCAGCGCACCATCACCGCCGAGATCGCCCAGGCACACTACGCAGAGCACGTCGATCGTCCGTTCTTCGGCGACCTCGTCGCATTCATCACGAGCGCACCGCTGGTCGCTGCCGTGATCGAGGGTCCCGACGCGATCCTGTCCTGGCGCACGATGATGGGCGCGACGAACCCGGCCAACGCGAACCCGGGCACGATCCGCGGCGACCTCGCCACCGAAACCCAGAACAACGTGACGCACGGCTCGGATTCGCCTGAGTCGTCCGCCCGCGAAATCGCACTGTTCTTCCCCGGCCTGAGCTAGGGATGGTCACCTCGTGAAGCCATCCGTCGTCGGACTCACGGCCGGTATCGCGGTCGGAGCCGGCGTCGCCGTCCTGTCCAGAGGTGCCACCCTCGTGCCGTGGCCGTCTCGGGTTCGGGCCGCATTTCCGGTTGTCCTCGGCGGGATGGTGGGGGCATCGGCTGGCCTCAAGGTCGGCATCGGGGCATCCCTTGCTCGAGCTGCAGCGGGCAAGGGGCCAGGGCCCGTCACGACCGTGGCCCCGATCCTGATCGGTGCGGGGGTAGCGGCCGGCACGGCCGCGGCTGTCGCGTACGGCCGCGACGTCCTCCTCGCGCGCATGGCCGAGGAGGGTCGAGGTCTTGACCCGGGATTCGCGACGCCCCCGCTGGCCGAAACCGTGTCGGGCAGTGCCCTGAGCGTCGTCTCGGTCGCCGAGTTGGGCCGTGAGGGTGCTCGATTCGTCGGCACCGCGACGACCGCGGCCGACGTCCGGGCGGTGACGGGCCTCGAGCAGGTCAAGGCACCGGTGCGGGTGTTCGTCGGGGTCGATGCAGCGCAGACGGTCGAGCAGCGGGTGGGCCTGGCCATGGCCGAACTGCGGCGCACGGGCGCCTTCGACCGCTCGGCCCTGCTCGTGCAGGCGCCGGCGGGCTCGGGTTACGCGAACGCCACGCCGGTCGACGTGCTGGAGATTCTCACCCTGGGTGACTGCGCGGCGGTGGCGATCGGATACGGACTCCTGCCATCGTTCTTGTCCCTGGGCAAGGTGGCCGTTGCGGCTCGCACGCAACGACTTCTCCTCGAGGCCATCCGCGACGAGGTCTCGATCCGCCATGCCGCACCCCGAATCCTCCTCTACGGCGAGAGCCTCGGTGCGAAGGTTCAGGAGGCCGCCGTGCCGGCAGGGCCGCTCGACCTCGACGGCTATGGAGTCGCCGCTGCCCTGTGGGTCGGCACCCCTGGCGGCCGTGATGCCGATGTGTTCCATGCACTGTGCGCCGCCGAATCCATCACGGTCGATCGTCCCGAGCAGATCCCCGCGGACCTGCCGAGCCCTCGTCCTCGGGTCTGGTTTCTCGAGCATGACGGCGATCCGGTCGTGCGATTCCGTCCCGCACTGCTGCTGAACCGACCGGCCTGGCTGCCGACGGATGGCACCCGGGGCCGGAATATTCCGGCATCGATGACCTGGATGCCCGGCATCACCTGGGCCCAGGCCATGGTCGACACGTTTTTCGCAACGAATATCAAGCCCGGCGATTTCCAGAGCCTGGGCCATGACTATCGGGCAGACCTCGGAGCCGTGGTCACTGCGGCATACGACCTGCCCATCGATGCACCAACCGCCGGCCGACTCGACGAACGCCTGCGCTCGATCGAGGTCGACCGCGCCGCACGGATCAGCGCACCCGCCTAACCCCCCTTGCCGTTTGTCCCAGGAGGTGGGACAAACGGCAGAATCGGGGTGTTTTTCGGCGGAATTTCGCACGTTGTCCCAGGAGGTGGGACAAACGGGGGGCGGGGCGAAACGGGTGAAAACGGACGGGGGTCCCCGGACCCCGTACGATGAGGGTTCCTAACACCGTCCGAAAGGGCAGCTCACCATGGCTTCATCGTTCGTCGGTCGTGACATGGCCCTTGACCTCGGCACCGCGAACACCCTCGTGTACGTGCGCGGCCGCGGCATCGTCCTGAACGAGCCCTCAGTGGTGGCCATCAACAACACGACCGGTGGCATCCTCGCAGTCGGCTCCGAGGCCAAGCGCATGATCGGGCGCACGCCCGGCAACATTGTCGCGATTCGGCCCCTGAAGGACGGCGTCATCGCCGACTTCGACACCACCGAGCGCATGCTCCGCTACTTCATTCAGAAGGTCCACAAGCGCCGCCACCTGGCAAAGCCCCGGCTCATCGTCTGCGTACCCTCCGGCATCACGGGCGTCGAGCAGCGTGCCGTGAAGGATGCTGGCTACGCGGCCGGAGCCCGCAAGGTGTTCATCATCGAGGAGCCGATGGCAGCAGCGATCGGAGCGGGCCTTCCGGTCCACGAGCCGACGGGCAACATGATCGTCGACATCGGCGGTGGCACCTCCGAGGTCGCCGTCATCTCGCTCGGCGGCATTGTCTGCAGCCTGTCGGTGCGCGTCGGAGGCGACGAGCTCGACAACGCGATCATCCAGTACGTGAAGAAGGAGTACTCCCTGATGCTCGGGGAGCGGACCGCGGAGGAGATCAAGGTCGCGATCGGCTCGGCCTTCCCTGCGCCGGACGAGCCGCACGCCGAGATCCGTGGACGCGACCTCGTCACGGGCCTGCCGCGCACCATCGTGGTGTCGGCCGAGGAAATCCGCCGGGCGATCGACGAGCCAGTCAATGCCATCGTCGATGCGGTCAAGGCCACCCTCGACCGCACCCCGCCTGAGCTGTCCGGCGACATCATGGACCGCGGCATCGTCCTCACCGGCGGTGGAGCACTCCTCAAGGGCCTCGATGAGCGCCTGCGTCACGAGTGCGGCATGCCCATCCTCATCGCCGACCGCCCGCTTGACTGCGTGGTCCTCGGGTCCGGCAAGTGCGTCGAGGAGTTCGACGCCCTCCAGCAGGTACTCGTGTCGGAGCCTCGTCGATAGGTCGCGTTGGCGCTAACCCGCCAGCAGGTCGGCCTGTTCGAATAGGGAGGGAAACCAGATGTTGTCGCGACGTACGCGGGTCCTGCTGGCCACCCTGTTCGTCGCAACTTTGACCTTCGTCATCCTCGACCTGCGCGGGGGCCAGGGCCCGTTCGCGAGTTTCCGCTCAGCCGGGAGCGCGGTCGTCGGCGGTGGCGAACAGGTCGGCAATGCGGTCTACGGACCGTTCCTCGGTATCCGCGAATGGTGGGGAACGTGGGGCGATCAGCGCGAGCAACTCGCCGAACTGACGACGCAGAACAACGAACTGCGCCTGCTCGTCGAGCGCTCGGCCGCCGATCGGGCTCGAGCTGAGCAACTCGATGGCCTGCTGCGCGTGTCCGGAGTCGGCCAGTACCGCATCGTTCCGGCCGAGGTCATCGCAGTCGGTCCCGCCCAGGAGTTCGCCTGGACGGTCACCATCGACGCGGGCAGCGGTGACGGCGTCGAGCGCGACATGAGCGTGATCAACGGCCAGGGGCTGGTCGGGCGGGTCCAATCGGTGACCCGGAACAGCGCGACGGTGGTCCTCCTCGTCGACGCGTCGGTATCGGTCGGCGCGCGCGTCGGCGGGTCGAGCGAGATCGGCATTCTGTCCGGCACCGGCCGACAGGACTCGCTTGAATTCCAGCTCCTGAATCCGGCGGCCGGCTTGGTCAAGGGCGATGCCCTCGTCACCTTCGGGTCCAAGGGCGGACGCCCCTATTCGCCGGGCATTCCGATCGGTGAGGTCGTCGATGTGGCCGGCACGGCCGGGCAGTTGACGCGCATCGCCACGATTCGCCCGTATGTGAACGTCTCGGCGCTCGGGGTCGTGGGGGTGGTCATCCGGCCGCCGCGGGTCGACCCGCGCGACTCGGTCCTGCCGGACCCGTCACGCCCGGTCCTCCTCCCGTCTGCACCGGCAACCGCCAACCCGAGCCCGTCGCCCACGAGTCCCGGCTCGACTGCCATGCCGTCGGCGTCGGCGACGGCGACAGCCGAGCAGGAGCAGGCAGCCACGCCGGTCCCGTCCAGCAGCGGAGGCTTCTGACGTGTGGATCCGGCAGACGGTTCTCTGCGTTGCCCTGCTTGCGTTCGCGCTCATCACGCAGCAGGCGTTCCTCTCCCGCATCGGCCTGCCCGGATCCACCCCTGATCTCCTCCTCGTCACGGTCATTGCGCTGGCCCTCGCGTACGGCCCGGCCACGGGTGCCGTTGTCGGCTTCGGCGCCGGGCTGGCGCTCGATTTCGACCCGGCCACGGCTGGCATCATCGGGCTCAGCGCCGGGATCTACGCGCTCGTCGGGTTCATCACGGGCATTGCGATCGAACCCCGTGACCGCACCCCGCTGGCCCTGCTCGGCATCGCGAGCCTGAGCTGCGGGGCATCCGTCATCGCCTACGGGGCCCTGAACATGGTGTTCGGCAACGAGCGGGTGATCTGGGGCCACGTGCCGCCCCTGGTGCTCACCTCCGCGCTCTACGGACTCCTCCTCGCCCTGGCGGTCATTCCGGTCGTCGCCTGGCTAGTGGGAAAGATCACTCCGGAGGTCAACTTGTGATCAGGACGGAACCGGCGCGGAGTCGGCCGCGTCGTATGGTCAGGGGCATACGGTGAGTTTCGCGAATCGATGAGGACGGCGCCACGCGCCAGCGACTGAAGGGAGCACCCCATGAGCGAGCGGTCGACCCTTCGGTTGATCATCCTCGGGGTGCTCGTCGTCTCGCTTCTCGGAACCCTCGTCGCGCGGCTGTTCTTCCTCCAGGTGATGTCCGAGGACACGTATCGCGCGGCTGCGCAGAGCAACACGGTCCGAGAGATCGTTCATCCGGCCGTGCGCGGGCTCATCCTCGACCAGGCGGGCCGTCCCATGGTCTCGAACCGGACGTCGCTCGTCGTGACGATCGACCGGCCGACCCTGCAGAGGGCGAAGGATGGCGGAATCCACGTCATTGAGCGCCTCGCGAAGGCGCTGCAGATCCCGGCGAGCCAGATCAGCGATCGGCTCAAGACGTGCGGCGCGGAAGGGGCCAAGCCACCGCCCATCTGCTGGAACGGCTCTCCGTACCAGCCGATCCCGATCATCAACGATGTCCGTGCCGCAACGGCGCTGGAGATCATGGAGAACCGAACGGAGTTTCCGGGCGTTACCGCGCGACTCGATGCCATTCGAACCTATCCGAGTCCGTTCGCGGTCAACGCCGCGCACATCTTGGGCTACCTCGGTCCGGTGACCGAGCAGCAGCTCGAGAAGCAGGGCGACAGTCGGGAGTTCGACCGGTTGCGTCGCACCGACGTCGTGGGGAGATCAGGGCTCGAATCCGAGTACGACACGGTGCTGCGCGGCACGCCGGCCGTGACGACGCTGGCGGTCGACACGGGCGGAGCGGTGACCGGCACCCTCGATGAGAAGCCGGCGGTTCCGGGCAGCTACCTCGTCACGAGCCTCGATGCGAAGCTTCAATCCGTCGTCGAGAAGCAACTCGCCGACGCAGTTCAGCGGGCGCGAGACCAGGGGTACCCGGGCGACTCGGGCGCCGCGGTCGTCATCGACGTCCGAAACGGGCATGTCCTCGCAATGGCGAGCTACCCGACCTACGACCCGAAGATCTGGGTGGGCGGGGTCAGCAAGAAGCAGTTCCAGGCGCTCATGGACAGTGACTCGCTCTCGTCGAATGCCATTCAGGGCCTGTTCGCGCCGGGTTCGACCTACAAGGTGATCAGCACCGCCGCGGCAGGCAAGGAGGGCTTCGACCTCTACGGGCAGTACCGATGCCCGAACCAGATCAAGCTCGGGTCGCAGACCTTCCGGAACTTCGAGTCGGCGGCATACGGGCGCATCAGCCTCTCCCGCGCCCTTGAGGTCTCGTGCAACACGGTCTTCTACGGCATAGCCGACAAGTTCTGGATCCGTGGCGGTGGCCCCGACTCGACCAAGGACTCCCCGGACCCGATCGCCGAGGTGGCGCGGATGTTCGGTCTGGGCAGCTACACCGGCATCGACCTGCCGGGGGAGTCCGCTGGCCGCGTATCGAGTCGTCTCTTCAAGGGTGCGAACTGGGAGGCCAAGAAGGAGGTCTGGTGCCAGAACGCGGTGGAGGGGTATCCCGAGACTCGCAAGACCGACCCTGCGCTCGCGGACTATTTCACCGCCCTCGACAAGGAGAATTGCGCGGACGGTTTCCGGTGGCGCGAGGGCGACGCCCTGAACGCAGCGATCGGGCAGGGCGACACGGCGGTCACGCCGCTGCAGCTTGCGATGGTCTACGCGGCGATTGCCAACGGCGGCACCGTGTACGAGCCGCAGATCGTCAAGGCGATCATGGGCCCGGATGGCAAGGTCGTGAAGGAGGTGAGCCCGAAGGTGAAATCAAAGGTGAAGGTGCCGCGGGCGACCATGAACTTCCTCCAGGCATCCCTCCCGGGCGTCACGACCGACGGATCAGGCGAGACCCCGTTCATCGGCTTCCCCCTCGACCGAATCCCGGTGGCGTCCAAGACCGGATCTGCCCAGGTGACCGGCAACAAGGTCTCGACCTCGTGGTTCGCCTCGTATGCGCCGGCGGACAAGCCGCGATACGCCATCGTCATGATGGTGACGCAGGGCGGCACGGGTTCGAAGACGTCAGGGCCGAGCGTGCGAAACATCTACGAGGCCCTGTTCGGCGTTCATGGATCGAATATTGATCCCGCGAGCAGCGTGCTCGTCTCAGGTGCGCCGCTGAAGGCCCTGCCGAATGTGGCCCCGGACGGAACCCCGGAGACCCCTGAGGGCTCGAGCTCGGGCGTTCAGTCGACCCGACCGCAGGCGTCACGATGACCGCCACCACGATGACCGCCACCACGATGACCGGCACCACGATGATTCGGAGTGCAGCGTGAGCAAGTTCTCGTCAACCGAGGTCATCGGCCGGCCCAACACCCGGTCGAGGCAGCGCGGCGCCGCGTATTGGCGTGAGCTCGACTGGGTCCTGCTCGTCGCGGCCCTGGCCACGACCATCTTCGGATCGATCCTCGTCTGGTCGGCGAGCCGCTCCGACATGGCGTCAGCATCGGATCCCCAGTCCTACCTCAAGCGCCATCTGGTCAACGTTGCGGTGGGCATCGGCCTGGGGTTCCTGGCCTCGCGCATCGACTACCGGTGGCTGCGCGCCTACACCCCCATCATCTACGGGCTGTCGGTGTTCACGCTGCTCCTGCCGTTCGTTCCGGGCATCGGAGCCCGGATCGCCGGTGCTCGAGCCTGGATCGACCTGCCCGGCGGCTTCACGCTCCAGCCCTCGGAGTTCGCCAAGATCGCGGTGATCTTGATGATGGCGGCGGTGCTGTCCGAGAAGCAGGACTCCGAGAGCGAGCCGCGTGACAGCGAGGTCTTCGTCTCCCTCGGCGTGGCGGCGCTGCCGCTGCTCATCATCCTTGTGCAGAACGACACCGGCACCGTGCTCATCCTCGCCTCGGTGGCGCTGTCGATCATCGCGGTTTCGGGGGCCCGGACGAGATGGGTCATCGGCCTGATCGCGGGTGCCGTTGCGAGCATCATGGTGGCGATTCAGCTCGGACTCCTCAAGGAGTATCAGGTCGCTCGGCTGACGTCGTTCATCAATCCCTCGGCTGACGCCAGCAGCGGCGCCTGGAACGCGAATCAGGCCCGCATCGCCATCGGCGGCGGCGGGATGACGGGCTACGGGCTCTTCGAGGGACCGCAGACCCAGGGCAGCTTCGTGCCCGTGAACGAGAGCGACTTCATCTTCACGGTGGTCGGCGAGGAACTCGGCTTCATCGGCGCCATCGTGCTCATCGTGCTGCTCGGGGTGATCCTGGCGCGCGGAATCCTCATCGCGCTTCGGGCGGACGACCTCTACGGAAGGCTCGTCGCGACCGGCGTTGTTGCCTGGCTTGCCTTCCAGATGTTCGAGAACATCGGCATGAGCATTGGCATCATGCCCATCACCGGAATTCCGCTCCCATTCGTCTCGGCCGGAGGCACGTCGATGATGGCCTGCTGGGTCGCGGTCGGTTTGCTGGAGAACGTGCGCTTGCACGGAACCCGCAAGTCCTTCGCCTGACGTGCCCCCGCCCGAGCACGACGGGCGGGTAGGCGCCGCCCCGGTAGACTCTGCGGATGACTAGCGCCCCGTCGACGACCTCGGGTTCATCAGTATTCGATCGGCTCGAGCTCCTGCTTCCGCTCGTGAACAAGCCGATTCAGTACGTGGGCGGCGAGCTCAACGCCACCGTGAAGGCCTGGGAGACCACGTCCGTCCGGTGGGCGCTGATGTACCCCGACGCGTACGAGGTCGGCGCGCCCAATCAGGGCGTCCAGATCCTCTACGAAATCCTCAACGAACGCGACGACGTGCTGGCCGAGCGCACCTACGCGGTCTGGCCCGACCTCGAGGCGCTCATGCGGACGCACGGCGTCCCCCAGTTCACCGTCGACGGCCACCGCGAGGTCGGCGACTTCGATGTCTTCGGCCTGTCATTCTCGACGGAGCTCGGCTACACGAACATGCTGACGGCGATCGACCTCGCGGGGATCCCGCTGCTCTCCGCCGATCGCGACGAGCGCCACCCGATCATCGTTGCCGGAGGCCATGCCGCCTTCAACCCTGAGCCGATCGCCGACATCATCGATGCCGCGGTGCTCGGCGACGGCGAGGAGGCCGTGCTCCTCATCACCGACATCGTCCGGGCCTGGAAGCTCGCCGACAGGCCGGGTGGCCGCGATGGCCTGCTCCTCGAGCTCGCAAAGACCGGGGTCATCTACGTCCCGCGGTTCTACGACGTCACCTACCTCGAGGACGGCCGCATTCAGCGGGTCGCGCCCAACCGCCCCGACGTCCCGTGGCGCGTACGCAAGCACACGCTGATGGACCTCGATGCGTGGCCGTACCCCAAGGCGCCGCTCGTGCCGCTGGCCGAGACCGTGCACGAGCGCATGAGCGTCGAGATCTTCCGCGGGTGCACGCGCGGCTGCCGGTTCTGCCAGGCCGGCATGATCACCCGGCCGGTTCGCGAGCGCAGCATCACGGGCATCGCCGCCATGGTCGAGAACGGGCTGCAGAAGACCGGATATGAGGAGGTCGGGCTGCTTTCCCTTTCCAGCGCAGACCATTCCGAGATCGCGGACATCGCCCGAAACCTCGCCGACCGCTACGAGGACACCCAGACCTCGCTCTCGCTGCCGAGCACGCGGGTCGATGCCTTCAACGTCGACCTCGCCAACGAACTGTCTCGCAACGGCCGCCGCAGCGGCCTGACCTTCGCCCCCGAGGGCGGCAGTGAGCGCATGCGCCGGGTCATCAACAAGATGGTCAACGAGGACGACCTCATTCGCACGGTCACGACCGCCTACGCGGCGGGCTGGCGCTCGGTGAAGCTCTACTTCATGTGCGGCCTGCCGACCGAGACCGACGACGACATCCTTCAGATCGCCACCCTGGCCCGTGAGGTCATCAAGGCCGGACGGGCCGCGACCGGCCGCAACGACATCCGATGCACGGTGTCGATCGGCGGCTTCGTGCCCAAGCCCCACACGCCATTCCAGTGGGCAGCCCAACTCGACCACGAGTCGACCGATGCCCGGCTGTTCAAGCTCCGCGACGCCATCAGGGCCGATCGTCAGTATGGCAAGGCCATCGGCCTGAGGTACCACGATGGCAAGCCCGGCATCGTCGAGGGCCTCCTGTCGCGCGGCGATCGGCGGGTCGCGGGTGTCATCATCCAGGCGTGGCGCGATGGCGCCAGGTTTGACGGCTGGAGCGAGCACTTCTCGTACGACCGCTGGATGAAGGCCGCCGAGACCTCGCTGGCCGGTGGGCCCGTCGATGTCGACTGGTACACGATCCGCGAGCGCGAGCGCGCGGAGGTGCTGCCGTGGGAGCACCTTGACTCGGGCCTCGATGCCGAGTGGCTCTGGGAGGACTGGCAGGCGTCGCTCGAGGAGATCGCGGTCGAGGACTGCCGCTGGACACCGTGCTTCGACTGCGGGGTCTGCGACCAGATGGAGACCGAGATCCAGATCGGCCCGACGGGCGTGACGAATCTGCCGATGCCGACGATTCCCGCTCGCCCGCCCGTGATGGCCTAGATCGCCATGGCGCGCAAGCCCCCTGAGCGCGATATCGCACCGACGGTTCAGCGACTGCGCCTGCACTACGCCAAGCGGGGCCGCCTGCGGTTCTCCAGCCACCGTGACTTTCAGCGGGCACTCGAGCGAGCCCTGCGCCGGGCTCAGGTGCCGATGGCGTACAGCGCCGGCTTCTCGCCGCACCCGAAGATCTCTTACGCCAACTCGGCCCCGACGGGGGTCGCGAGCGAGGCGGAGTACGTCGAGATCGGCGTCACGGCAATGTGCGATCCGGGTCGGCTTCGGCAGGCACTCGACGACGCACTGCCGCCGGGACTCGACGTGGTCGACGTGGTCGAGGCGCGCACGCCCGACTTTGTCCAGCGGCTCGAGGCGAGCCTGTGGCAGATCGAACTGCTGGGCATGGACCCCGAACTCGCGGGTCGTGCGGTCGATGCACTCCTGGCCGCCCCGGAGGTTGAAGTGGAGCGGCTGACGAAGAACGGCCTGCGAAGATTCGACGCTCGCGGGGCCGTGGTGGTCATGCGAGTCGCGCCGTCGGCGGATTCGGGCGCGGACTGTGCCATACTCACGGGAGTCGTTCGGCACGTCACACCGTCCGTTCGACCCGACGACGTTCTTGCCGCTCTGCGGCGAG
>CAFBLS010000004.1_pt1 | contig 15442 bp, 15 predicted proteins | sample 7268191 | NCBI WGS metagenome assembly CAFBLS01 (sample SAMEA6814038, study PRJEB35770) | freshwater metagenome | biome: Freshwater; feature: Freshwater reservoir; material: water | place: Czech Republic | collected 2017-05-23 | depth 30m m | reverse complement strand
TCGATCTACCGCGATCTCGGCGTCCGTGCCGGCGAAGGCGTCAGCGTCACGGCGAGCAACGCACCCGCAGGAGGAGCACGATGACCGATTCACAGCTTGGCGCAGTTGGCCTCGATCCCTGGTGGCTGGTGCTGATCAAGGTGGTGGCCATCTTCGCGATGCTCGTGCTCCTCACCCTCTTCACCATCTGGTGGGAGCGCCGCGTCGTCGCGCGCATGCAGCATCGGGTCGGCCCGAACCGCGTCGGCCCCTTCGGCCTCCTGCAATCGCTCATGGACGGCATCAAGCTGGCCCTGAAGGAGGAGATCATCCCCAAGGGCGCCCATCTGGCGGTCTACTGGATTGCGCCGGTCATCTCCGCCACCACCGCGTTCATTGCCTTCGCGGTGATCCCCTTCGGGCCGACCGTGTCGATGTTCGGGGTTCAGACGCCGCTTCAGCTCACTGACTTCCCGGTGTCGGTCCTCTACGTGCTGGCGATTGCGTCCATCGGCATCTACGGCATTGTGCTTGCTGGCTGGTCGTCCGGGTCGACCTACCCGCTTCTCGGCGGCCTGCGCTCGAGTGCCCAGATGATCTCCTACGAGATCGCCATGGGCCTGTCATTCGTCGCCGTGTTCCTGTACGCCGGATCCATGTCGACGTCCGCGATCGTGATCGCCCAGCAGCCAATCTGGTACGCGATCATCCTGCTGCCGTCCTTCCTTATCTACGTCACCGCGATGGTGGGCGAGACCAACCGAGCCCCCTTCGACCTGCCCGAGGCCGAGGGCGAGCTCGTCGGCGGCTTCCATACTGAGTACTCGAGCCTGAAGTTCGCACTCTTCTTCCTCGCGGAGTACATCAACATGGTCACCGTGTCCGCGCTGGCGACGACGCTGTTCCTCGGCGGGTACCTCGCCCCCTGGCCGCTGTCGCTCTGGGACGGCGCCAACAGCGGCTGGTGGCCAATGCTCTGGTGGCTTGTCAAGGTTCAGATCTTCATCTTCGTCTTCATCTGGCTTCGTGCCACCCTGCCGCGCATGCGCTACGACCAGTTCATGAAGTTCGGCTGGAAGGTCCTGATCCCGGTCTCAATCGGCTGGATCCTCATCGTGGCAACGGCCCGGGTCATGCGCGATCAAGTATCGATCACGAACAACGAGCTGCTCATCGGCGGAGCCGCTCTCATCGTCCTGCTGCTGCTCGTCTCGTGGTTGCTCCAGTCGCGATCGGATCGCAGGGAGAACGCCCGCGCCGAGCGTGAGCAGCTGCGAGCGCAAGGCGAGTTCGATGCAATGGCGGGCGGGTACCCCGTGCCTCCGATGCCAGGACAGCAGCCCATCTTCGCGAGTCGCAGGGACAACGCCGGCATCACCATCGTGCAAGAACGTAGCGACGTCACTCAGGAGGCCATCGATGGCTGAACTACCCCAGGTCGTTCGCGGATTCGGGGTCACCTTCTTCACGATGTTCAAGAAGGTCGTCACCGAGCAGTACCCGGAGGATCGAGATAAGTACCCGCCGAAGCCGCGGTTTCATGGACGTCACCAGCTCAACCGCTGGGCCGATGGCCTCGAGAAGTGCATTGGCTGCGAGTTGTGCGCCTGGGCCTGCCCGGCCGATGCGATCTTCGTCGAGGGCGCCGACAACAGCGATGAGGAGCGATTCTCACCGGGCGAGCGCTACGGCAGGGTCTACCAGATCAATTACCTGCGCTGCATCTTCTGCGGACTGTGCATCGAGGCCTGCCCCACTCGCGCGCTCACGATGACCAACGACTATGAGCTTGCCGACTCCAGCCGTGCGGCCCTGATCTACGAGAAGGTCGACCTGCTCGGGCCAATGCTGCCGGGCATGCTGCCCGCTCCGCACGCGATGGTTCCGGGCACGACCGATACCGACTACTACGCCGGCAAGATCAAGGGCTCGGTGCCTGAGCAGGCGGCCCCGGCAGAAGCCGAGGCAACCTCATGAACGGCGAGGCGTGGGTCTTCTGGATCAGCGGCGGGTTCGCCGTCATCGGGGCTCTAGGGCTGGTGCTGTCGCGCAAGGCGGTGCACAGCGCACTCTGGGTTGCGTTCACGATGATCAATCTCGCCATCCTCTACGTCGCCAATGCCGCGCCGTTCCTGGGCATGGTCCAGGTGATCGTCTACACCGGTGCAGTGATGATGCTCTTCCTCTTCGTCCTCATGGTGGTGGGCGTCGACTCGTCAGACTCGCTCATCGAGACCCTGAAGGGACAGCGGCTGCTGGCGATCGTGTTCGGCCTCGGTCTCGCCGGGCTCCTCGTCTTCGGGATCGGCAACGGCCTGATGAACGCCGGCAGCGTCGGGCTCGACGAGGCGAACGCGGCCGATGGCGGCAACGTGCAGGGCATCGCGCGCCTGATCTTCACCGACTACCTCATTGCCTTCGAGGCAACGTCCGCACTGCTCATTACCGCAGCGCTCGGCGCAATGGTGCTGGCGCACCGAGAGCGCTGGACTGCGAGGGCGTCACAGGAGGAGCTCTCCAAGCAGCGGTTCCTCTCCGGCGTGCACCCGGGCAACCTGCCCACGCCTGGCGTCTACGCGCGGCACAACGCAGTCGACACACCGGCGTTGCTGCCTGACGGGTCGATCAGTCTCGAGAGCATTCCGCGACCGCTCGAGGCGCGGGGCGATATCAGGGCCATCGATCACCACGAGGTCAACGAGGTCAAGGAGATTGACGCGCCATGAACCCGTCCAACTACGTGATCCTCTCGGCCGTGCTCTTCACCATCGGCGCCGTTGGCGTGCTCGTCCGCCGAAACGCGATCATCGTCTTCATGTGCGTTGAGCTCATGCTCAACGCCGCGAACCTCGCGTTCGTGGCCTTCGCGCGGATGAACGGCAACCTCGACGGCCAGGTGGTGGCGTTCTTCGTCATGGTCGTCGCTGCGTCCGAGGTGGTTGTCGGCCTCGCGATCATCGTCACCATCTTCCGGACGCGGAGATCCGCGTCAATCGACGAACCAAACCTGCTCAAGTACTAGCAAGCCCTGCCCGCCAGCACTCGGGCAGCTCGACAACGGATAGGACCAGATCGTGACGAACGAGGAGGCGCGGTGATCAACGCCGGCGCTGTCGTCTGGGCAGAGGGTGCACCCGTACTGCAGGAGGTCATGCCTGCGACAGGCGTGTTCTCGCTGATATGGCTGCTTATCGCGTTGCCGTTGTTCGGCGCGGCGGTGCTCTTGCTCGGGGGCCGACATACGAACAAGTGGGGCCCGTATCTCGGGGTGCTGACCGTATTCGGGTCGGCGGTCATCGCCGTGCTAATGCTGCTCGGGCTCATGGCCAGGGGAGCGGAGGAGCGGTCGATCGGGCAGAGCCTGTTCACCTGGGTATTCGCCGGTCGGTTCGAGGTCAACATGGCCTTCCAGCTGGATCAGCTTTCGCTCGTGTTCGTGCTGCTCATCACCATCGTCGGCACCCTGATCCACATCTACTCCCTTGGGTACATGTCGCATGATCCCGACAAGCGCAAGTTCTTCGGCTACCTGAACCTGTTCGTCGGTGCCATGCTGCTGCTGGTCCTGGCCAATAACTATCTGCTGCTGTACGTCGGGTGGGAGGGCGTTGGCCTGGCCAGTTACCTGCTCATCGGCTTCTGGCAGATCAAGCCGACAGCGGCTGCAGCGGCCAAGAAGGCGTTCATCATCAACCGGGTTGGCGATGTCGGCCTGAGCATCGCGATCATGGTCATCTTCGTGACGTTTGGGTCGGTGACCTTCTCCGACGTCTTCGGTCAGGCCGGTTCCGCCAACGAAGGCACGCTCACGGCGATCGGGCTGCTGCTGCTTCTCGCGGCTGCAGGCAAGTCGGCCCAGTTCCCGCTGCAGGCCTGGCTGCTTGACGCGATGGAGGGCCCGACTCCCGTGTCGGCGCTCATTCACGCGGCGACGATGGTCACCGCGGGCGTCTACCTGATCGCCCGAAGCAACGCGATTTACGACCGGGCGGTCTGGGCCGCCACGGCGGTCGTGGTCGTCGGTCTCATCACGATCTTCATGGGTGCCATCATCGGATCCGCGAAGGACGACATCAAGAAGTCGCTCGCCGGCTCGACGATGAGCCAGATCGGCTACATGATCATGGCGGTCGGCCTCGGGCCGATCGGCTATGTCTTCGCGATCTTCCACCTGCTTACCCATGGCGTGTTCAAGGCCGGCCTGTTCCTCGGGGCGGGTTCGGTCATGCACGGCATGAAGGATCAGGTCAACATGCGTCGCTATGGCGCCTTACGCGCGGCGATGGTCGTCACCTTCGTGACATTCATGGCCGGGTACCTGGCGATTATCGGCATCCCGCCGTTCTCGGGTTTCTGGTCGAAGGACGAGATCATCCACGCGGCGTTCGAACGGAGCCCCATCATCGGCGGGCTGGCCATCTTGGCGGCCGGAATCACGGGCTTCTACATGACCCGCATGGTCGCGATGACCTTCTTCGGCAAGGCCCGCTGGGAGGACGACGTGCATCCGCACGAGTCACCCGCCGTGATGACCATCCCGCTCATCATCCTGGCGATCGGCTCGACATTCCTGGGCATGGCGCTGCTCTTCTGGGGCAACATCGAAACGTGGCTCGAACCGGTCGTTGGATTTGCCACCGCGAAGTCGCCGATCTCCACCACGACCACGATCGCGCTGTCACTCGCGTTTGTCATCGTGGGCGCAGTGATCGGCTGGATCAGCTACGCCCGCCGCGAGGTGCCGATCGTCGCGCCCCGCGGCTCGTGGCTGACTCGCGCCGCGCGACAGGACCTCTACGGCGACGCCGTGAACGAGAGCCTGGTCGTGCGACCATCGTTCCTGCTCTCCCGCGTGCTCATCTGGTTCGACAGCCGGGTCGTCGACGGGATCGTCAACGGTAGTGCCGCGATCGTCGGGGGATCATCTGGTCGCCTGCGTCGCTACCAGAGCGGGTTCGCCCGTTCGTACGCCCTGTCCATGGTCGGAGGCGCCGTCTTTGTCCTGCTCGCTCTGGTTCTGGTGAGGCTCTCGTGAACACGTTCCCCTGGCTGACCGCGCTCGGGGTGCTCCCGCTGGTCGGAAGCATCATCGTGGCACTCCTCCCGAAGTCCCGGCCGAGCCTGGCCAAGCAATTGGCCCTGCTCATCGCTCTCGCGACGTTGGGGCTCACCATCGCGATGGCCCTGCAGTTCGATGGCGGGTCCGCGGAGCCCTTCCAGTTCACCGAGAGCTACTCGTGGATTCCAGCGTTCGGGATCTCGTACTCCGTCGGTGTCGATGGCATCGGCCTGGTGCTCGTGGCCCTGGCCGCAACGCTCGTACCGGTGGTCATCCTCGCCGGCTGGAACGATGTCGAGGGCGACTCGTCCAAGGGCTCCGGCAGCGTCAAGGGCTACTTCGCCCTCATCCTCGTCCTCGAGACGTTGATGATCGGCGTGTTCTCGGCCACCGACCTGTTCCTGTTCTACGTCTTCTTCGAGGCCATGCTCATCCCGGTCTATTTCATGATCGGACGATTCGGCGGCCCGCAGCGGGCATACGCGGCCGTGAAGTTCCTGCTCTACAGCCTCGTCGGCGGGCTGCTGATGCTGGCGGCGTTGATCGGGTTGTACGTCGTCTCCGCGAACCTCACGGGCACCGGCACCTTCGACTACCTGTCGCTCGTCGGGCTCGACATCGACCCGATGACCCAACGTCTGCTCTTTGCGGGGTTCTTCATTGCGTTCGCGATCAAGGCGCCGCTCTGGCCATTCCACACATGGCTTCCCGACGCAGCTGCTCAGTCCAAGCCCGGCACGGCGGTGCTCCTCATCGGCGTACTCGACAAGGTCGGCACCTTCGGCATGATCCGGTACTGCCTGCCGATCTTCCCGGCGGCGAGCGTCTGGTACGCGCCCGTCATCATCGCGATGGCGCTCATCGGCATCTTCTACGGAGCCTTTGTCGCGCTGAGTCAGCAGGACATGAAGCGCCTGTTCGCGTACTCGTCGATGTCGCACTTCGGCTTCATCGCACTGGGCATCTTCGTCTTCACCACGATCGGCGAGAGCGGCTCGGTCGTCTACATGGTGGCGCACGGCCTGTCCACGGCCGCACTGTTCCTGACGGCCGGTTTCCTGATGCAGCGTCGCGGCGGATCCAGCATGCTGGGCGACTACTCCGGCGTGAACAAGGCGGCACCGGTGCTGGCTGGCTTCTTCCTATTCGCCGCACTTTCGTCACTGGCCCTTCCGGGCCTCGTGTCGTTCGTCGGTGAGTTCATGGTGCTGCTCGGTGCCTTCCAGCGCTACATGTTCGTCGGCGCGCTCGCCACCCTGGGCATCGTGATCACGGCGGCCTACGTCCTGAGGGTTTACCAGAAGTCCATGACGGGTCCCCTCGCCAGCGGGCTTGAAGGAATGGCCGATCTGAAGGGGCGCGAGATCGCGGCCCTTGTTCCGATCGCGCTGCTCACCCTGGTGCTCGGTGTCTTCCCAGCCCCGATCCTCAACGTCATTAACCCGGCGGTCAATCAACTCATGACGACGATCGGGGCGACCGACCCGCCCACGACGCTGACTACCAGCACCTCCGCTGAAGGGACCCTGCAGTGACCGCGGCAAGCATGAGCGTGCAGGCCCTCGTCGGGCGCTTCGCGACTGACACGCCATTCGAATTGCCGGTGATCGATTACCGGTTGCTGATGCCGATTCTCATCATCCTGGGCGCTGGCGTTGTGTCGGTGGTGATCGAGGCATTCGCGCCGAGGCGAGCCCGGCGTCCGCTGCAACTGATTCTGGTTCTTGGCAGCCTCGTCGCGGCCTTCATCGCGGTGGTCGGCTTGGCCGGAACCCAGACCACGACGGCCGCAGGGTCGATCGCGGTTGACGGCCCGGCCCTGGTCATGCAGGGAGCGATCCTCGTCATCGCGCTGCTGGGTGGCCTGCTCATGGCGGAACGCATGGTCGATCCCAGCGGCGACGCATTTGCGCCTCGCGCTTCGGCCCTGCCGGGATCTGATGACGAGCGGCAGTTCGCTGCGAGGGGATACCTGCAGACCGAGGTGTGGCCGCTCTTCCTGTTCGCGGTCGGCGGCATGCTGCTGTTCCCCGCATCCAACGACCTGCTCATCATGTTCGTGGCCCTCGAAGTGATGTCGCTGCCGCTGTACCTGCTGGCGGGCCTTGCGCGGCGACGCCGCCTGCTCTCGCAGGAGGCGGCGATGAAGTACTTCCTGCTGGGAGCCTTCTCCTCGGCGTTCTTCCTCTACGGTGCGGCACTCATCTACGGCTACGCGGGGTCGGTCGACCTGCCGGTCATCGCGGCGCAACTGAGCGGCAAGCCGTCAGAGTCGGCGATCGTGCTCATCGGGCTCGGCATGCTCCTCGTAGGCCTGCTGTTCAAGATCGGCGCCGTCCCATTCCACCAGTGGACGCCCGACGTGTACCAAGGGGCGCCCACGGCCGTCACCGGCTTCATGGCAGCGACCGTGAAGATCGCCGCCTTCGGCGCGCTGTTCCGGGTGCTCTACGTGGCCTTCGGGGGCATGCGCTGGGACTGGGCGCCGATGATGTGGATCGTCGCGATCCTGACGATGCTCATCGGCTCGATCATCGCGATCACGCAGACCGACATCAAGCGGATGCTCGCATACTCATCGATTGCACAGGCCGGGTTCATCCTCGTCGGCCTGATTGCTGCAAGCCCTGCGGGCCTTGCCGGGGCGATGTTCTACCTCATCGCCTACGGGTTCACGACAATCGGGGCGTTCGCGGTGATCACCATGGTCCGCGACGGAAATGGCGAGGCCACGCACCTGTCGAAGTGGGCGGGCCTCGGCAAGAAGTCGCCGCTCGTGGCCACCCTCTTCTCTGTCTTCATGCTGTCCCTCGCGGGTATACCGCTGACAAGCGGGTTCATCGGGAAGTTCAGCGTGTTTACGGCCGCCATCGAGGCCGGGGCCGGATGGCTCGTCATCGTGGCGGTGGTTGCCTCACTTATCGCAGCCTTCTTCTACGTCCGCGTTATCGTCCTCATGTTCTTCTCCGAGCCCAATGATCAGACGGCGACCGTGGCGATCCCGAGCGTCTTCACGACGATCGCACTGGCTGCAGCCGCGACCATCACGATCGTTCTCGGCATCGTGCCCCAGCCGCTTATCGAATTGCTCGCCAATGCCGATGTCTTTGTCCGGTAGTACCGTGAGGCCATGAGTCATCAGTCCTTGGATCTGCTCTCGCCAGATCCCGTTCTCGAGGCGTCCTTGGCCATCGGGCTGGCGGAGGTCGAGCGGGAGCTTCGCGAGTCGGTCCGCAGTGATTCGCCCTTCATCAACGAGGCTGCTGGCTACCTTGTCGATGCGGGCGGTAAGCGATTTCGGCCGTTGCTCGTCTTGCTGGCGGCCCAGTTCGGTGATCCGGTGCGACCGGAGGTCATCAAGTCGGCCGTATCGGTTGAGTTGACGCATCTGGCAACCCTGTACCACGACGATGTCATGGACGAGGCTCCGCTGAGACGGGGTGCGTCAAGCGCGAACTCGCGCTGGGGCAATTCGGTCGCGATCCTCACCGGCGACTTCCTCTTCGCTCGCACCTCGGCGATCCTGGCCGACCTCGGCCCGGAGGCCGTGCGCATCCAGGCCCGTACCTTTGAGCGGCTGTGCATTGGGCAGATCCTCGAGACGGTGGGCCCAGAGCAGGGCAATGATCCCGTCAAGCACCACCTGCAGGTCCTCGCCGACAAGACTGGCTCGCTCATCGCGGCTTCGGGTCGCTACGGTGCCCTGATGTCGGGCGCTGACCCCGCAACCGTCGAGGTCCTTGCCCAGTTCGGCGAATGCATCGGAGTGGCCTTCCAGCTGGCTGATGACCTCGTCGACATCACCAGTGAGTCCGATCAGTCAGGGAAGACGCCCGGTACCGACCTTCGCGAAGGGGTACCCACCCTGGCCGCCCTGATCGCCCTTGGTGGGCAGGCCGAAGGCGATGCCAGGCTGCGCGAGCTGCTGTCCCGTCCGATCCCAGATGATGCGGAGCACGCCGAGGCGCTGTCCCTGCTGCGAGGGCACGTGGCGCTCGATGAGGCTCGCATGGAAGCCCGTCGATGGGCAGATGAGGCCCGTAGGGTGCTGGCGGTGCTGCCTGATGGCGGCGCCCGTCAGACCCTTGAACTGCTCTGCGACTACGTGGTTTCGCGCACCGGCTGATTAGTCGGGTTCGATGACCTGAAGTGATCCTGGGTCGAGCACGTCAGCGCGTTGACCGCTGGCCCGGCGGGCCTGGCGCAGCGTGTCGAACGTGAACACCATCAGCGCGATCCAGACGATGAAGAACCCCAACCACTGGCCGCTCGACATCACCTCGCCGAAGATCGTTACACCCATGATGAATTGCAGGATGGGTGTCAGGTACTGAAGGACGCCGAGGGTCGACAGCGGGATGCGGGTGGCGGCTGCCCCGAACGTGATGAGCGGGATCGCGGTCACGGGTCCGAGCAGGATGAGCAGGAGGGTCATACCCGGCCCGTCATGAATGAGAGCGCCGCTGCCATCAGCGAACGCGACGATCATGAGGGTGAGCGCGATCGGGGCTAGGGCCGCGGTTTCGATCGCAAGGCTCTGGACGGAGCCAATGCCCACGACCTTCTTGATCAGGCCGTAGATGCCGAAGGACGACGCCAGGATGAGGCTGATCCATGGTGGATGCCCCGCTGCGAACGACAGGACAAGGACGGCGGACACCGCAAGGCCGATGCCCGTCCACTGGAGGGGCCGTAGCCGTTCTCGGAGGATGACCACTCCGAGGGCGACCGAGACGAGCGGGTTGATGAAATAGCCGAGCGAGGCTTCGACGACCTTGTTGATGTGGACTGCGTAGACGTAGACGCCCCAGTTGATGCTGAGGAAGGCCGCGGCGACGGCGAGCAGCCCGACGGTGCGCCGTGAGTGCGAGACGACCAACAGCGCCCGCCAGCCGCGCGAAATGCTCAGGATGACGCATAGAAACACCAGACACCACACGACTCGGTGCGCCACAACTTCAATGGGCGACACCGAGTCGAGTAGTGCGAAATACAACGGGAACAGGCCCCAGAGCACGTACGTGACGGCACCGAGGATCAAGCCGGTATTCGCCGGCGAACGTCCGGGCCCTGTTGTCAGGACACGTTCCAGGTGTCCTTGCCGTTGAGGAGGGACTGGAGGTCGCCCCCGCCCAGTCGTTCGGTGACCGACTCGATCTGCTCGCGCAGGAGGCGGTCGTAGCTCGGACGGTGGATGTCTCGGAAGACGCCGATGGGCGTGTTCTCGAGGGTGCGGGGGTTCGCAAGGCGCGAAAGGGCGAAGGCCAGGCCGGGATCCTTCGCATGCGCATCGTGGATGAGGATGGCGTCCTCGCCGACGTCAGCGACGTTGACGACGGCGACATGGCCCTCGGGCATGCGTGCCACGCCCTTCTCGCCATCCTTGCCGAACCGAATCGGCTCACCGTGGGTCAGGCGCATCATGAGGTCGTCGCGGGTGTCGTTGTCCTTGAGCGGTTCCCAGGCCCCATCGTTGAAGATGTTGCAGTTCTGGTAGATCTCAACGAGGGCCGTGCCCTCGTGCGCTGCGGCAGCACGCAAGACCTCGGTGAGGTGCTTCCGGTCGGAGTCGATGGTGCGGGCGACGAAGGTTGCCTCGGCGCCGAGGGCCAGCGAGACGGGGTTGAAGGAGTAGTCGAGCGAACCCTCAGGGGTCGACTTGGTGATCTTGCCCTGCTCAGAGGTCGGCGAGTACTGGCCCTTGGTCAGCCCGTAGATGCGGTTGTTGAACAGCAGGATCTTGAGGTTGACGTTGCGGCGCAGCGCGTGAATCAGGTGGTTTCCGCCGATGCTCAGCGCATCGCCGTCACCGGTGATGACCCACACCGATAGATCGGGACGCGACGTGGCCAGCCCGGTCGCGATGGCCGGTGCACGCCCATGGATGGAGTGCAGGCCGAAGGTGTCGAGGTAATACGGGAATCGGGAGGAGCAGCCGATGCCCGAGACGAACACAATGTTCTCCTTGGCAAGGCCAAGATCAGGCAGGAACGCCTGAACGGCCGAGAGGATGGCGTAGTCGCCGCACCCGGGGCACCAGCGCACCTCCTGGTCGGACTTGAAGTCCTTCGCCGACTGCTTCACGTCGGTCTTCGGAACGAGGGTCAGGGCTGGGTATGCGTCAGTGGTCATTGGATCCTCACAGGCTTTCAAGGACGTCGGAGATGACGCCGGCGAGTTCATCGGACTTGAAGGGCATGCCGCGCACCTGGTTGTAGCTGACTACATCGACCAGGTACTTCGCACGCAGAAGGAGCGCCAGCTGGCCCAGATTCATCTCCGGGACGATGACCTTGTCGTACGCCTTGAGCACGTCGCCGAGATTAGACGGGAACGGGTTCAGGTGTCGGATGTGCGCCTGTGCGACCTGCTGGCCCTCCGCACGGACGAGTCGGCACGCTGCGCCGATCGGCCCGAAGGTGGAGCCCCAGCCCAGGATGAGCACACGCGCTTCGCCACTGGGGTCGTCGACCTCGACGTCGGGAATCGTGCGGGCGATCGCATCGATCTTTGCCTGACGCAACCGGACCATCTTGTCGTGGTTGGCCGGATCGTAGGAGATCGTGCCGATGCCATCGGCCTTTTCGATGCCGCCGATGCGATGCTCGAGGCCCTTGGTGCCGGGCTTGGCCCACGGACGCGCGAGGGTTTCCGGGTCGCGAAGGTACGGCCAGAAGGACTCGGTGCCGTCCTCGGCCGTGTGGTTCGGCCCGGTCGCGAAGTTCGGCTCGAAGGTCGGGAGCGATTCGACGTTGGGGACGAGCCAGGGCTCCGAGCCGTTGGCGAGGTAGCCGTCGGAGAGGAGGAAGACCGGGGTGCGGTACTCGACGGCGATGCGGGCTGCCTCGATGGTGGCGAAGAAGCAGTCGGACGGCGACTGCGGCGCAATGATCGCCACCGGTGCCTCGCCGTTGCGGCCGAACATCGCCTGGAGGAGGTCGGACTGCTCGGTCTTGGTCGGCAGGCCCGTCGACGGGCCACCGCGCTGCACATCGATGATCAGCAGGGGGAGTTCGAGCGACACTGCGAGACCGATTGCCTCTGACTTCAGTGCCACGCCGGGTCCCGATGTCGTGGTCACCGCGAGTGCGCCGCCGTATGCGGCCCCAATTGCCGAACCGATGCCGGCGATCTCGTCCTCCGCCTGGAAGGTCATCACGCCGAATCGCTTGTGCTTGCTCAGCTCATGGAGGATGTCCGAGGCCGGCGTGATCGGGTATGAGCCGAGGAACAGGGGAAGGCCCGAGAGCTTCGAGGCGGCCACGAGCCCAAGGGAGATCGCCGGGTTGCCCGTGATGTTGCGGTAGACACCGGCCTTCATCGGAGCGGGTGCGATCTCGTACTGCACGGAGAAGGCCTCGGTCGTCTCGCCGAACGACCAGCCCGCCTCGTAGGCCGCGATGTTGGCCTCCATGATGACCGGCTTCTTCGCGAACTTCGCTCGAAGGAAGCTCAAGGTTCCTTCGGACGGACGGTTGTAGAGCCAGCACAGCAGGCCCAGGGCGTACATGTTCTTCGCCCGCTCGGCGTCCTTCTTCGACATCTCGAAGCCCTTGAGGGCCTCGACGGTCATGGAGGTCAGCGCGACAGCGTGGACGTTGTACGCATCCAGTGAGCCGTCCTCGATCGGATTGGCTGCGTAGCCGACCTTCTCGAGGTTGCGCTTGGTGAACTCATCGGTGTTCACGATCAGGTCGGCGCCGCGGGGCAGGTCATGGAGATTTGCCTTGAGCGCTGCCGGGTTCATCGCGACGAGCACGTTCGGGGCATCGCCCGGGGTCATGATGTCGTGGTCCGCGAAGTGCAGCTGGAAGGCCGAGACACCCGGCAGGGTTCCTGCTGGCGCCCGGATCTCGGCGGGGAAATCGGGCAGGGTCGACAGGTCATTGCCGAGCCCTGCTGTCTCGGAGGTGAATCGATCACCGGTCAGTTGCATTCCGTCGCCCGAATCTCCGGCGAATCGAATAACGACCTTGTTGAGCTTGACGACCTGCTTGGCCACGGCGACACCTTCTATGCGCGGAGCTCAGACTCCATTGACTCGGGCGGTGGGGGACCGGCCGATACTAGGGCGTCCACATTCTGCCCCTTCGCCGCCGCGACCTCTCGCCGGGGTAGCCATGTGGCGTCGGGGGGATGAACAGATGATTAGCCTTGCCCTCATGGAGGTCGCCGAACGCAGGACGCCGGAGCGCGCCTACCGCGTGGCCGGGGCCCCTGCGCTGCGAATCGTGGTGCTCGACGTCGGCCTCGCCTGCTGCGCCCTCGAGGTGGGAGCGGCCATCACCGCCGGCCTGCTGGTGCCCGACGTGGCGGGCCCTGGGGTACCGAAGGGCATCGACGCGACCGTTCTCCTGATCTCCGGAACCGTGACCGATGCACTGGCACCCGGAGTGCTGCGGGCCTGGGATGCCATCGATGGCGCCAGGCACGCGGTGTCCTTCGGCGCCTGCGCGAACACGGGCGGCCCGTACTGGGACGCCCCCACCGTGACCAAGGGCATCGACCAGCTGCTCCCGGTGACCGTGTACGTGCCGGGCTGCCCGCCTCGACCGGAAGCCCTCATCGCGGGGCTCCTCCGCCTCGTCGACGAAACGGCCACCGCGTGATCCGGGTCGATGCGGCCGAATGGCGCTCCACGATTGCCGGCTTCCATGGGTCAGGCTGCACCCTGTTCGGGTTCCTCACCGGCGTCGATCGAGGCGACAGCGTCGAGATCATCGGGCGGGTCGCGCACCCGGAATCGATCGAAGCTCACCTCATCTCGACCACGATTCCGGCCGGGGGCACGCTGCCATCCCTGAACGATCTCTACCTCGGCGCGAGCTGGCACGAGCGCGAGACCGGCGAAATGTTCGGCATTACGTTCGCGGGCCTGACAGACGCGCGGCCGCTCCTACGGCGGGCGCAGCAGGGCTCGCCGCCGCTCCTCAAGTCATCGGTGCTCGTCGCGAGGGTGGTGCGCGAGTGGCCGGGTGCGGCCGAAGCCTCGGACGATGGTCGTCGCGGGGGCAATCCGTCTCGGCGTAGGCAGCGGCCCGCGGGGGTTCCCGAGGGGTTTATGCAGGACGAGGCTGACGGCCGCTCGGCGATTGGCGGGACATGATCCCCGACGAGGCGCACGGGGTCATCGGGCTGCAGCCATCCGCCTGCACCTCGTGCATGATCTGCGTCCGAGAGTGCCCAACCTGGTGCATCGAGCTCGAGAGCCATACCGAGGAGGTGAGCGAGCCCGGTGCCCGACGCCCAAAGACCATCAATGTGCTCGATGCCTTTCGCATCGACTTCGGGCTGTGCATGTACTGCGGCATCTGCGTCGACCTGTGCCCGTTCGATGCCCTGGCCTGGTCGCCGGGCTTCGACCACGCAGCATCGTCCGCCGGGGGTCTCGTCCACGGCATCAACGAGCTCGTGAACTGGTGGCCAGCGACCAACCCGAGCCCCGCTGACTAGTGGGTCAGCGGTAATTCACGAACTGCACCGCGAAATCGAGATCCGCTTCCTTCACGAGGGTCTGGACGGCCTGCAGGTCGTCGCGGCTCTTGCCGGTGACGCGCAACTCCTCGCCCATGACCTGGCTCTTGACGGCCTTTGGTCCCTCGTCGCGGATGAGCTTGCCGATCTTCTTCGCCTGCTCCTGGCTGATCCCGGCCTTGAAGGTTCCGCTGATCTTGTATTCCTTGCCGGACGAGCGAGCGTCGTCAGCCTCGAAGCACTTCAGGCTCATGCCCCGCTTGATGATCTTCTCCTTGAACACGTCGAGCGCGGCCTTGGCACGCTCCTCGGTGCCGGAGGAGATCTCCACGCCGAGCTCGCCCTTCCACTCGATCGTGGTGTCGGTGTTCTTGAAGTCGAAGCGCTGGGCGAGTTCCTTCGCGGTCTGGTTGAGGGCGTTATCGGCCTCCTGCCGGTCGACCTTTGAGACGATGTCGAAGCTGCTGTCAGCCATAGATCCTCCTTGGTGGGAACGAGTACATTCTGGCGGCTCGCGGCCCCGAATTCTGCTCAGGGGGCCCGCGGGTGGGTCTGTGCTCGGCTTCCCAGGCCCCTCGTGGAAGCCAGCCGATCGGCAGATCGACAGGGCCACGGTCGCAGAGTTCGGGGTTCGATTCGGACGAGCGCGGCGCAGTGCGTATGCTTGCCCAGCGCAAGAAAGCAGTGCGTTCGTGTCCGGTCGTTGATCGGGCTACGGAGGCAAGTCCTTCGGGACGAACCTTCAGCGAAGGCATTGCGACAGGCGAGGCAGGTTGCCCGAGCGGCCAATGGGAGCGGGCTGTAAACCCGTCGACGAAAGTCTCCGAAGGTTCGAATCCTTCACCTGCCACGCGCAGTGCACGGCCCCTGAGCGGGGAAACCTGCTCAGGGGCCGTTTCTCATGCCGGGGGGCTACTCGCGGGGCCAACC
>CAFBLS010000003.1_pt1 | contig 16482 bp, 16 predicted proteins | sample 7268191 | NCBI WGS metagenome assembly CAFBLS01 (sample SAMEA6814038, study PRJEB35770) | freshwater metagenome | biome: Freshwater; feature: Freshwater reservoir; material: water | place: Czech Republic | collected 2017-05-23 | depth 30m m | reverse complement strand
GGCACGGCACGAACAATGCGACGAGGTTGCTCGAGCAGGCGGTGCCAACGGCGCGAAACGCCCTTGGCCGACCTGACCTACGAGCGAGTTCCCCGTAGGTATCGACGGAGCCCGCGGGGATGGTGCGCATGTGGGTCCAGACCTCGCGCTGGAAGGGGCCCCCGGGCTGCCACACGGAGATCTCCTCCAGAGCAGCGAACTCGCCGCCTAGGTATCGACCGACAATGCGGGCAACCGGCTCGAGCTCTCCGCGAACCGGGGCGCACCAATCGCCGGGAATCCGACCCATCGCATCCTCGACGCCGCGATATGTCGCGGCCACGACTGCTCCATAGGCCTGCTCGCCGCGATCGCCAACCACGGTCGAGTCGGTCACGATCGTCAGCGCGTCTCCGAGCACGTCGAAGTCGGCGTACTGAAGCACCCGTCCGCTACCGCTTGATCAGCATGTCGGCGACGAGGAAGGCCAACTCCAGGCTCTGCTCACGGTTCAGCCGAGGGTCGCACGCCGTCTCGTAGCGATCGCCCAGGTTGCCCTCGAGGACGCCGCCGGTGCCGCCGACGCACTCGGTGACGTCGTCGCCGGTGAGCTCGATGTGAATGCCACCCGGGAAGGTTCCGAGATTGCGGTGGACCTCAAAGAAGCCGAGCACCTCGTCGATGACGTCGTCGAACAGTCGTGTCTTGTGGCCGGTGGTGGCCTCACGAGTATTGCCGTGCATGGGGTCGCACACCCACACGACGGGCACCCCGCATGCATCGACCTTCTGCACGATGCCCGGCAGGACGTCGCGGACGGCCCCGGCACCCATGCGCGTGATGAGGGTCAACCGGCCCGGGACTCGTTCGGGGTTCAGGATCTCGGCGAGCTCGGCGATCTCGTCGGGCGAGGCCGTCGGCCCGACTTTCACGCCGATCGGATTGCGGATCCTGGAGGCGAAATCGACATGCGCCGCATCGAGCTGTCGCGTCCGCTCGCCAATCCACAGGAAGTGGCCCGAGACGTCGTACGGAAGGCCGGTGCGCGAGTCGATGCGAGTGAGGGCCCGTTCGTAATCGATCGACAGGGCCTCGTGCGCTGCGTAGAACTCGACGCGCTGGAACTCATCCGGGTTGGCGCCGCATGCATGCATGAAGGAGAGCGCGCGATCAATGTCGCCGGCCATCTGCTCATAGCGTTGGCCCGCAAGGGAATCGCGCACGAAGTCCTGGTTCCAGGCATGCACCTGCCGGAGGTCTGCGTACCCCCCCTGCGTGAACGCCCGGACGAGGTTGAGGGCCGCTGCAGACGCGTGGTACGCCCGAACGAGCCGCTGGGCGTCTGGACGACGGAGCGCAGCATCGAATTCGATGGCGTTGACGGCGTCGCCGAGGTAGGAGGTCATCTCGACGCCGTCACGCGTTTCTACGGACTTGCTGCGCGGCTTGAAGTACTGCCCCGCGAGCCGACCGACCTTCACGACGGGCAAGGACGCCGCGTAGGTGAGAATCACCGACATCTGGAGCACGGTCTGCAGACGCGCCCGAATCGAATCGGCGGTGTTCGCCTCGAAGGTCTCGGCGCAGTCCCCGCCCATGAGCACGAACGCCTTGCCCTCCGAGGCAGCGGCGAGCCGCTGCCTCAACTGGTCGCACTCGCCCGCGAACACCAGAGGCGGCAGAACACGAAGTTCGGCGACGGCGCGCTCGAGCTCCTGCTGATCGGGCCACGGGGGCTGTTGCAGCGCGGGTAGGTCGGGCCAGGTGATCGCTCGTGCAGGAGCGGGGGGCATCGATGCGGTCATGGGGTAAGGGTAAGGGAGGAATCAGCCGAAGAAGCTCGACGCCTCTTCGTACCGTGCCATCGGCACGGTCTTGAGCACTCCCGTTGCCTCCTCGAGGGGCACTCTGACGATGTCGGTGCCCTGCAGGGCGACCATCGTTCCCCACGCCTGATCCTTGACGGACGTGACCGCGTTGAGGCCGAAACGCGTGGCCAGCACGCGATCGAACGCCGTCGGCGACCCCCCGCGCTGGATGTGGCCCAGGACCGTCGTGCGGGCCTCGTGCCCCGTGACGTCCTCAATCTTCGCTGCGAGCCACTCGCCGATCCCCGAGAGCTTCACGTGGCCGAAGGCATCGAGGGTGGCGTCCTTCGTGATGAGCGTGCCGTCCTTAGGAAGGGCACCCTCCGCAACGCAGAGGATCGGGGCATAGCTCGCCTTGAATCGCGACTCGACCCATCCGATGACCTCGTCGAGGTCGAACGGCACCTCCGGGATGAGGATGCCGTTGGCTCCGCCGGCCATGCCCGAGTGCAGGGCAATCCAGCCGGCATGGCGGCCCATGACCTCGCAGATGAGGATCCGGTGGTGGGATTCGGCGGTGGTGTGGAGTCGGTCGATTGCCTCGCTCGCCACGGTGACCGCGGTATCGAAGCCGAAGGTGAAATCGGTGGCCGAGAGGTCGTTGTCGATGGTCTTCGGGACGCCAATGACGTTGAAGCCGTGCTCGGTCAGCTTGGTCGCGACCCCGAGGGTGTCCTCGCCGCCGATCGCGATGAGCGCGTCGATGCCGAGCGACTCGAGGTTCTTCTCGATCTGCTCGATGCCGCCCTCGACCTTGAAGGGATTCGTCCGTGACGAGCCCAGGATCGTGCCGCCTCGCGGGAGGATGCCCCGGACCGAAGAAATGTCGAGCGGCACGGTGATGCCCTCGAGCGGGCCCTTCCAGCCATCGCGGAACCCGACGAACTCGTACCCGTACTCGGCAACGCCGCGACGCACGACGGCCCGGATGACGGCATTCAGACCTGGGCAGTCTCCACCGCCGGTGAGCACTCCAACGCGCATGAGCTTGTCTCCTTCACCATGTCGGCCCTGGGTCGGGGCTCGCTGATCGAATCACGCGGCTGTAACCGCTGTCACCGCAGAACCTACCCGATGCATCGCACGGGATGAAGGGCCGACCGGTCACGATCGGCTCGCATCCGGCAAGCCCAGGGCAGTCGTCAGCAGAACACCTGCCCGACTCGCCTGCCGCGACCCATGTGCCGGCTCGACCCCGCGAACTAGGGTGAGCCCATGGGTCAGGCCATCCTCGCGATCGATGCCGGCACCACCGGCGTCACTGCACTGATCGTCGATGGCACGGGTGCAGTGATAGCCCAGGGCTATGCCGAGTTCGAGCAGCACTTTCCTGACGATGGCTGGGTCGAGCATGAGCTCGGCGATATCTGGGCCGCGACGCTCACGGCCGCGCGCGCCGCTACGTCGCAGGCGGCCGAGGCCGGGGTTGATGCTGGTATCGACATCGCTGCCATCGGGATCACCAACCAGCGCGAGACCATCTGCTTCTGGGACAGGGAAACCCTCGGCTCGGCCCGCCGCGCCATCGTCTGGCAGGACCGCCGCACCTCGTCGATGTGCGAGCGTTGGCGCGAACAGGGGCACGAGCCCCGAGTCTCCCAACTCACCGGACTTCGGCTTGATCCGTACTTCTCGGCCACGAAGATCGCCTGGGTCCGCGAGCACGACCCCGTCACCTGGGCCCACGTCGAGTCAGGGCGGGTAGCAATCGGCACCGTCGACTCGTACCTCATCGCGCGCATGACTCGGGGCCTGTTCCACATCACCGATGCGACCAATGCCTCGCGAACCCTGCTGTACGACTTGACGTCCGGGCAGTGGAGCCCGGAACTGTGCGAGCTCTTCGGGGTCCCGGTCGATGCGCTCCCTGAGATCGTCCCGTCCTACGGCATCGTGGCCCGCAGCGATCCAGCGACGTTCCTGGGTCTCGATATCCCGATCTCCGGCATCGCCGGCGACCAGCAGGCCGCGCTCGTCGGCCAGGCCGGATTGTCCAAGGGCGCAGCCAAGTGCACCTACGGCACCGGTTCCTTTCTCCTTGTCCACACCGGCGACGAGCCGGTCCACTCGGGCTACGGGCTGCTCACCACGGTGGCGCTTCAGCACCCGGATGGCTCGCGCGACTATGCGCTCGAGGGAGCGGTGTTCGTCACCGGGGCGGCGGTGCAGTGGCTGCGCGACGGCCTGGGCATCATCGCCACGGCCCCCGAGATCGAGGCCCTCGCAGCGAGCGTGCCGGATTCGGCAGGCGTGGTGTTCGTCCCAGCCCTCACCGGTCTCGGTGCACCCGACTGGGATCCGAATGCCCGCGGAGTCATCCTCGGCATCACTCGCGGCACGAGCACCGCGCACATCGCCCGGGCGACCCTCGAGGCCATTGCCCATCAGGTCGCGGACCTCGTCGGGCTCATGTCGGACGAGGGTGGAGTGCGCCTGACCTCACTGGCTGTCGATGGTGGTGCCTCCGCGAACGACCTGCTGTGCCAGATGCAGGCCGACGTGCTCGGCATCCCGGTCGACCGGTCTGCACAGGTTCAGACGACCGGGCTCGGAGCAGCGCTCCTAGCCGGGCTTGGCATCGGCCTGTGGCCCTCGATCGACTCCATCCGCGGCATCCGGCGAAGTTCCGGACAGTTTGCGGCCCAGCCGCACCGGACCATTGAACGGGCACGGTGGCGCAGCGCGGTCGAGCTGAGCCGGGGCTGGGCTTCACTCAGGTAGAACGTCAGGGCCAGCCTCAGCTGGTCACTCAGGAAGCCCGAGCATCGCCTGCGCATCGGCTGCGCCGCCGGCCGCGATGAGCTCCTTCGCCCGAGTCGCGTACATGTCGACGTACTCCTGGCCGGACAGGGTCATCAATTCGTACATGACCTCGTCGGTCACCGATCGCAGGATGAACCGGTCGTCCTCGAGGCCCTCGTACCTGGAGAAGTCGAGAGCCGGACCGAAGCGCATGCCCACCCGGCGAAGGCTCGGCCGCAGTCGGCCGGGGGGCTGGATCTCGAAGGTGTTGATCATCGCCACGGGGATGACCGGCGACATCGATTCGAGGGCCATCCTGGCGAAACCGGTGCGTCCGCGATACATGGTGCCGTTGGGCGAACGCGTGCCCTCCGGATAGATGCCGAGAAGATTGCCCTCGTTGAGGATCCGGGCTCCGGTGTTGATCGCTGCCTCTGCGGCGCGCCCGCCCGACCGGTCGATCGGCACCTGGCCGACCCCGCGGAAGAACCACGCGGTGAGCTTGCCCTTGATGCCTCGACCGGTGAAGTACTCACTCTTCGCGAGGAAGGTGATCGGGCGGTTCAGCATGAGCGCGAGGAAGAAGGAGTCCGAGAAGGACAGGTGATTGCTCGCCACGACGGCGGGGCCTTCGTTCGGGACGTTCTCACTGCCCTCGAGCCAGGGTCGAAAGAGGACCTTGAGCCACGGTCCGATCACGAAGTGCTTGAGGAACCAGTACAGCAAGGCATCTCCTGATCCGAACACTCCTGCGGAACTTCCTTGAGTGGCAGACTAGCGGCTATGAGCCTGATGCCCAATGCCGAAGCCTGGTCACATGATGGCAGTGATGTCGGGATTCTCGTCCTCCATGGCTTCACCGGGTCCCCGAAGTCGGTCACCCCCTGGGGTCGGTCGCTCGAGGGGCACGGGTGGACGATTCGCGTGCCACGCCTCCCCGGGCACGGCACCCGCTGGCAGGACATGAACATCACGACCTGGGAGGACTGGTATGCGGAGGCCGATCGCGCCTATGGCGAACTGCACCAGCGCTGCTCGTCCGTCTTCGTCATGGGGCTGTCGATGGGAGGCTCCCTGAGCCTGCGCATTGCCCAAGAGCACGGGAGCGATATCGCCGGGCTGGTTCTGGTGAACCCCGCGGTCCACTCCGAACGCCCGGACCGATTCCTGCTCCCGGCGATCCAGCGCTTCATTCCCTCGTTTCCCGGGATTTCCAACGACATCGCCAAGCCCGGCCAGGATGAGGGCGCCTACGATCGCATGCCGCTCAAGGCCGCACATTCGCTCACCAAGCTCTGGTCGACGGTCAAGGCCGATATTGCCAAGGTCACGCAGCCACTGCTGCTTTTCCGATCGAAGCAGGACCACGTCGTCGAGGCATCCAACGCCTCCTGGATCCTGGCCAACGTCTCGTCCGCCGATGCCACCGAGATAGTCCTCCACGACTCGTACCATGTCGCGACCCTCGACAACGACGCCGAGCAGATCTTCTCCGAGAGCGCGGCCTTCGTCCGCAGAAACGCACCGCGATGAGCGCCGCCACTCCGCCCTCGCCCGAGGACGAGGCACGGGCCTGGGATCAGATCGTCGCCGACCTCTCCGGCCAGATCGACTTCGACGCCGCGACGAGCAGCCTCCAGGTCAACGACGCCCCGACGCCAGACGCCTTCATCGATGCCCTGCTCGAGCCGGGCGAACTCGAGTCCGACACGTATCACCCGCCGGAGCCGCCGCCCCTGCCCCGCCCGCGCGATGTCGCCGCCCGATTCGCTTGGGCCGGCGCGATCGGCGGCCCGCTGCTCCTGATCGTGGCGACGCTGCTCTCGTTGGGTACCTTCATCAGCGGCCTCGGTGTCATCGCCTTCATCGCCGGTTTCATCGCGCTGATTGCGCGCATGGACCACAGCTCGGCCGACGACCGGCCCGACGGCGGAGCTGTCGTGTAGCCAGCAGGCCCCTCGCCTCGACCGGACGGACCGCCGGTGCTATCCGTTCGGACGCGCCAGCTCCGCCGCGCCGATGAGGCCCGCGTTGTTGCCCAGGGTCGCCAGGCGCACCTGCGGCGCCGGCCGCTGCTGCTGACCGCTCAGCTTGTCCAGCAGCGTTTGCCTGGCACTCACGAGCAGGAGGTCGCCCGCCTCGCAGACACCTCCCCCGATCACGAACGTGCCGGGGTCGAGGATCGCGCACAGGTCGGCAAGGCCGCGCCCAAGCCACGTGCCGATGACGGTGAATGCTTCGATGGCGACCGGATCCCCCGCTTGCGCCGCCTGCGTCACGTGCACGCCCTGAACCCCCTCGGGCGTTCCATCCCCGAGACCGAGCAGCAGCGACGCCTCGCCGCGCCGATCGGCTGCGAGCGCACGCGCCTCCCGAACCAGGGCGTTCCCGCTCGCATACTGCTCCCAGCAGCCTCCGCGACCGCAGCCGCAGGCCCGTCCGTTCACGACGACATTCATGTGGCCGATCTCGCCGGCAGCACCGTGCGCTCCTCGAAGGAGCTCGCCGTTGATGATGATGCCGCCGCCGATGCCTGTTCCGACGGTGACCATGGTCAACTCGTCGACATCTGCACCAGCGCCACATCGAAACTCTCCCCAGGCCGCCGCATTGCCGTCATTCTCGACGACGACCGGCAGGCTGACGCGCGCCTCGAGGATTGCGCGTACCGGCACCTGCGCCCAGCCCAGGTTGGGTGCGAAGAACACGGTCGAGCGGGCTGCGTCGACAGGTCCGGCAACGCCGAGGCCTACTCCGACGACCTCACCGTCAGACCGCTGCCCGAGTTCTCGCACGACGTCCGACACGACATCGAGGACGTCGGAGGCATCGTTGCGGGGCGTGGGTCGGCGGGCCGTTGCGACAACCGAGCCTTGCTCGTCGACGAGGCCCGCGAGGATCTTGGTGCCGCCGACGTCGACTCCGATGCTGTACGTCACGCTCACAGCCTAGGGCCGCTGATCATCGGGTTGCGGAGGGTCGAGGTCGATCCACGCAACGGCGTGCCGGCCTCGATCGACAGGGTCAGCCGTCTGGGCAATGAGGGTCAGCGCCCGGCAGAGGATGCAGTCGCCGTGCTCGCGCGGATCGGAGTGCTCCGCGTGCGGGGTCACGAGGGCGTGCCGGGCGAGGTCGACCAATTGCTGAGCCCCGGCAGTGATGTTCGACAGGGTCAGCCCGCCGAGCCGAACGCCGGCGAATGAGAACCCTGCCCCTCCCTCAGCGGTGGGATCGTGGCGGCGATCCTCGCTCTGCTCGGCGCCGTGCCCGGAGAACCACCACGGCTGATCGTCGGTCATGACGCCTCGGGCCAGAGGGCAGGAGTTCGTTCGAAGCGAACCACCAGTGTGTCGCCGCGCATGCCCGCACCCGAAACTTCGCAGCGCTGCAGCACCGGCGCGAGCGGTACATAGCGTCGCAGACCCATGGCATCGATGACGAGGGTCGTACCCAGGACGCCAGCCCGCAGACCCGTCGGCGGGACCATTGGCAGGTGCACTCGCAGCGAGTAGCGGCCGTCGTCATGGGCCTGCACAACGACGTCATCCGGTCTCGAGCACGGGGACACGAGCGCGAGACGCTCCGAGATCGCCTCATACGCCGCTGAATCGCCCGGCTCCTCAACCAGCATGGGCACCTGGGCGACGCCGCCGCGCCATGCCGTGAGGGTCGCGAGTCGGTCACGTCGGCGGCCAGCCCATGGCTCCGGCCACCCGCCATCGACAGCAGGAACCTGATTCACGACCACCGAGTCCCAGGCTCCCCCGAGCAGCGAGACGCGGGCCTCGCAATCCGTCACGAAGGATTCGACACCGTGGTTCGGCGCGACGACGAGGCATGTTCGCGTGGCGCGCGAGGCGAGCAACGCTCCGATCTCGCAGACACGAGCCGCGAGCGTCACGTCGAACTCCTCGCCTGCGCTCGCCTGCCCTGGGCCGACGAGGCTCTCGTTGACCATGTCGGGCAGGAAGCAGGTGAGGAATTCGATGAACGCCCAGCCGCGCAGGAGCCGGTCAACATCACCTGCATCCCACACCACGTCCGACCCCGAGTCGACGGCGTCCAGAACCGCGAGCATCTCGATTATCACGCCACCCGCATCGCCGAGCCCAAGCAACGCAGCGTCCGCACGCCTGCTACCGAGCCCGGGCACCGCCCGGACGAGCAGCGCTCCCCAGTCGGTCCCGAGCGGGACCCGGTCAATCCATGCCACCTCACCGCTCGCTGCGCGCAATCCGTGCTCGAGGCTTCTGGCCACCGTGGTGGTACCTGCGCCGGGCTTACCGCTAACCAGCAGTAGCGGCGGTCGCTTCAACACGCTTCTTGAGTCCCTTGAGCGCCGTATCGACGATGACCTTCTCGGCCTTGCGCTTGAGCATGCCGATCATGGGCATCTTCACGTCGACGGCAAGGAGGTAGCGCACCGTCGTGCCGCCATCGGCATTCTCGGTGAGGCTGTAGGACCCCTCCATGGCGGTGAGCATGTCGCCCTTCGTCAACGTCCACGAGACCGACGCGTTCCCCTGCCAGTCGTACTCGAGCTCGTAGGTGTCCTTGATCATGCCCGAATCGACCTTGAACCTGGCGTCGGCCGGTCGGTCGTCGTCCTCGTACTTGCTCAGGATCTCCACGGACGTGATGCCGTCGCTCCACTGCGGGTAGGCCTGCAGATCGGCGATGACCGCCATGACGTCGGCGGGGGACGCATCGATCACGATGCTCGATTCAGTCTTCTCAGCCATGGAATCTCCTGGGTCGGGAACCTCAGGCTACCCGGTCCCCTCGCGTCGGAGGCGACGAGAAGATCTTCGGGGACGGAGGACGCCGCTCACAGCGAGAGTACGTACGGACGCAGCCGACTATGGAAGTGCCCGACGTTGATGCATTCAGTGCGCCCGATACGCATGCGGCTGCGGAGTGGCTGGTGCACGTGTCCGAACAGGTGGTACTCCGGCTGCACATCGCGGATGTACTCGAGCAGCGCAGCGTTGCCGAACTCGAACCGCCGCGCGACGGTGTCGTAGGTCAGCTCGGGGACGAGCGGCGGGATATGGGTGAACAGGACGTCGACCGGACCGAGCGCACCGAGCTTCGTCGCGTACTGCTCCTCGGTCAGCTCGTAGGGCGTCCGCATCGGCGACACCATGCCGCCCCCCACGAACCCCATGCGCACGCCGTGCTCGGTCACGGCCTGCCCGTCGAGCACTCGATGACCCGGACGCACATACTCGGGCCAGAGATCCGGTACGTCGACGTTGCCGAAGGTCAGCAGGGCAGGGGCGGGCATGGCTGCGAACAGCGCCTCGTACTGGACCCGCACCATGTCGCGCATGGCCGCCCAGCGCTCGGTCGGGTCGATGACGCCGCGCCGGGCCCATGCATCGGCACTGAGCGCTCGCGCATCCTCGAATCGGCCTGCGGTGCGGGCCTCGATGTAGGCGCGCGTGTGATCGGCACCGAACAGGTCGGTGTAAATGCCCTGTGTCGGGTCGTCGTAGTCCAGGAACAGGATGAGATCGCCGAGGCACACGAACAGATCGGAGCCCTCGGCCGCCCGCGCGAGGGCCGCCGAGGAGCCGTGCACGTCTGACACCACATGAACCTTCACCATGCGCCAGCCTAAAAGGTGTGCAATGCCCTCGCCCGCGCAGGGCGAATCGCGTAACCTAACAGCGTTCCTGCCGATGCAGATCTGATCCACCCGTTCACCTCCGAGGGAGCCCGGCTGTGCTGACTGAATTCGAACTGCCCGCAGTCGTGCCGGCGATGGACATCGGGAGCCTGACCGACCATCCGCGAACGAATGCCGCAGAGGCTGCCGATCACATCGTGATGTCGGTCGAGCGCAATGGCGCGTGGGTTGGTGTCACCTCGACGGAATTCCTAGCCGAGGTTCAGGCAGTCGCCAAGGGAGTCATCGCCAACGGCGTGCAGCCCGGGGAGCGCGTCGGCATCATGTCGCGCAATCGCTACGAGTGGACCGTCGTCGACTACGCCCTCTGGTACGCCGGGGCCGTGAGCGTTCCGGTCTACGAAACATCGTCAGCCGAGCAGGTCGAGTGGATTCTCACCGACTCCGGGGCCGTCGCGGTGTTCCTCGAGAGCCATCGAAACAAGGCGGTCTTCGACGAGGTCTCCGTACGCATCCCCGAGTGCACCCGGGTCTGGGTCTTCGACGACTCGGTGGTCGAGTCGCTCAAGGCGGACGGCGTCGACGTGTCGGACGAAACCCTCGAAGCCAGGCGTGACGGGGTTACGCCTGACTCCATCGCAACCATCATCTACACGTCGGGCACGACCGGTCGACCCAAGGGCTGCGTCCTGACCCATCGGGCGCTGATGTTCGAGGTCGACAACGTCGTGGAGGGCCTCGGAGACGTATTCCTCGCGCCCGGATCCTCGACCCTGCTCTTCTTGCCCGTCGCCCATGTGTTCGGCCGAATGATCCAGCTCGGGTGCGTGCGTGCGCGCGCCCGCCTCGGGCACTCGGCTGACATCAAGGACCTCCTCCCGATGCTCCAGACCTTTCAGCCGACATTCGTCCTCGCGGTGCCCCGCGTCTTCGAGAAGATCTACAACTCGTCACAGCAGAAGGCCGTCGCCGCGGGCAAGGGCCATATCTTCGATTCGGCGGCACAGGTCGCGATCGACTACAGCACGGCCATCGACGGCGACGGCGTCGGCCTCGTCCTGCGCATCAAGCACGCCGTGTTCGACCGCCTCGTGTACGGCAAGCTGCGCGCGGCACTCGGAGGCCAGGTCCGCTGGGCCGTGTCCGGCGGGGCGCCCCTCGGCTCGCGGCTCGGCCACTTCTTCCGCGGCACCGGCATCACCATCCTTGAGGGCTACGGGCTCACCGAGACAAGTGCGGCCACGACCGTCAATCGTCCGTCCGCAATTCGCATCGGCACCGTCGGTCAGCCCATCCCGGGTGCCAAGGTCAAGGTCGCGGCCGACGGCGAGCTGATGCTCGGCGGCGCCCAGATCTTCTCCGGCTACTGGAACAACGCCACCGCCACCGCCGAGGCGATCGAGCCCGACGGCTGGTTCCACTCGGGCGACATCGGGGAAATCGACGATCGCGGCTTCGTTCGCATCACGGGACGCAAGAAGGAGCTCATCGTTACCGCGGCAGGCAAGAACGTCGCGCCTGCAGTGCTCGAGGATCGAATCCGCGCCAACTGGCTGGTCTCGCAATGCATGGTCGTCGGCGATGCCAAGCCGTTCATTGCAGCCCTGGTCACGATCGACCCGGAAGCATTCCCCGCGTGGCTCAAGCAGGCCGGCAAGCAGCCGGATGCGTCGATCGCCTCGATGGCTTCCGACCCTGACCTCATCGCGGCGATCCAGTTGGCCGTTGACGATGGCAACAAGGCCGTCTCCCACGCCGAGGCCATCAAGAAGTTCGCCATCATGACGACCGACTGGACCGAAGAGGGTGGCCAGATCACGCCGTCGCTCAAGCTCAAGCGCGGCATGGTCATGGCCGAGTGCCAGGCAGAGATCGACGCGCTCTACGGCTGACGCCACCCCGCTAGTCTCAAGCCCGTGGGCAGGCTTCGCGGGTACTCCGATCGGCATCCCATCGCCGTCTTGATCGCTGCCTGGGCGACTTCTCGGGCTCTGCTGATCGCGGCGACGTTCGCCCTGGCCGACTACTTTCTCCCCGATGTCTACCTCTACTCGACCTGGACGATCCTGCTTGACGCACGGCAGTTCCCGGTCGGCGATGCCTACTGGCAGTACCCTCCCGGCGCGGGAGTGCTCTTTGCTCTGTCGGGTCTCGTCGGACCGAACCCCGTCGTGGGATTCGTCATCCTCGCCGTGCTCGCCGATGCCGCGATCCTGGGCCTGCTCATCTGGGCCGCTCGGCGGCAGCACCGCGACCGGTACAGCCCAGCCTCCATGTGGTCGCCGTGGGCCTGGGTCATCGGCGGTATCGCGATCGGGCCCATCATGCTCGCGCGCTTCGACCTCTTTCCGACCCTGTTCGCCGTCGCGGCCATCGTGGCGATCTCGCGCCCCTGGCTGAGCGGCCTTGCGGCCGGTCTCGGCGGGTTGCTCAAGGTATGGCCGGTCCTGATGCTCGCCGCACTCCCCCGCCGTCAGTTGTGGCGCGGTGTCGCGGCGGCAGCGGCCACAGCGGTCATCGGTACGACCCTCATCGCAGTGTGGGCCTCGGGCGGGGTGTCCTTCCTCGGCGAACAGGGCGAGCGCGGACTGCAGATCGAGTCTGTCGGAGCGCTGCCCTACGTTGTCGCGGGGGCTTTCGGGGTGGAGCAGCACGTCGTCCTGCGCTACGGCGCCTTCGAGATCGTCATGCCCGGCGCCGTCACCATCGGCCTGGCGCTCACGTTGATCGGAGCCCTGCTGATCGGAGTGATCGGCCTACAACGCCTGCGCGGCCGACTCGAGGCGGTGGCCCCGGGCGACGTCGCACTTGCGCTGGTCCTGATCTCGGTGGCCACGAGTCGGGTGTTCTCGCCGCAGTACTCCGTCTGGATCGTGGGCGTCGCCGCTGCAGCCAGCATTGACCGTCGCTCACGTCTGCGACGGGTCACGGTGCTGCTCATCATCATGGCCGCCGTGACCTCGGTGCTCTTTCCATGGCTCTACGGGTCATTTCTCGAAACCGAGCCCTTGGCAGTGCTCTTTCACTTCGTGCGCATCTCGCTGCTGCTGGTCTGTACCGTCACGGCAACATGCGTCGTGCTCGTGCCTGCCGCGGTGGACCGAATGCCGGTTATCCGGCGAGTCGCCCCACCCCGGTGAAGTAGCGGTTGTACCAAGGCCCGAGTACGTCACTGATGATCACGCCATCGCCCGGGTTGGCGGCGTGGACCATCTTGCCGTTGCCGATGTACATGCCCACATGATGGACGCTGCCGCCGAAGTAGAAGACAAGGTCGCCAGGCTGGGCCTGGCTGAGCGGGATTCGCCGAGTGGCCCGGTACTGCGAGTAGCTGTAGTGCGGGAGCGAGATGCCCGCCTGCCTCCATGCGCTCATGGTCAGGCCAGAGCAGTCGAAGCTGCTTGGGCCCGTCGCCGCAGCCACGTAACGGTCACCTACCTGGGCGAGGGCGTAGCGAACGGCTGCAGCGGCGCGGCCGCCACCTGAGTAGCCGCCACCGCCGGCGCTGGGGCCGCTAGGCCCGCTGGGCCGACTGGGCCGGCTCTGGCTGCTCTGGTTCAGCTGCTGGGACGTCGAGGCGGCCGTGGCGAGTGCCGCCTTGCGCTCGGCAGCTGCGAGTTCAGCGATGCGGGCGCGCTCGCTGGATTCAAGCCCGGCAAGCACCCGTTCGGCATCGGCGAGGCGACCATCAGCCTCCTGCTTCGCGGCCTTCATCTCATTGCGCACCCCCTGGGCAACGTCCTGCCGTTGCTTGAGTTCAGCTTCGGCCTGAGCAAGGCGCAGGCGGGCTGTCTGCGTTTGGCGCAATGAGGCTGACTGAGCGTGAGCGACCTGATCGAGGGCTGCCGCTTGGGCGAGGAACTGACCCGGATCGTCCGCGAGGAGCACCTGAAGCGACGTATCGATGCCACCGCTCGTGTAGGTGGCTCGAGCGAGGTCATCGACCGCGCCGGAGATCTCTCCGAGCTTGCGCTTCTGAAGCGCGACCTTGCCCTCGAGCCCGGCAAGATCGCCCTCGATGCCCTTGAGCCGGCCCTGGGCCTCGTTGAACCGCTCGGTGGCGGACTCGGCCTGTGCCTGGAGGTCCTGAACCTGGAGGCGGACCTGCTGCAGGTCGCGCGGGGCGGCCTGAACGGACTGGGCACCCGCCACGAGCATCGTGCCTGCCACGAGGATGCTGACCGCGCTTTTCACCGCAGTTGTGAGGACCAAGACTGATCTCCTTCGTCCAGGGCTAACAGCCTGGTTCGACGGAGCCGAGCGGGAGGGGGTTCCCTGACCGGCACTGCAACTTCACACCAAGGTAACAGAACCATCTCGATCCGAGTCGGGTCGTCCCCCGTCGTGCCCGCGGGAGGGCATTGCCCGCTGACGATTCCGGCGGGTTTCGCGCCCGACTCGACCGCTGACCGGGCTCAACTTGCGCGATGGCGCCCTGTGCAGGTGGCGGGCGCCGGTGGCACCAGCCTCAGCGGCGGGACAAGGCCCGAACCGGCCAACGCTTCGACGGCCGCGCGGTGCTCATCGGCAATCTCCGGCGAGAAAGCGAGGCCCGGCGGGCCCAAGAGGACAGAGACAACGCAGTCGTTGCAGGCATCGCCGGCAACGGCGCAGGTACCACAGTCAATAACCATGCGGCTGAACCTACGAGGGGGGTCTGACAGGCAACTCAAACGCCGAGCGCGACCGCGAGATCACGGACCGCCGTCGCCCACTTCCTCCTGCACTGGCCCGCCGAACTCGGGGCGCGGCACGATCTCCACATGGTCGGCGGCCGAGCACCACCGGCACTGCACCTGCTCAATTTCCTCGCTCAGGACCACCGACTCGTCGATGGCCGGCTCCCCCGCCATCGTCAGGTGCCAGAACTCGCGCACCCGCGATGTACGGACGACATCGAATCTCGTGAGGTTGCCGCAGTGGGCACAGCGGAACCGGGACTTGTCGTCTGGCAGGATCATGGTCACTGCGCGAACCTTACCCGCGGCAGGCAGCCGCCGTCGTGCCGCGCCTCTCCTCGGATGTCAGGCCGATCCCATAGCGTTCGATCGTGCACGAGCAACTGACCACCGATGCGCTCGGCAGCATGCTGTCCGTCACCACGTTCGTCGTGGTCGACCTTGAGACCACGGGGGGCAGCCCAGCGCAGGCTGGCATCACCGAGATCGGCGCCGTGCGCATTCGAGGCGGCGAGGTCCTCGGAGAGTTCGCGACGCTGGTGAACCCAGGCATCCCCGTTCCTCCCTTCGTCGCCGCGCTCACCGGCATCAACGACGCTCTCTTGGCCACGGCCCCCCGGCTCGAGGCCGCACTCCCGTCGTTCCTCGAGTTCATGCGGGGGGCAGTCCTCATTGCGCACAATGCCCCCTACGACATTGGCTTCCTCAAGGGCGCATGCGCCTTGCTCGGGTATGCGTGGCCGAACCCGCTCGTCCTAGATACCGCGCGCATCGCCCGCGTGGCACTGCAGCGGGGCGAGGTCCGCAACTGCAAGCTCGGCACGCTCGCGGCCCACTTCAATGCGACCGTTACGCCGACCCATCGTGCCTTCGACGACGCACGCGCCACGGCCGACGTCTTCCACGGCCTCGTGGGCCGGCTCGGCGACTTTGGCGTCCAGACTGTCGAAGATCTGCAGGCGTTCTCGTCCAAGGTTTCCGTTGCCCAGCGGACCAAGCGCCACCTTGCCGCGGGCCTGCCCGATGCACCCGGTGTCTACGTGTTCAAGGACTCATCGGGCGCGGCCCTGTATATCGGCACGTCGAAGAACATTCGCACGCGAGTGCGCGGGTACTTCACGGCATCCGAGACCCGCCGGCGCATGGCCGAGATGGTTGCCATTGCCCATGAGGTGACCCCGATCGTCTGCGCCAGCGCCCTCGAGGCTCGAGTTCGCGAGCTACGCCTCATTGCCGAGCACCAGCCGCGCTACAACCAGCGCTCGAAGCGGCCCGAGAAGCAACTCTGGCTCAAGCTCACCGCCGAGCATGCTCCGCGGATTGTGATCGTCCGGCAGGTACTCCCTGACGAGGCCGACGGGGCCCGCTATCTCGGCCCGTTCACGAGCATGACTGTTGCCCAGTCGGTCTCCGAGACCCTGCTCGAGGCCTTCGCCCTGCGCACGTGCACGCTCCGCATCGCCCGGCAACCTCGTACCAACACCCCGGGCTGCGCTCGCGCCGAGTTGGGCACCTGTGCTGCGCCGTGCACCTCCTCGGGCGATTCGGCGGCCTACTCCGCGTTGGCCGCCGGCGCCCGCCT
>CAFBLS010000002.1_pt1 | contig 16598 bp, 15 predicted proteins | sample 7268191 | NCBI WGS metagenome assembly CAFBLS01 (sample SAMEA6814038, study PRJEB35770) | freshwater metagenome | biome: Freshwater; feature: Freshwater reservoir; material: water | place: Czech Republic | collected 2017-05-23 | depth 30m m | reverse complement strand
CGGCAATGAATTGAACCCCGGCGTCCACTATGTCGTGGGCGGCAACACCAAGGTCTACGGGGCGAGCCTGCCGAGGCTCCGGGAGCGCGATTTCGAGCGCACCGAATACCCAAGTGGAGTGTCTCCGGCCTGGCCCTTTCGGTACGCGGATATCGAGCCGTACTACTCGCAGATCGAGGCCCTGTTCCGGGTGCACGGCACCACGGGCGAGGATCCGAGCGAGCCCTGGCGCAGCCAGCCCTACCCGTACCCGGCCCTGCAGCACGACCCCTACGTGGCCGAGACCGTTACTCGCCTCGAGCGCCAGGGCCTGCACCCGTCGCGCACGTCGATGGGCATCGACCTTCAGCCGGGGGGTTCGTGCATCAGGTGCAGCACGTGCGACGGTTTCCCGTGCCGCCTGGGCGCCAAGTCCGATGCAGAGACCTGCGCCCTCGGGCCAGCGCTCATGGGAGGCAGCGTGCGGCTGCTCACGGGCGTCCGCATCGATCGGATCGAGACCGACGCCACCGACCGCGTCACCAGCCTCGTCGGCGAGAGCGATGGCGAGCCGGTCGAGATCACCGGTGCCTCGTTCGTGCTCTCGGGGGGCGCCGTGAACTCGGCGGTCATGATGCTGCGCAGCGTGAGCGACCGCTGGCCCAATGGAGTGGCGAACACGACAGGCCTGGTCGGACGCAATTACATGGTGCACAACAACACGCATATTGCCGCCGTCGACGCGCGTCGCCGCAATGATGTGGTGTTCCAGAAAACGGTTGCGGTGAATGACTTCTACGAGGATTTCGGTGACGGGTTTCCCGGCGGGACGATCCAGCTCATCGGCAAGGTGCAGGGCAGCATGATGAAGACCCATGCGACGCGAGCGCCACTGGCCCTGCTCAATGGCATGGCCGGCCGCAGCATCGAATGGCTCGTCATGACCGAGGACACTCCGTCCCGTGCGAATCGAGTGCAGGTCAACGCGCAGCACCGCATTCAGGTGTCGTGGCAGCGCACGAACTACGACCGGCATGAACTGCTGCTGGCCCAGGCGAAGAAGGTCCTGCGCAAGGCCGGCTACACCGGTATTTTCGAGCAGCGGTTCGGCATCGACATGAACAGCCACATGTGCGGCACGGTCGTGGCTGGCACCGACCCTGACGAGAGCGTGCTCGATGCGCACTGCAGGTCGCACGAGGTCCGCAACCTCTTCGTCGTCGACTCTGCATTCTTCCCGTCATCGGGCGCCCAGAATCCGGCGCTGACGATCGGCGCCCAGGCGCTGCGCGTCGCGGCGGAGGCGGAGTGGTCCTGAGACCACGTGCCCTGGCAATGTGGGCGGGAGCGCTCGTGACCACGGTGGCCGTCGCGCCGGTCCTGAGTGCTGCACCAGGGGAGCCTGCCGTGCCGCTCACCTCCCAGCAGCTCTCGGCGGCCGGTTTCACCGTCGCCCCGAACACGAAGGCCTGGGGAGCGCCCGTCACGATGAGTGCCGTGACCGGCCCGGTGTGGCAGGACCTCACGATCACCGGGCAGGCACCCGACTCCGTGCCGATCGGCCAGATCCTGACGATGGAGCGTTTCTACGCCACCGGGGGTCCGGGCGCCTTCAAGCCCTTGAACATCACAGCGGTTGTGGGTGCCAACCGTCGCTTCGTCCTGCACTTCCAGTTCGGCTACCCGGGTCTTTGGGGCTACCGGGTCGGCTACCAGGGCCCCGGCGCGCGCCCTGAGTTCATCGGTTTCGAATTCCAGTTCACGACGACGGGCAAGGGCAAGCCGGCGCCGCCTGCTGATGCGTTGGCGGTGTCGCTGAGTCCCAAGCGGCTGGCACGGGCCGGGTTTACCGCCGTGCCGAATGTGTCCGGTTGGGGCGGAACCGCGAAGATATCGGCGACGAGTGCCCCCGCCGGGACGCCAGTACTCATCTCCGGACGGGCCCCGGGCACGGTCAAGCCGGGGCAGCTGCTCACGCTGAACCGATTCATCGCGACTGACACGCGCGGTTCGGGCCACTTCGAAGTCGTCCCCGGAGTGCTCACGACCGTTCGCGACGACGGCACCTATGCCGTGCAGATGGAACTCAACGAACCTGGGCTCTCTGGATATTCGCTGGGCATCGGTGTCGGCCAGCAGTGGGTGGGCATCGAGTTTCAGCTGGAGACCACGGAGCGCACGAACCCCAAGCAAGGGTGAAGCCCCCTCCTGGCGGAGGGGGCTTCACTCTGTTCATTTGGGTTTTGCCCAGCAGTATGGCTGGGTCGAACCGGGCCTTAGAGGCTTCGAGAGAAGATCGCGTCGATCTCTGCCCGATCCGCGGGGGTCAATGCATTGGCGCGCTGACGGTCCCATTCCCGGTGGATTGCCCGACGGGCAGCCACGCTGTTGTCGAGCGGCTGGCGATCGAACATTGATGCGAATACCTTCGCAAACGGCTTCATGGAGGATCGCTCCTGTCATCGTTTCTTGTGGTCTCAGTCGTCCCGGGGTTACCAGGTTGACCGATGCCCGCCCGGCGGTTGCCGGTTGGACAGTTCAAGTATCCCCCAGATTTGTTGTAGTGCCCAACAAAACATGCGCGAATGTGCGGTCTTTCACAAAGGTTTACCCATCGTTCACGCAGCGATGTGACCCGGGTCACGGCGCGATGGGTCGACCTGCGGCACGACGCTGGGGCCCCGACGAAGGGCTGGACTCAGCGGCGCGGGTCAGCGCCGGTACCGCAGACCTGCCGGAGAGCGGCCTGGATCAGGGCGGGCTCGTAGCCGGGGTCCATGATCGCCACGAGGGTGAGGCCGGCGCGAGCGAGGTGGTGGGCGAGGAGGCTTGAGGCGCCCGCGATGTCGGCCCGGCGAGCGGCGCCCGCAATCTGCGCATGCTCTGAAGCACCGAGTGTCCATCCCGAGGCACCCTCAATGACGTACACCCGGCGATAGCGCTCGGTGTGGTCGGCCCAGTGGCCGAGCATGGCCTGCGTGCGCGGCCCGGCATGGGCGAAGAGCAGGGCATGGAAGCGCTCGTGGCAACGTTCCCACTCGAAGAATTCGAGCCCCTGGTCGGCGCTGAGCCGAGTGACGAGTTCGTCGAGTTCGTCGAGTTCGTCGGTGGTCAGTCGAGGAAGGCTCACCGCCAGGGCCATGCACTCGTTGACGATCCGCATGGCGTAGAGGTGCTCGACCTCGTCCGGCGACAGGGTTGTCACCCTCGCGCGGAGGTTGATGTGCGTTTCGATGAGCCCTTCGCGCTGCAGGAGCCGAAATGCCTCGCGGACGGGGCCCCGGCTCACGCCGTACGCGCGCGCGATCTGAAGCTGGGCGAGCTCGCTCCCGGCCGCGAGCTCACCGCTGAGAATCCGGGAGCGGAGGTGCTCGTAGATGGCGTCGGGGGAGTCGCGTCGGGCCGTCTCGATCTCGATGACGTTGGAGGATTCAGCCGCGTCGGGTGAGACGGATGAGGTATTCATCGGCGCACTCGACACTGCCGTCACGACCTTCAGTGACCCGGTCGGTACAGGCCGAAGACGAGTCGTGGGTCGCCGGCGATGAAGTCGCCGTCAATCTGCGACCGCCGTCCGATATCGCGGGTGCGGGCCAGGAGATCGTGGCCGAGTGCGAGCTGCCGCGTCTCCCACTTCGCCAGGGCCGTCGGGACGTCGCCGTCGGCGGCCGCAAGCTCCTCGGCCAGGACCCATCCGTCCTCGGCGGCCTTCGCCGTGCCGGCGGCGGCATGCGGGCGTACGCCGAATGCGGCATCGCCGATCAGGCAGACGCGTCCGAAGGCCATGCGCGGCACCTCGATGTCGTAGACGACCTGAACGAACGGCTCCTCGATCCGGGTGACGACCTCGGCGAGCTGCGGGGCGAGCAGCGCGTGGGCATCGGCCCGCATCGCTGCAATGGCCTGCTCGTTCATGAGGCCGGGCGGGACCGACAGGACCCTGATCTCGCCATTGGTGTCGGTCAGGAACTCGTCGAGGACATCGGCTGCCACGTTTCGATACCAGACGATGTTCATGAGCCGCTTGCCCTGCTCGACTTCGCCGCCGGGACCCGGAATCGGGTAGACGAGGATGTGGCTGTTCGGCATGACCTGATAGGTCAGGGTGTCGAAGAGGGCGTCGTAGGTGCCCTGGCTCAGCTCTGCCTCGGGGATGACGCCTCGCCAGGCCACGTAGCCGGCGTATCCGCCGGTGACCTCGGGCAGCAGGGTCTTGCGTGCTGCCGACGTGATGCCGTCGGCGCAGACGAGGAGGTCGACGACCTCGATGCGTCCATCAGCGAAGGTGAGGGTGACGTGCTCTCCGTCATCCTCGAACGACGTCATCTCCGAGGAGAGGTGGTAGTGATCGCGTCCGAATCCGTGGAGCAGGACGCGATAGACGGCGTTCCACGAGGAGAGCAGGTACGGGTGCCGCTGCTCATGCACCATGGAACCGTCCTCGGAGACGAAGCGAACCCACGTCGTCTCCGAGGAGAAGTCCTCTGCTGGTACCCCGAGCCGCTCGACGGGGTAGCGCCACGTTGCCTCGAGGACGGCGATGCCGGCCCCTCGTGCTTCGAGGTCGGCGTGCGAGCGCTCGTACACCGAGACCTCGCAGCCCAGGTCTCGAAGCAGGAGGGCCGCAGTGAGGCCTCCGAGCGAACCGCCGACGACCGCAACGCGAGGCATAGTGCCCACGAACATACCCTCCAGAGTGACGCCAATGATGCAAGTGGCCCGAGGGCCGATGGTCTGCCTACGGCTTGCCGAAGGTTGCGATCGAGTCGACCTTGAGCTCGAACAGGACCCGGCGCTCGTCGAAGCCAGGATCGCGCAGGCCGTAGGGCGTGTCCTGCCCGGTGTACTTGGTCCAGATGCGATCGAGCTGTGCGGTGACGCTCGGGCCCTCGACCGGATCGTCCTCGGAGATCTCGCGCACGGCCGTGGCCTTGATGCTCACCCAGTGGTAGGCGTTGACCGGATTGATGAGCAGGAAGCTCACCTGCGGGTTCGCCCGCAGCCAGCCGACCTTCTTGCGCTCGGTCGACAGGTTGAGGAAGACGGTGTCGCCGGAGTAGTCGAACCAGACCGGCGTGAGGTTCGGGCGGCCGGTTGAACCCATGACGGCGACGACAGCGGTCACCGGCTCGTCGAGCAAGCGCTTGTAGATCGGATCGAGATCGTCGAGGCTATTCACAGCGTCGCGGTCACCCACCGTGAACTGGCCATTCTGGGTCCCAGACGCCACGTCCTTGAACTTTGCCACCTTGATAGCCATGCAAGACTCCCATCTGCCTGAAAATGCCGAGAGGTGCCAGCGAGTGCAGACACTTTGTGGAAGGTAGTGCCTTGCGGGGGAGTGGTCAAGGGTTTTGCCAAACAATCTAGCGCTTGATCTCGGTGGTTAAGGCAGGGTATCGTCCGCCATCACTGCCGAAGTGTCGAAACTTTATCGAGGTGCCTGAGTGACCGGACCCCTACACGGGCTGCGCGTGCTGGACCTGACCCAGGTCCTCTCCGGTCCGTTCTGCACGATGCTCCTCGCCGACATGGGAGCCGACGTGCTCAAGGTCGAGCCGGTATCGGGCGACGTGGCCCGGGCCTGGGGTCCGCATCCGCAACCGGCCGATGGCAGCGAGCCGAATGAAGCCGGTTCATACGGCGGCTATTTCGCGAGCGTCAACCGGAACAAGCGCGGCACCTGCCTTGACCTGACGACCGTTGGCGATGTCGCGACCTTCCTCGCGCTCGTCGATGAGGCCGACATCCTCGTCGAGAACTTCAGGGTCGGCGTCATGGACAGGTTCGGCCTCTCCTACGAAACGCTGCACGCGCGTAATCCCCGGCTCGTCTACGCGAGCATCCGCGGTTTCGGCGACCCCCGCACCGGCCTGAGCCCCTACGCCGAGTGGCCGGCCTTCGACATCATTGCGCAGGCCATGGCGGGGCTCATGAGCGTCACCGGCCAGGACGCGGCTCATCCGATGAAGGTCGGCCCCGGCATTGGCGACATCTTCCCGGCGGTGCTCGCCGCATGCGGCATCCTCGCTGCGGTGCGGCATGTCGACATGACCGGCGAGGGCCAGCTCGTCGACGTCGCGATGTACGACGCAGTGCTCGCGCTTACCGAGCGGATCGTGTACCAGCGGTCGATTACCGGCGAGGCCCCGGAACCTCAGGGCAATACCCACCCGCTCCTGTGCCCCTACGGCCTCGTGCGCACCTCGGACGGGTTCGTCGCGATCGGATCACCGACCGACAAGCACTGGCGCGCGCTGACCGGCGTCATGAATCGGCCCGAGCTCGGGGTCGACCCGCGATTTGGCACCAATGAGAACCGGGTCGCCAACGCCGTGCAGGTCTATGCCGAGATCGAAGCCTGGTCCACGGGGTTTGCCACCGCTGACGTCGTGCTGATGCTCACCGGGCACGTGCCATGCGGGCCGGTGCAGAGCGCCGCTGAGATCGCGGCCGACCCGCACAACGCCGCTCGCCACATGATCGTGCAGGTGCCACACCCCTCGGGTCGCGTCATCGACATCGTCGGCGCCCCGATCAAGTTCAGTGCCACGCCGACGACCGAATTCATCCGGGCGCCGCTCCTGGGCGAGCACGCGGCCCGGTTCGCAGGACCCGGCGAGGACCCCGATGACCCCGCTGAGCCAGCGGTCCACGACCAAGACCCTCGCTAGTAACGACCGACACCCAACGCACACCTGCCGGACAAGGAGACAACATGGCTGCTCGCATTGTCGCAACGGAGACCTTCGATCGTGAGGATTACGCGGAGGAGCTGAAGGCGGCACCGGAGAACCTCGCCGTCGGCACCCGCATGTGGTTCGAGAACCACGCCATCAGGGTGTGGGAGGTCAGGCTCGCCCCCGGCGAGCGCGGGCCCTTCCACGCCCACACGCAGCGCTACTTCTGGACCGTCGTCCAGGGTGGCCTCGGCCGTCAGCGCAGTCAGGACGGCTCGATGATCACGCGCGAGTACAGCGCGGGCGACACCAACTACTCGGAGCACTCGCCCGAGGATCCCTGGTTCCACGACTTCGAGAACGTCGGCGACGGCGACATGCTGTTCATGACGGTTGAGTTGCTCGAGTGAGCGCGACCACGGACCTCTCGAAGTCCCTTGCGGAGGGCCTTCGTGCCGCAGGTGTCACCGCGATCTTCGGCATGCCGGGCGGAGGGCCGAACCTCGACATGATCGGGGCTGCGGCTGAGTGCGGTATCGATTTCATCCTCGCCCACAGCGAGACCGCGGCGTGCATGATGGCCTCCTCGCACGGGCGCCTCACCGGCACCGTCGGCGTGGCCATCGTCACCAGGGGTCCCGGGCTCACGAGCGCGATCAATGGACTAGCGCAGGCGACCCTCGATCGATTCCCGCTGGTGCTCATCTCCGATACGGTCTCGTCAGCCCAGTCGCTCCGAATCGCACACCAGCGGCTCGACCAGGTGGCCACCGCGGCCCCGGTCACGAAGTGGAGCGGGATCCTTGGCGCCGGTGACCCGGCCGGGGTAGTGGCAGGGGCGGTTGCACTGGCCTGCGCCGCACCCCAGGGAGCGGTGCACCTCGCTTTCGACCCGACCCAGGCCGGCGACGCAGCACCAACCCTGCCGCCTCGGGCTCACTCAGCGGAGGCGGAGCTGACGGCGGCCCGGACGCTCGTCGCCGCAGCGCGCAGGCCAGTCGTGATCGTGGGCCTCGACGCCGTGGCCGATACCGGGGTGGTTCGCGCAGCGCTCCTCGCGACTGACGCTCCCCTCCTCGTCACCTACGAGGCCAAGGGCGTGATCCCGGAGACCTGGCCGTCGTTCGCGGGCTCCTTCACCGGGGTTGCCGCTGACCGCCGCCTCCTCGAGCAGGCAGACCTCATCATCGGCATCGGCCTGGATTCAGTCGAGCCGATGCCCGGCGAGTGGCCCTACGCGGCCGAGGTGCTGCTCCTGCATAGTTACCCGGTGGAGACCGCCTACTTCGGCGACCCGACCCTTGTCGTGGGTGACTACTCGGCCCTGCTTGCTGATGTGCTGCCGGGGCTGCAGGGCCAGTGGCCAGCCGAAGCCCGGGCCTTCTCGCTGGCCGAGGGTCTCATTGCACTGGAGTCCGAATCGCCGCTGCGGCCGCAGGATGTCGTAAGCCTTGCCAATGAGGCCTACCCGGGAGCCGTCGCAACCGTCGATGCGGGGGCCCACATGCTCGTAGCAATGGCCCTGTGGCCGAGCGACGAGCCAAGGACCGTCCTGATCTCCAATGGCCTCGCCACGATGGGATTCGCCCTTCCGGCTGCGATCGCTGCGGCCATTGCCTGCCCCGACCGCAAGGTCATCTGCTTCGTGGGCGATGGCGGGCTGGGCATGGTGCTGGCTGAGCTGGAACTCGTGGCACGGCGAAACCTCGACCTGACCGTCATCGTCTTCAATGACGCAACGCTGACACTGATCCAACTGAAGCAGGGCAATACGATGCAGGGGGATGCCACGACGGTCGGCTACTCGAGCACTGACTTTGCCGCAATCGCGGCCGGGATGGGGCTGGGGTCGCAGGTTGCCCGGAGCACCGCGGAATTTCGCGGGGCGCTCGCGGCGTCCGAGTCAAGGCCCTTCCTTATCGACGCGCGAGTCGATGCGAAGGACTATCAAGGCATCATGAGGCTGGCTCGCGGATGACCGCCGGCGAATTCGGCGATTCGGCACGTCAATGCACGCGATGATCTTCGAAAGGTAGACGGACGCACATGGGCACCGGCGCAACAGTCACGTACTCACCGAAGGTCTTCATTCCGCTCACGATGCTGTGTCGCGACCGGTGCGGCTACTGCACCTTCGCGCAGTCGCCTGCGCGGGTGACGGCGCCGTATCTGACCCCTGACGAGGTTGTCGCGATCGCGGCCGCCGGTTCACGGGCCGGCTGCCACGAGGCGCTGTTCACCCTCGGCGAGTATCCCGAGGAGCGCTATCCGGTCGCCAAGGAGTGGCTGCGCGAGCACGGCTACGAGACCACGGTCGACTACCTCGCGGCAATGTGCCAGCTGGTGCTCGACGAGACGGGCCTGCTTCCGCACGCGAACGCCGGCGCCCTCGGCCCCGAAGACCTGGCGAAGCTGCGCAGGGTCGCGCCGAGCCAGGGGATGATGATCGAGTCGCTGCGGGCCGACCTCGTGGCACACCGGGGAGCCCCGGACAAGGAGCCTGCTCGACGGCTGGCAACGCTGAACGCTGCCGGTGAGCTCTCGATCCCGTTCACGACCGGCATCCTCGTGGGCATCGGGGAGACTCGCGAGGACCGCATCGAAGCCCTTGAGGCTATTGCCGCTGCGCACGCCCGATACGGGCATGTGCAGGAGGTCATCGTCCAGAACTTCGTGCCGAAGACCGACACCCTCATGCGCAACCACCCCGCCTGCTCGATGGACGAGCTCGTGGACGCCATCCGGCTGGCTCGCGAGATCCTCCCGGCCGACGTGCACCTCCAGGCGCCGCCGAACCTCGTCGACGATCCGGGCCTGCTGCTCGATGCCGGCATCGATGACTTCGGCGGCATCTCGCCGGTGACCGCCGACCATGTGAACCCTGAGCGGCCCTGGCCGCACATCGATGCGCTTCGGGCCGTCGCCGAGTCGCGGGGCCTCTCGCTCGCCCCGAGGCTGACCATCTACCCGGAGTTCGCGATTCAAGCGAAGACCTGGCTGGACGATAACGTCCGATTTGCGGTCCTGGATCGAAGCGATGCCGAGAGCATGGGACGCGACGACCCGGGCGCCACCTTCCCCGAGCGCTACGAGGCGGCGGCCAACGTCGGCACGGGCGCCGAGGTGGTTCAGATCGGACGTCGGTCGACCGCCTGGTACTCAGGGGCCGATCGCATGCCGCCGATCCTGGTGCCGGCTGCAGCGTTCGCCCAGGGAGCCGTGGGCGAGGTCCTTGAGGGGGTCCGCCTCGGCCAGGAACCCGACGTCGCCCAGATCGCCACGCTCTTCACGGCGCGCGGACGAGAGGTGGCGGCAGTGGCCGCACTCGCGGACGAGCTGCGGTCGGCGGCGAACGGCGACATCGTCACCTTCGTCCGAAATCGAAATATCAACTACACGAACGTCTGCACGTTCAAGTGCACGTTCTGCGGCTTCTCCAAGGGCCCGATGTCGCTCAACCTGCGGGGCAAGCCGTACCTGCTCACCAACGAGCAGATTGCCGACCGCGTTCGGGAGGCCGACTCGCTCGGAGCCACCGAAGTCTGCCTGCAGGGCGGGATCCACCCCGATTTCGACGGTGACTACTACCTCGAGGTCTGCCGCACGGTCAAGGAGGCCGTGCCGAGCATGCACGTCCACGGATTCACGGCCCTCGAGGTCACCGAGGGTGCCCGCAGGCTTCGCGAGCCCCTGCCCTCGTACCTCGCACGCATGCGTGATGCCGGGCTCAAGTCGCTCCCGGGCACTGCGGCCGAGATCCTCGATGACTCGATCCGCGAGGTGCTGTGCCCGGACAAGATCACGACGAACGAGTGGCTCGACTGCCACGAGATGGCCCACGAGGCAGGGCTGCGTTCGAACGTCACGATCATGTTCGGCAGCATCGAGCAGCCGGTGCACTGGGCCCGTCACATGGTCCGCACCCGCGACCTCCAGAAGCGCACCGGTGGGTTCACCGAGTTCATTCCGTTGCCGTTCGTCCACATGGCTTCGCCGATCTACCTCAAGCGGCGAGCCCGACGCGGCCCCACCTGGCGCGAGACCGTCCTCATGCATGCGGTGGGCCGAATCGCCTACCGCGGCTGGATCGACAACGTGCAGGCGTCGTGGGTCAAGCTCGGCGTTGCCGGTGCCCAGCAACTCCTGCAGGCCGGGGTCAACGACCTCGGCGGCACGCTGATGGACGAGAACATCTCCCGAGCGGCGGGGGCAGCCCATGGCCAGGGCATCTCCGCGGCGGAGTTCGAGCACGTGGTCGGCCCGATAGGCCGTACGCTGAGGGAGCGCACCACCCTGTACGGACCGATCGAGCGAGTAGCAGAGGGAGAGCTGGCCAGATGAGGATTCGCAGTGCCGTCACGACGACCCAGGAGACGTTCATCGAGGCGGGAGCCCAGGTCGAGGGCGCAGCGGTGATCGTGATCGCCGCAGCCGTCGTCGACAACCCGCTCGCCGGACAGGGTCAGGTTGCGGACCTCACCGAGCTCGAAGTCCTCGGCAACGAGGCGGCCGGATTCCTGGTACGCCAAGCACTTCGGGCACTGGCTGCCGTGGGAGTCGAGCCCGGTGACGTCCGTGGGTACGGCAAGGGCGCCATCGTGGGCGTCAACGGCGATCGCGAGCACACGGCCGCGGTGCTGCACCCCCGTTTCGGCGCACCGGTGCGGGCGGCCATCGGCGGCGGCGCCGACATCATCCCGGGAACCAAGAAGGTCGGCGGCCCCGGCTCGTCCATCACGATGCCGATCGGTAACAAGGACGACCGCTGGGTCTTCGACGACATGGACGCTATCGACCTGTCGATCGTCGATGCCCCCAGGCCGGACGAGATGGTCATCGCCCTCGTGCTCAGTGCCGGTGGTCGTCCGAACGCCCGAGTCCAGAAGCCGGTGTAGTCGATGGCCATGTTCAAGGCGGTGATCCTCCTGACCCGCAGGGCCGACCTCACCCACGAGCAGTTCGCCACCTGGTGGCTCGATGAGCACGCACCGAAGGCGGCCGAGCTGCCGGGGGTCAGGCGCATCTGCTTCAACCTCGTCGACCCGGTCGAGGATGGCGCCCCGGATGGCATCTCCGAGCTGTGGTTCGACACGCAGGCCGACTTTGAGGCGGCGTATGCCACCGAGATCGGCAAGGCCGTGGCGGCTGACTCGATGGCGCACCTGGCAAGTCGGGTGCGGATGTTCGTCACCGAGCACGAGGTGGCTGACAGTCGATGACGCTGGCCGAGGTAGCCCTCACCGTGCGGCAGCGATTGCTCCCGCGGCGCAGTGACTACACCGGTCTGACGAAGTCCTACCGCAGCGATATCGTCGCTGGCATCACGGTCGGGGTGGTGGCGCTGCCACTAGCCCTGGCCTTCGGGGTGTCCTCCGGCGTAGGCGCTGGAGCCGGCCTCATCACCGCGATTGTGGCGGGTATCGTCGCGGCAGTGTTCGGCGGCTCCAACTTCCAGGTGTCCGGACCCACCGGCGCCATGACCGTGGTGCTCCTGCCCATCGTCGCCAGATTCGGGGCGGCCGCGGTGGTGCCGGTAGCGATCATGGCCGGAGTCATGGTGCTGGCCCTCGGGCTTTTCGGCCTCGGTCGAGCGGTGGCCTACATTCCCTGGCCCGTCGTCGAGGGCTTCACCATCGGCATAGCGGTCATCATCTTCCTTCAGCAGGTGCCGCTCGCCCTCGACGTGCCGAGGCCGGAGGGCGAGAACACCGCGCTGGTCGCCTGGCGGGCCCTGATGGCCGCCGACTGGTCAGCCGCGCTGTGGCCGCTGCTCGTCGTGGCGATCGTGGTCGTCATTCTCGTGGTCATGCCGCGGCTCAACCGGACGATTCCCGCGTCGATCGTGGCCATCGTGGTCGGCACCCTGGTGGTCGTGCGGGCCGGGTGGACGATGAGCACGATCGGCCCGCTCCCGACCGGCCTGCCGACTCCGAGCCTGCCGGTGCTCGACACAGGTTCGACAAGCGCCCTGTTCTCCGCCGCGCTCGCCGTTGCAGCGCTCGCGGCGATCGAGAGCCTGCTCTCGGCCCGCGTCGCTGACGGCATGACCTCCTCGTCTCGATATGACCCCGATCGTGAGCTCGTCGGGCAGGGACTTGCGAACGTGGCGTCCGGACTATTCGGGGGCATGCCGGCCACGGGAGCCATTGCGCGCACGGCGGTGAACGTGCGGGCCGGGGCCAGGACAAGGGTCTCGGCGATCGTCCACTCGGTGCTGCTCATCGTGGTCGTGCTGTTCGGCGGAGCCCTTGTCGCCGCCATCCCGCTGGCCGCGCTCGCCGGCGTGCTCATGGTCACTGCCGTTCGGATGATCGATCGGAGGGCTGCTCTGTCGGTCCTGCGATCGACGCGCTCGGATGCGCTCGTCCTCATCGCGACGGCAACCGCAACCGTGCTGCTCGACCTGATCGTGGCCGTCGAGATCGGCATCGCCATCGCGGCGGTCCTGGCGCTGCGGGCGATGGCGCGCAGCAGCACGCTGGATCGTGAGGCGATCACCCCGGATGAGGGCGCGGACGGTGCTGGCTCAGCGGGCAGCGAGCAGTCCCTGCTGCACGAGCACATCGCGGTTTACCGGATCGACGGTGCCCTCTTCTTCGGGGCGACCCAGCGGTTCCTCGACACCCTCGTCGAGGTGACGGATGTCCGCGTGGTCGTGCTGCGGCTTGCAGGCGTACGGGTGCTCGATGCGAGCGGAGCGCACGCCCTCGAGGAGATCATCGATGACCTCCAGTCCCGCGGCATCGCCGTCATCCTCCAAGGGGTTCGCCCCGAGCAAGTGCCGACCCTGACGGCGGTCGGCGCGCTGGCAAAGCTCGCGAGCCGGCATCACGTCGTCGATGGCCTCGGGGACGCCGTCCAGCACGCCCGTACCCATGTCCGCCGCCAGCTTTCGGCCTTCGAGTGAGCTCCAGACCCGTCCCGAAGCGTTCGTATCTCGGAACCCCGGCGACGGCAGCAGGCCCGACCGGGCCGGAGATGCTCGGAGGTTTCCGGGACATCCGGAGCAACCCGCTGGGGTACCTCGAGCGGGCCTGGCGCGAGCACGGCGATGTGGTCCAGTTCCCGATCCCGCGTCCGCCGAGCTACCTGGTCAATGACCCTGGCGGCGTCAGGCGGGTGCTCGTGGATCACGCGCGGCAGTACGGCAAGTCGACGATCCAGTATCGGGCGCTTTCGCTGGTCACGGGCGAGGGCCTGCTGACCAGCGACGGCGATATTTGGCGGCGTCAGCGCAGGCTCGTTCAGCCGGCCTTCCACCATGAGACCCTCGGACAGCTGACCGGCCATGTCGAGCATGCCACCACTGCCGTCGTCGACGACTGGAGTCGTCAGCCCGACGGCTGCCTCGTCGACATCGATGCCGCGATGATGCACGCCACGCTGGAGGTCGTCGGCCATGCACTGTTCGGCAGTGACCTGTCGGACGATGCAGAAGCTCTCGCCGGGGCCACGCTCGATGCCCTCGACGTCGTCATTGCCAGGGCCCGGGTGCCGATCACTCCGCCTTCGTGGATCCCGACGCCGGCAAACAGGCGACTGGCGGCCGCCAATCGGGTGCTGGACGATTCGGTCGGCCGCATGCTCGAGGAGCGAGCCACCGGGCGATCGATGAGCCACGACATGCTCGACATGCTCATGGCTGTTCGAGACGAGGACGGTGCTGGCCTGACCTCCGCCGATATCCGCAACCAGATGGTCACCTTCATGGTGGCGGGCCATGAGACCGTGGCCAGCGCCCTCACCTGGGCATGGGCGCTGCTCGCAGCCCACCCCGACGAGCAGGCCGCCCTCCACGCAGAAGTCGATGCTGTCGTCGGGGACGCGCCGATGACGGTCGAGGACTACCAGAGGCTGACGAGGACCCGCGCCGTGTTCGACGAGGCCCTGCGCCTCTACCCACCGGCCTGGCTGATCACTCGCAAGGCTCTCGCCGATGACGAGGTCGGCGAGCGGTCGATGCCGGCAGGGTCGCTCGTCATCATGAGTCCGTATCTCCTGCACCGGCATCCGGATCTCTGGCTCGAACCCGAGGCATTTCGTCCGGCGCGATTCATCGACCATGACATCGACCGGGCATCGTTCATGCCGTTCGGTGCCGGCCCCCGCATGTGCATCGGCCGCGACTTCGCCTACGTCGAGGGAGTGCTCATGCTCGCGCGGCTCGCCTCGCGGTTCGCGGTGCGATACCCGCAGGGCGCGGGCCTGCCCGCGGCAGACCCGCTGGTGACGATCAGGCCAGCCGGCGGATTGAGGCTCGAGGTCAGCCGCCGCGCGTGATGTAGTCCATGAGTGCGGCGCGCTCGCCCTCGAGTTCGCCGAGGCGTGACTTCACGACATCGCCGATGCTCACGATGCCGATGAGCGAACCGGCGTCGTCGGTGATCGGGACGTGACGGATGCGCCGCTCGGTCATCAGGTGCATGAGTTCGTCGATGCCTGCCGTCGGTGGCGCGCAGTGCACCTGCGCCGTCATGATCGATGCAACCGGCGCATCGAGGGCGTGGGCGCCGTGGGTCAGCGCCCTGACCACGTCGCGCTCGGAGACGATGCCGCTGATGTAGGAGCCGTCGGGCGAGACGACGAGCGCCCCGATCGAGTGCTCGGCGAGCATCGCGACAAGCCCGGCGACGCTCGCATCCGGATGAATTGTCAGGACGTCGCGACCCTTGTCGCTGAGAATGGCTGCCAGTTGCACGGTGTACCTCCTGGGGGATCCTTCCCCCAGTGTGGACCTCGGGCGGGTCCGTGTCAGCAGATCAGCGCCGGGAATCGAGGCGAGCTGCGTTCAGCCCGGTTTGCCGGTGAGCATGTCCAGGACGGTGTCGTGCAGCACGCCGTTCGTCGACACGGCGCAGCCACCGGCCAGGGCGGGGGTGCCATCGAAGGCGGTGACGCGGCCGCCAGCCTCGGTCACGATGGGGACGATTGCCGCGATGTCCCAGGGACCGAGCTCCGGCTCCGCCGCGATGTCAACGATCCCTTCGGCGACCATGATGTGCGACCAGAAGTCGCCGTAGGCCCGCTGGCGCCAGGTGACGTCAAGGAGGTCGGCGAGCCCTGTCTCGGTCTGCGCCTGCCAGCCGACGGCGTCCGAGTACGAGAAGGACGCGTCGGACATTGCTCGGACGCCACTGACCTGGAGGGGTACCGGCGCGTTGTCGAAGAGACGACCCCAGGCGCCCGAGCCCTTCGCCGCCCACCAGCGACGGCCGAGCGCAGGCGCTGAGACGACGCCGACGACGATCTCGCCATCGCAGGCGAGGGCGATGAGCGTGGCCCACACGGGCACCCGGCGCACGTAATTCTTCGTGCCGTCGATCGGATCGAGAATCCACTGCCGAGTGCCCTGGCCGTCCGTCGTCCCGAATTCCTCGCCGAGCACGCTGTCGGATGGACGTGCAGCGGAGAGCAGTTCGCGCAGCCGGATCTCGGTCTCCTTGTCGGCCTCACTCACGGGAGTGAGGTCTGGCTTGGTCTCGACGATGAGATCGAGGTTGCCGAACCACTTCATCGTGATGATGTCGGCGGCGTCGGCCATCTGCAGGGCGAGGTCAAGGTCATCGGCGTGGCTCACCTCGTCAACCTATCGACAGGCCCGCCCGCGGCAACCCCCGCCCGGACGGCTGCCTAGGGTGGCGCCATGCGCGCACTCACCGAAACTGCCATCTTCGACACCGCATTCGGCCTGCCCCTGCACTCGCTGGTCGTGCATGCCGCCGTCGTGCTCGTGCCGCTCGCCGCGATCGGGGCCGTCGTCATGGCCTTCTCCCCGCGGTTCTCCCGGAGGTTCGGCGCCCTGGTTGTCGTGGTCGCGATCGTCGGATTCGGCTCGTCGTTCATTGCCAAGGAATCGGGCGAGGCGCTGGCGCGGAGGGTTGGCCTGCCGGCCGAGCACGCCCAACTCGGTGATCTCATGCCCGTGTTCGCACTGCTGCT
>CAFBLS010000001.1_pt1 | contig 24392 bp, 20 predicted proteins | sample 7268191 | NCBI WGS metagenome assembly CAFBLS01 (sample SAMEA6814038, study PRJEB35770) | freshwater metagenome | biome: Freshwater; feature: Freshwater reservoir; material: water | place: Czech Republic | collected 2017-05-23 | depth 30m m | reverse complement strand
TGAGTCCGGTGATACCTGGCAGGACTCGGTTCGCCTGTGCGCCGCGAAGCTGGGCAGCCACTACGACCTCTTCGGATCGTCCCTGGCCGCCGACGACCTCGCCGCCATCATCAATGCGCTCGGCCTGGGCCCGTCCAATATCTACGGGGTTTCCTACGGAACTTTCTTCGGGCAGGTCTTCGCCGGGCGTCACCCCGAGCTCACTCGCAGCCTCCTGCTCGACAGCGCCTACCCAGCGGTAGGCGAGACAGGGTGGGTCGAGACCTTCCGGGCATCGGCCAAGGACGCCGTGAATGCCGTCTGCGCGCGCGAGCCGGCGTGCGCGAGGCGACCGGGTACCAGCGCCGGCCGGCTGGCCCAGGTCGTCCGCAAGCTTCGGGCGCGTCCGGTCACCGTCAAGGCTCCGTCCCCTGATGGCACCATCGAACGCGTCACCCTCGACCCGAGCACCCTCGCCGACCTGGTCATCGACGCTGGCTACGGGGGCCTCACCTTCGGCGCCCTCGATGCGTCACTGCGCGCGGCGCTCCTGGGCGACTGGCTTCCCCTTGGGCGACTCGTCGCCGAATGGGAGTACGACGGGTCATCGCATCCGGCGGGCAACGGCATCGACGAGGCGAACGAGGGTCACATGTACGCCGTGGTCTGCCAGGACTATCCGCAGATCGTCGACATGCAGGCCAGCCCGGCTGCCCGGCCGGCGCAGTACGAGGCGGCGGTCGCGGTTGGCCAGGGCAAGACGCCCGGTTTCTACTCGCCATTCACCATTGATGAATTCCGCGGGACCGGCTGGTGGGATCTCGAATCGTGCCTCGACTGGCCCGCGTCGACCCGCTACCCCTCGAGGTCGCCGACACCTCCGGCCGGCACGTACGGAACGTTCCCGACCCTCGTGCTGTCCGGCGATCTCGACCTCGTCACGACCACCCGCGAGGGCGCCATGGTGGCCGCGCAGTTCCCCGACTCGCGGCAGGTCATCGTCGCCAATGCCGTCCACGGCACCGCGGGAACCGAGTGCATCGATGGGCTCGTCCAGCAATTCGTGACCGATCCGAGTGCTGTCGTGGCGGGCGCTGGGGGCGCGTGCGCCGCAGACGAGCCTCGTCTGCGTCTCGTCGCCGGCTACCCGCGCACGCGGGTCGGTATCTCGAGCCAAGATGCGGCGGCACGCACGGTCGGTGACGTCATCCTGCGAATCGACCTCGGCCCAGGCGAAAAGACGACCACGGGCCATGGCCTGCGCGGCGGTACCTGGCGCGAGACCGGATACGGCATCGTGAACATCACGCTCAAGGAGGTCAAGCTCTACGACGACTTCCCGGTCTCGGGCACGGTTCGCTGGAATGTGGACACGGGCGATGTGAGCGCTCGCCTGCGCGTGCCGGGCGGCTCGGTGGTGCGCCGGTGGAACGACCTCACCGACCCAGTCCTGGCCACCACCACCAGAGTGGACTAACGGCCGCCCACCCCCCCGCCGGTCATTTCATCCCGATTGTGGGCCGGATGGAGGACTGGGGGCGTATCGGCGCCCGATTCGTTCATCCGGCCCAGCACGACACCCCCCTCCTCTGCGTCGTTTCGTCCGGATTGTGGGCCGGATGAATCAACGGGCCCTCGGATCGTCCTATTTTCTTGTTGTCACCCAGATTCCGGACGAGACGACGTTGGGGCGGCGCTCGGATGTGATGAACGAATCAGGACGTGTGAGGGCCCGCATCGTGCGTCCGGCCCACAATCGGGACGAAATGACCGGGGCCCGTCCGACCTACCGACCCACCGACGTTCGGACGGGCAGGCTCGGTGGCGACCCCGCATCCGATGAGGATTCTTCATGACATTGCAGTCGCCCTCGCTGCGGCGCCTGCGCCCGACGGGCGACTGAAGACACCGCTCGCAATCAGTGAACGCCGCGCGTTCGTGAGTGTCGCGGTGACGACGCTTTTGGGGACTTTCGGCCCTCCTGGCTCCGGCGAGACAAGCCAAGGGGGCGACCTGCCAGGCTCGGCACGCGACAGAGCAAGCACGAACGAGTGAAGCCCCCGGCCGAGGCCGGGGGCTTCACCGTGCGACGACAGTGACTGCCGCGTGCGACGAGCGGCGCTGCTACAGACTGCTCACCAGCGTGTCGAGCAACTCACTGCTGCGGTCGCCGCTGAGCTCCCAGATCATCGCTCCGCCCAGCCCCTTTGCCTTGATGAAGTCGGCCTTCGCCTTCATCGACTGCGGGTCGTCGTACGAGATCCAAAGCTTGCGCGCGGCGTCGTACAGGTACGGCGCCTTGGCATCGGCATCCCAATAGCGGGTCATGGTCGGCAGGTAGTTCGCCTTGATGTCCGAGTAGTCGAAGACGCCCTTCTCCCAGGTGCCGACGGAGGCGGCCGTGCCCGCCTGGTACAGCCCGGCGCCGGCAGCGCCCACGCCCTCCCAGCCCCGGCCGTAGAACGGAACCCCGAGAACGAGCTTCGAGGCGGGGAAGCCTGCGGTCAGGTACGTGTTGACCGCGTCGGTGATGCTGAACCCGGTGGCCGCGTCCTTGGCGCCGACGGTCATTGGTGCATTGTGGCCGGTGATCGGGTCCCATGAACCGTGGAAGTCATAGGACATCAGGTTCATCCAGTCCAGGGTGCTCCCCATCTTCGCGATCGGGAGGTTCGGAATGGTCGTCGGGCCGGCCGGTGCGGCAATGCTCAGGTAGTAGTCCTTACTGTCCTGTGCCTTCTGGGCATTCAGTTCGGTCCGGAACTCCTGGAGCAGTGATGCGTAGTTCTGCGTGTCTGCGGCCTTGCCGGGGAACAGGCCACCGGATACCGGGTACTCCCAGTCGATATCGATGCCGTCGAACCCGTACTGCTTCATGAAGCCGATGCAGGACGATGCGAGATCCTTGCGGGCCTGGTCGGTCGATGCCGCCGCCGAGAAGTTCTGGCTCCACGTCCAGCCGCCCAGGGAGATCATGGTCTTCAGGCCGGGGTTGGCTGCCTTCAGCTTCTGCAACTGGTTGAAGTTGCCCCGGAGAGCGCCCTGATCCCAGGTGTCGCCGGCGAAGGCCTTGTCGGTGTCGGCATATGAGTCGCCGAGCACGCATTTGCCGTTCTGGATGTTCGCAAAGGCGTAGTTGATGTGCGTGAGCTTCTGGCCCGGGATCTCAGACACCTGGTAGTTGCGCGCGTAGGTCGCCCACGCCGGGTAGTAGCCGACGATCTTCCGGGCACCCGAGTAGGCGCCGGGCTGAGGCGTGTGCGGGGTCGTCGCGGTCGGTGACGCGGTGGGAGTCGCTGTCGCAGTTGGTGACGCGGACGTTGCTGACGAGGACGTCCCGCCCACGACTGCGCAGGCACCTGCGGTGGACGTGCAGGTCGCTGGCGCGGTGAAGGCTCCGTTGTCGGTCAGGCCGACGGTTGCGGACGCGCCCGCTGCAAGTGATCCGTTCCAGGCGACGTTCGTCGCGGTGAGGACGCCGCCCGCGAGCCTCGAGGTCGCGTTCCACATGCTCACGCTGCTCCCCGACCACGGCATCGAGACCGACCAGCCGTTGATCGGCGCTGAGCCGGCGTTCTTGACCGTCAGGTCGACGTTACGTCCGCTTCCCCAGTCGGAGGTGACCTTGACGCTGACCGAGATTGCCGAGCCCGCTGGCACGGAGGGGGTTGCGCTGGACGTGGGTGTCGGAGTCGGGGCCACCGTCGGTGCGACCGTGGGCGTCACCGTCGGGGCCGGCGTCGTTGAGCTGGACGAACCCCCTGAGACCACGCAGGTGCCAGCTGGGATCGCACACGACGTCGGTGTCGTTGTCCCGCCCCTCGGGCTGCCGATGAACCCGAAGGAGACGGACGATCCCGGGGTCAGGCCCGTGCTCCAGGTGGGACCGGCGAATCGATACCCGTCTGAGGTCGAGGTCGACGTCGCGTCCCAGACCGATGTGATGCCGTTCCGGTACGGAACCGATACGGACCACGGGTCGATGGTTCGGCCCGAGTTGTTCGTGACGCGCACGGATCCCTGGTACCCCGTGCCCCAGTCCTGCGTGACGGTCCAGTCCATCGTGACGTCGGCGGACGCGGCCGAGGCGCTACTGGGCAGTGAGACACCCACGGCTGTCGCAGCGAGTGTCACCAGGCCCAGCGCGGCGACGCTGTAGGCCATCGGTCGTTTCATCGGAGCTCTCCTTGACTCGGTTGAATTTCATCTACCCACTTATTGTGACACAGATTTACTTAAAGTGACACGGTGTGATGAAAGATGGCAACCGTGGGCGACTCAACGACGAGGGCCCAACCAGTCCGATGCAAGTGACACACCGTCACGTGATGCGCCACCTACCCATAGGGTCGGGGCATGACGGTAAAGAGAGGCACCGGGCGCCTCGCCCTCATTGGGGCGACAGCCGACGTACTGCGCGTCGGTGGCGAGGTGCAGGTGAAGGAGATCGCCGCGACCGCCGGCGTCTCGCACACGCTCGTCTACCGGCACTTCCCGGTCGGGGGCAAGGACGAACTGGTTGCCGAGGCCTATGCGCACCTGTTCCGCGGGCTCGCTGAGTCCGACATTGAAGACCTGTTCGACATCCTCGAGACGTCCGGACTCGACCGCGATCGGATCCGTGATTTCGTCCTGATAATTCTGAGCCCGCGCCGGGCCGGTATTCGCTGGTCGCGCCTCGAGGCCCTCGCCCAGACGCGCACGAACCCTTACGTTGCAGCGCGGATCGAGGACGCCCGCCGCGATCTCATCGGCACGTTCGCCAAGCGCCTGCGTCGCGTCGAGCCAGCCATGACCGAGCAGTCGGCCACGGCCTTCTCCGTCATTGCCCAGGCGCTGCCCCTAGGCATCACCGCAATCGGAGGCCTGGCAATGCCGAAGGCACTGCGCGAGGAGGTCGCCGGCATGTGGGCCGACACGCTCGTCAATCTCCTGGCCCTGGCGCGAGGCGGCAAGGAGCCACCGGCCCGTCAGCCTTGAGCCTCCTCAGGCCAGGCTGCGGCGCGAGCTGATGACGCCGGTGTTGAAACCAGCCAGGTGAAGCCCGCCGTGAAAACGCGCGTGCTCGATCTTGATGCACCGGTTCATGACCACGTTGAGGCCACCCTCGCTGGCGCGCTCGGCAATGTCCGGGTCCTCGATGCCGAGTTGGAGCCAGAGGGTCTTCGCGTTGCACGCGAGCGCCTCATCCAGCACCTCCGGCAGGTCGGACGGCTTCCGGAAGACCACGACGATGTCGGGTGCCTCGGGCAAATCGGCCAGGCTTCCGTACGCGACGTGCCCGAGGATGGTCTCCTCACGCGGGTTCACGAACCACACGGTGAAGTCGCTGCTCGCTAGGAGGTAGGTGCCGACGAAATAGCTCGCACGCGACGGATTATTCGACGCTCCGACGATGGCGACGCTTCGTGAGGACGTGAGGATCCCCAGACGGTCACGCGCGCTCGGCGGGGCCCAGGTCACGACTGCTCCTTCGCGGCGATGCTCAGCGCCTGGTCGATATCCCACCAGATGTCATCGACATCCTCGAGTCCGACACTGATGCGTACCAGATCCACCGGAACCCCCGCAGCACTCAACTGCTCCGGGCTCAGTTGCTGATGCGTCGTGCTCGCCGGATGGATGACCAAGGTGCGGGCGTCACCGATGTTCGCCAGGTGGCTGAGGAGTTGGACATTGTTGATGAAGGCCTCTGCGGCCCGGTAGCCGCCCGCTATGCCGAACGAAAAGACGGCCCCGGGGCCCTGGGGCGTGTAGCGGGCCGCTCTGGCGAAGTGCGGGTGCGTGGGCAGTCCCGCGTAGGAGACCCACGTGACCCGTGGGTCGGCATTCAACTGCTCGGCGATGGTCCGCGCGTTGGCCACGTGCTCGGTCATGCGCTGCGCGAGCGTCTCGACCCCCTGCAGGAGAAGGAAGGCACTGTGCGGCGCAAGGGCTGGGCCGATGTCGCGCAACTGCTCAACGCGCAGCTTCGTGAGAAAGCCATACTCGCCGAAGTTGTCCCACCACTTGATGTTGCCGTAGGAAGGCACGTCCTCGGTCATCGAGGGGAATCTCCCGTTGCCCCAGTCGAATGTGCCCGCATCGATGATCACGCCGCCGAGTGTCGTGCCGTGTCCGCCGATGAACTTCGTTGCCGAGTGAATCACGATGTCAGCACCGTGCTCGATCGGCCGGCACAGGAACGGCGTGACCGTCGTGGCATCGACGACGAGGGGCACGCCGGCCGCGTGGGCAACGTCCGAAAGGCCTCGGATGTCGGCGACCTGACTCGAGGGGTTCGAGACAACCTCCGCGAACACCGCCTTCGTGTTGTCCTGAATGGCCGCGGCAAAGTCGACGGGATCATCGCTGGCGACGAAGGTCGTGTCGACACCGAAGCGGCGTAGGGTCACATCGAGCTGCGTGACCGTGCCGCCGTAGAGCGCCGACGACGCGACGATGTGATCGCCCGCGCCAGCCAGCGCCGCGAACGTGCAGAACTCGGCCGCCTGCCCACTGCTGGTCGCAACCGCCCCGAGGCCTCCCTCGAGTGATGCCATGCGCTCCTCGAAGGCTGCGACCGTTGGATTGCCGATTCGGGAGTAGATGTTGCCGTATTTCTGGAGCGCGAAGAGGGCCGCTGCATCGGCCGTGTTCTCGAAGACGAAGCTCGTCGTCTGGTAGATCGGCACCGCACGCGCACCTGTGGTGGCGTCCGGAAGGCCTCCCGCGTGGAGGCTCCGGGTTCTAAAACCCCACTCACGATCACTCATCGCTGCTCCTCACCACTCAAAACCGCACCCATCACGGATGACCCGCGACAGGAATGGGCCTGGACGGACGCGCGGTCGGCGATCCGAGTTTCTCCCGCAGGGTTCCCTGGGAGTAATCCTGCTTGTAGCGTCCGCGTCGCTGGAGCTCGGGAATGAGCAGGTCTGCGACCTGTTCCCATGCCTCGGGCACTGCTGTCGCCGCGAGATTGAACCCGTCGACATCCGTGTCATCGACCCAGGCCTCGAGCTGGTCGGCGACAGTCTCGGCGGATCCGACGATGACCGGTCCGTCACCACCGAGCTTCACGTAGTCGGCAATCTCACGGATCGTCCACGTGCGGTCGGGGTCGGCGCGGGTAAAAGCCTTGACGACGGACTGAATCGCGTTGCTCTGCTGATCGACCAGCTGCGAGTCGAGGTCAAATGCGGCGAAGTCGATGCCCGTCCACCCCGACATGAGCACGAGGGCACCAGTTTCCGACGCAAGGTCGAGGTAGCCCTCGAAGAGCCGATGAGCCTCGGCATCGGTCTCAGCGACCACGACCGTCTGCTGGTTCAGGATCGTCACCGCCCGAGGATCGCGACCGGCCTGGCCGAGTGCCTCCCGCATTGCCGCCACCTGCTTGCCGAGCACAACCTTGCTCGGCGCCGCGACGAACACGCCTTCGGCATGCTTGGCGGCGAATGAGATTCCGCGCGGTGATGCCCCGGCCTGGTAGATCACCGGTGTGCGCTGGGGCGATGGCTCGCTGAGGTGACGGCCCGGCACGGTGAAGAACTCACCCGCATGGCTAATGGGGTGGATGCGAGTGGGATCGGCGTAGACCCCGCTGGCAGCGTCAGCGACGACCGCGCCGTCCTCCCAGCTCTGCTCCCAGAGTCGGTAGCACACCTCGAGGTACTCGTCGGCGATGTCGTAGCGACGATCGTGGGCCTCCTGCCCGCTGAGACCGAAGTTGACGGCGCCACTGTTGAGATATCCGGTGACGACGTTCCAGCCGATGCGCCCCTTGGTCAGGTGGTCGAGGGTGCTCATGCGCCGGGCGAACGGGTAGGGGTGCTCGTACGAGACGGCCGCGGTCATGGCGAATCCGAGGTGTTCGGTCACGCTGGCCATGGCCGGAATGAGGGCCAACGGATCATTGACCGGCACCTGCACGCCACCCCGAAGCGCATCGTCCGGCCCGCCGTCGAACACGTCGTAGATGCCGAGGACGTCGGCGAAGAAGATGGCGTCGAACTTGCCCCGCTCGAGGGTCCGGGCGAGGTCGGTCCAGTAGTCCAGGTCGAGATAGCGGCGGGATTGGTCGCGGTCGTGACGCCACAGGCCCGGCGACAGGTGCCCGATGGTGTTCATGGTGAAGGCATTGAGCCTGATCTCACGACCGGACATCTGGCGTCACCCCTCCCTGAGCGGCGCTCGGGCGGCCAATGCCGATGGCCCACTCATAGGGGGGTTCGGTGCCGTTGACGAGCCAGTCGCCGATGATCCGCGCCTTGAAGGCCACGGGGTTGTGCGAACTCACCGTTCGCGCATTGCGCCAGTAGCGGTCCAGGGCCTGTGTCTCGATGACGGCCGAGGCGCCGAGTCCTTCGAAGAGTGCCGTTGCTGATTCGAGGGCCAGGCGGGTCGCGATGACCTGCGCTTCGGTGCAGCGCAGTTCGGCATCCCGCTTGCAGTCGGACACCACCGACGCGTCGGCACCGCGCGCCTCGAAGGCCGCCTGAAGACTGCCAGCCGCGCGAACCGTGATCGCCTCAACCGCCGCCGCATTGGCGGCGATGCGGCCCACGTTCTCCAGCACCTGCGGATCGTGTCGGGTTTGGGCCGCGTTGCCGTGGCTGAAGGTTCGCGCCCTGTTCGCAACCTGGTGGACGGCCTCGTTGGCCGATGCGCGAGTGATGCCCGCCAGGACGGCTACGAGGACGAGCTGGTACAGCGCCGTCTGATACGGAAAGCGGTCACTGAAGACGTACACGTGATCTGCCCGCACGGGTGCACCCGAGAACACGGCATTGCCGCTGCCGGTCAGGCGCTGGCCGAAGCCATTCCAGTCGTCAGACACGACGACGCCGTCCGAACGCGTCGAGACGAGCACCGCGACCTCGACCCCCCGGGAGTCCAGGGCCGTCGCGTCGATCCACTCCGCGAAGATGCTCCCGGTCGTGTAGAACTTGCTCCCGGAGATGGTGAGCGTGTCTCCGTCGCCGGCCAGGCGCGTGCGGGTATCGCCGAGGGCCACGTTGCCGATCTCGGTGACGGCATTGCCGACCATGTCTCCGGCGGCGAAGCGGGTGAGCCATTCATCGCGGGTCGTGCCCGCCGGCCGGCACAGCTGGTCTTCGACGAATGCGATGTGGCCGCGAAACGCCTGCGGCACATGGGGATCTGCGGCCGCCAACTCCATGAGCAATTCGAACAACTGCGGGAGCGTGGCACCGTCACCCCCGAATTCGCGGGGCACGCGCACGCCGGTGAAGCCAGCATCCTTGAGCCACTGGACCTGTTCGAACGGCAGGGTGCGGTCGAGTTCGCGTTGGAGGGATCCCTCACCGATTCTTTCGAAGATCGGACGGTACTTCGCCGCCAACGCCGCAAAGGACGGCTCCGTCGAATCGGTTGTCACTGCAACTCCTAGGTGTAGAGCGAGATCGGCTGGACGGCTCCCGTGAGGAAGTTGGCCCCGACTTCGACCTTCTTGTAGTCAACAGGATCGTGGAGGCTGTGCGTGCGGATATTGCGCCAGTACACGTCGAGGCCATTGCTCGACTTCGTCGAACTCGCCCCCGTCACCTCGAAGACCCTGCTGGCAACCTCGAGACCGACCTCGGTCGAGATCACCTTGAGCTGGGCCACCTGGATCTCGATCCGCGCTCGATCCTCGGCGGTGGTGTCGCCACCGAGAGCCACGACATCATCGAACCATCGGTTCACCCGATCGGCCAGTGCCTCGACCGCCACCGTCTTGGCGACCAACTCGCCGAACACCCGGTGCGTGATCGGATCCTGCGAGTAGCGGTCCACCCCGCTCAGAAACCAGGCGCCGGGCCGCGCAAGCGTGAGTTCCTTCGCCTGCTCGAGGGCACCCTCGGCGATCCCGAGGTAGATGTTCCCGAAGAGGAGTTGTACGCCCGGGGTCACGACTGCCGAGAACGGCTCCCCGGTGTCGGTGCCGACGATGTCGTCCGGGGTGATGATGACGTCCGTGTAGCGAACCGAACCGCTCGCCGACGCCCGCTGACCGAGGTGATCCCAATCATCGAGATGCTCGATGCCTGCCCGCTGGGTGTCGAGCGCAAACACGAGGAGCTCCCCGTCGTGGGCGCCGCCCGTCGCGATGCCGCCGGCGATGACGATGTCGGCCACGGATGCGCCAGTTGCGAACCGCTTGAGCCCGGTCATCCGGTAGTTGTCGCCGTCGGCCACGAGCTCAAGGTCGGGGCTCACCGGGTTGAAGGAGTCACTCCACATCAATCGGCCCTCGGCGCTCTTGCTGAGCCACTTGGCCTGAGCGTCGACATCGGGGCCGTAGAACACGACGCAGGCCTGATTCACGTAGTGGTAGCCGAGGATCTGGGCCACTGAAGCATCAGCCCTGGCCAGGATGCGAGTGATGAGGAAGGCCGTCTCCCAGTGCCCGCCGCTTCCACCGAACTCGGTCGGAATCAGGAAGTTCGCCAGGCCGGAGTCTCGGAGCAGCTGCATCTCCGCGAATGGACGAGTGCTCTGCTTGTCGCGCTCCAGGGCATCGACGGCGATGACGCGCGCAACGTCGTCTGCGACTGCAGCCCAGTGGCGTCGCTCCTGCTCATCGGCATTGCCCGCCCATGGGCTGCGCACATACGTGTTGCTCGTGCTCGTCATTCTTAGCTCATCCCTCCTTCGACCAATTCCGGGTAGCGTAGAGCAGTCATATGCCCGGGTGCCTTCACCAAATCCCTAATTGCGCATGGTTCGCAGCCTGGTGTTCGCAGCTCACGTGGGATCGGGCCAGATGTCAGCGTCTCGGCACGTGGCTCCTGCGCATTCGGACAGTGCCTTGAGATGGGCGCTCAATGCGGCGACCTCGTCGAGGCTCGCCTCACGGTCGAAGAGTTCGCGTGATCCGTCCTCGTATTCGACAGACAGCCACCACTGCCTGTCCGACACCAGCGATCGGGTCGAGCACCTGGCCGCCCGCGTCGACTGCGGCCGCCACGCCAACACCTGAGCGGCACGCCCGTGGCCGATAACTGCGGCCGTGATGACATCAGCCTGGAGTACCAGCTGATCCTGAGGACGTCGTCGATGCTGCTTCAGAACATCTTCGACGCAACGTTCGGCCAGGAGATGATTGAGCGCTTCCTGTACTCCTCAGAGGACGAGTTCGCCGCCCTCTGCGAGCCCTCCGAAACGCCCGCGGACGGCTGCTGCGCAGCGTGGGCGGACGTCTCCATATGACACCGCGCGCCGCCACCGCACTGGGATGGCCTCAGGGGACAGGTGGCTATGCGACGGACAGAGGGCTGGCGACGATGGCGGCGAGGGGACTCTCACCGATCGGCTCCTGAGTGAGCAGCGGAACGATCGCCACCCGACTGGCCAGCGACTCCACCACAGCGATCTGCTCTGCCTCGGCAGCAGCTCTGCGCCTGAGAAATGTCGACTCCGGCTGGGCCGCGGCCAGGGACGTGTTGACGACCCACGCCCACGGATGGATCCCGGCACGCTGGAGGTCGTCCTGAAGCACGCGCGCCTCGGTGACTGGTGTCGGCTCCGGCAGCGTCACGAGGATGACTTTGGTGAGATCCGGGTCCTGCAGCATCATCATCGGAGTCCGGAATCCGCCGTTCGATCCCATCTGCCGAACGATGTCGCGGTGGTAGGAGCCGGCGGCGTCCAGGAGCAGCAGCGTGTGGCCGGTGGGGGCGGTGTCGACGACGACGAACTCGTGCCGGGCGGCGCTGATGACGCGGGAGAACTGGCCGAAGACCGCGACCTCCTCCGTGCACGGCGAGAGCAGATCCTCATGCAGGGCGGCCCGGCCGGCGTCGTCGAGGTTCTTGCCCTTCGTCGACATGATGCGCTCGCGGTACTCGCGGGTCGCCTCGACCGGGTCGATGCGCGAGACCCGGAGGCCGTCGACAGTGCCGTGCAGTGTCTCCTCGACGTGGGCGGCGGGGTCCGTCGTGGTCAGGTGGACCTGATGGCCGCGGTGGGCCAGAGCGACGGCGATGGCTGCGGCGATCGTGGTCTTGCCGACGCCGCCCTTGCCCATGCACATCACGAGCCCATGACCGCCGCGCTCAATCTCGTCCACGAGTGTGCGGAGGCGGTGCGCGGGCACGTCGACCTCGTCCAGGGTCGTAGCCCGTTCATCCGGTTCAGAGGCGTCACCGTCGAGGAGGAGTCGCAACGCGGGCAGTCCGATCATGTTCGCGGACTTCAGCTCGATGACGTCGACCTGCATGCCGGCCAGCCCGGCGGGCATGCGTGCGAGGGCGGAGGTCTCGCGGGCACGAACTGCGGTGGCGAGGTCCTCCTCGCCCGCGGCGGCGGGCAGCACGCCGTTGACGATCAGGTGCGTGGCGTGGATCCCGGTCTGGGAGAGTTCGTCGTTCGTTCGGTCAACCTCGGCCAAGGCAGATGCCTGCGCGCGGGTGACCAGGACGAGGCGGGTGCGGGTCGGATCCTTGAGCGCCGCGACAGCGTCGGCGTAGACGGTGCGCTGCTTGTCCAGCCCCGCGAGCGGGCCGAGGCAGGACGCATCGCCCTTTCCATCGTTGAGGAAGTCCGTCCACGAGCCGGGCAGCTGGAGCAGCCGGATCGTGTGCCCGGTCGGGGCGGTGTCGAACAGCACGTGGTCGTACTGGCCAAACACGGTCTCGTCGGAAAGCAGGGCGGTGAACTCGTTGAACGAGGCCACCTCGGTCGTGCAGGACCCGGACAGCTGCTCGGTGATGGAGGCGATCTCCTTGTCCGGCAGCAGCCCGCGAACCGGCCCGATGATCCGCTCACGGTAGGCGTGGGCAGCCTGCTCCGGGTCGATTTCCAGAGCGGACAGTCTCGGTACGTCGGGGATCGACGTGATGGTGTTGCCGATGGTGACGCCGAGGACCTGTCCGACATTGGACGCCGGGTCGGTGCTGACCAGCAGTACCTGCTTGCCCTGCTCAGCGAGGGTGACGGCAGTGGCGCAGGCGACCGACGTCTTGCCGACGCCGCCCTTGCCGGTGAAGAACAGGGAGCGGGGCGGGTCCGTCAGGAATCGCATCATGGTCAGCAGCAGCTTGTTCCGCCGCAGCACGAGCCCGACTCTTCGGACACGGTCAGGGTGGTAACTCCCGCAGGAACGACCTCGGCATCGACGCCTGCGAACTTCAGCAGCTGCTCACGCGCCGGGTAGCTGCCGGTCATGACGGTGACGCCGTCGACGATCGTCAGCGGCAGGCCGTCAGAGCCGGCGACCTGGAGGAACGCGCGCACCGTGTCGTCCGTGGCGAACGCGGTCGGGTCGTTGGCGAGGTTGTGCCGCTCGATGTCGACGCCGAGTTCCTTGAGGGCGCCGAGGTCGGCGGTGAAGGTCACCAGGCTCTCGTCGACATCGGGGCCGCAGACCCCGGTGTTGCAGCACAGGGCGGGCTCGTACACACGAATGGTGGTCATAGTGTCTCCTCGGTTCAGATTGCGGTGAGTTCGGTGGCAAGAACAGTGACGCGGGCGGCAATGTCGTCTCGGATCAGGCGCATTCGCTCGGCGCCCTCGATCCCGTGGACGGACGGCTCGACGGTCTCCCACGTCTCGATGGTCCCGGCCATACCGGGGAGCGGGTCGACGACGGCTTCGGACCCGACTACGACGACCCGGTCGACGCGGGCCAGCAGTGCCGGGTCGATTGGCTTGGGGATCTGGTCGCTCATGTCTGCGCCGACCTCGGCGACGGCGGCCGCGGATTCGGCGTTGATCGCCGTGCCCGGGTGGGTGCCCGCTGAGTGAACCTCGACCGTGTCGCCGACTGCCTGGCGCATCAGGGCGGCGGCCATCTGGGATTTGCCGCCGTTCTTCACGCACACGAACAGCACGGCGGGGGTGTCACTCATACCAAGTTCCCTTCCGCTCTCGGCGCCGTGGTCAGCAGCACGCGGATGCGGGCGGCTGAGGATTCGCCGGAGCGTCATCCTTGACGGTGTAGGTCTCCCAGGGCGCGCCGTGCGGGTCGTGAACCCACGGCATTTCCTGGAGTGCAGAGCAGCAGGTGATGTCCTTCTCGTCGAAGGCTGCAAGGCCGGCATCGCGAAGACGGCTGGCCTGCGCCTCGACCCCGAACAGGGCCGAGGAGAAGGCGATCGACGCCTCCAAGTCCGAGACGTTCGGCGCCAGTTGCACACGTGACACGACAACCTCCAAGATTTACATTGACGCTTGTCGATATCTCAGTGTGCAGGGTACATTGATGCGTGTCAATCTATGAAGATTGGTCACGGCATGGCGGTCGACGTTGAACTCACGATGGCTGAAGTGTCCGCCCGCGCCTGCTGCCCTGATGGACTTGCGAGCCCCACGCCTTTGGGCCTGTCTCAACCGACGGTGTCACCATCTGAACGTGCTCAAGGAGGCAGGGCTCGCAGATCGCGAGCAGCGGGGCACCTGTCGTGTGCCCAAGGCCGACATCATGAGCACTCCGCCGGAGACGGAACTTGCTTCACCCGTGAACTGGCCAGATTCACTGAGAAAGGGCCAGAACTACTGACGTCCTACACGGGTGTAGGGAATCAGAACTTCTGGCCACCCGCCGTGAGGCGAGAATCAGTGAAGTTGGCCACGACGGCCACCATTCCGCCACGCCAATCAGTGAAGTTGGCCACCGAGGCGAGGGAGGCGCGTCACGCGGAGTGATGCGCAGCCCACTGTCGGACGAGGAGTTGGCCTCGTGGCGTGAGATGGAAGGCCTCGTCCAGCCCCCACGCGCTGACCAGAGGGCCACAGGCGCTCTCCAGACCGCGAAAGGAGATGCGAAGTGACTGAGGCGTCACGCCCGCCGCAACGGCGGCCTCGCGCAGAGTCTTTTGCCTGCTCGCTGAAGCAAGCTTCGCGATCCGTTCAGCGCCACGGAAGCTGCCCAGAGCCGGGGCAAGGGGCGCTCGCACGATTGGGTGCTGCGGAAGTCCGAGCTCCTGTTCCGCTTGCTTGAGCAGTTTCCTGCCGAGGGGTGTGACCTTGAGTGGGGCATGCTGACGATCGCCCCGTTCGAGGATTCGACCCCCAGCGGCGGTCTCGAGCTTCTTCAACTGGGTGCTGATGGCCGACTGGTGCAGTCCAATGCTCTGGGCGGCCTCGTTCAAGGATCGAAAGGCTGCGATCTGGTGGAATCGCTCCACCCGTTCTCGGGCTCCCTGCCCACGCAGGCATGCGGCAAGCAGGGGTGGCAGGTCACCGGTGGTCACCGTCGCGGAGCCATGGCTGGCGCCACCACGACCGCGCAGCGGGATTCCGTGTTCCTTGGCAATCCTTGCCAGGTTCGCGGTGCTGCAACCGACTTCGGCAGCGATGTCAGGGAGTGGCCGACCTCGGGTGACGTACTGAGTCGCCAGCCACTCCTTGTCGACGTTCCACCGACGACGTCTGCCTGGAGCGTGTAGGTCGATTTCCAGTTCGAGACACCTCTGTCTGACCGTCTTGCGATCGACGCCCAGTTCGGCGGCGGTCTGGCGGAGGGTCAGCCCGCGGACTTCGATCGCGTCGCGCACCTGGGCTTCACTCAAACGGGTACGCGCGGGCCTGCCCGGCGACGGCTCGGGCGCGAACCAACCGAGTCGGACAATCAGCTTCGCCTGCTGGATGTCTAGGCCTACATCAGCGGCGCAGTCACTGAGCGCCCTGCGGCCGGCTAATGAGCCGATCGGTACACGGCCTTCGAGTTGCTGGCGGCTCACTCCGGGCAGCACGTCGGATGGCGCACCGATGATGCTCAAGGACGGTACCCACTCGACGGGCTCGTCTTCCAGGCCCCAGGCGTCGAGCACTTCGCGCGCGTGGGCCGTCAGCGCCTGCAGGACTGCTGGAGTGAGGTTGCGCAGGAACTGGTAGTAGACGGACAGCGGGTCGGTCATCCCCGCCATCAGGGAGCTGGGTGCCTGATGGGCCATTCCGCCCGTAAGGGTCTCCCAGACGCGCAGGCGCGCGTAGCGCCACTTCCGAGCCTCGCCCGGTGCTGAGGACGTCCCTTCGCACAGGCGCACCCAATCCCTTCTGCTCAAGACGTCACGCTCAGCGGCCCAGCGCCTCCGCCTCGCGTAGTCGATTGGCGGCGGCTCGGCCTCCAAGGTCTCACTCAGCTTCGTCAAGGTGGGCAGGATCGTGTCGCCGGGGTCGTTCGCTGTGGCCTGGAGGATCGATCGAGCCGCACTGCGGGAATCAGTCGGATCATCGGACAACATCTTCATGAGTTGGGAGAGCGGAAGCGTGGATCCCCGCAGGAGCATGCAGCCGGCCGCCGCAGCGGGAAACACGGCTGCTGACTCGAGTCCAGGTGGAGCCAGGAGCAGCGCCCACTCGGGCCACAATGACGCAGGAACCTTGCCCTCGCGGGAAAGCGCGTCTGACCTCACCTCTGAAGGCCGACGTCCGCGAGTTGCAGAGGCCCACCGGATCCGGTCGAGTGGCCTCATCGAGGGATCGCGGATGACCAAGGCTCGAGAGACGAGGCCCTCGCTGATGCCCGTCCACCCAGCCGGCAGGGCCGGGGCCTTTCGTGAGACTCGCCGCGATGCGAGCTCGGTGAAGGTGCTGCCTTCAGGGTCAAGGACCGCTTCCGCCGCCTGGGCCAGGACGTCCGCGAACTTCTCGGGATGGGCTAGCGCCTCACCTGCCGATGCGCAGGTGCCGATGACTGATGACAGCACGGCGACGTCGCCCACCAGCCGAAGGAGGTCCGTCACCCGGCCAACGGCGTGAAACTCGTTCCATGACTCGGAGAGGTGCACCAGCGCCGTTGGCGCCGGGTGGGTGAACACCCCAGTCAGGTCGGCTTCGCACCGGGTGGGGGCGCGACCGATGCTCCCTGATGCTGGGTTGGCGCAATGCCGGGGGTCGTTTGGGGTGCTTTCCGTCAGGATGGGCCGACGTCGCTGCTCGGACTCGCAATCTGGGCAGTGGGTCGCCAACAGGATGCCGTGCGTGGGGCAGGCGACGACCCACGGCAGACGCCAACTGGCCATCCACCTGCCGCCGTTGGCGTCGAGGCACTCAGGGCAGAAGCGACTTGCTCGCATCGGCGCACCGAGGAAGCTGGTTCCGTGGATCCGAACCTTCGAGAGCCCCGCAGAGTACTGGCGAAGGGGCACGAATGTGCTTTCCAGTTCGGAGCAGTCGTGGCCGGTTACGTCGCTGAGCCGCTGGAGAGTGTCGGCAGAGGGACCCAACGCAAGAGTGCGCGGATCAGTGGACACCTGGCTCGTGCTTAGGCCTGCCTGCGCCAAGATGTCCGAGGTGGGGCTGTCTAGTCGGTGAGCGTAGGCAACGAGCCAGCTCTCGAACGCCTCCCCCGGCAGGGGAGGCAGTCGCATCGGGATACGGCGCGGTTCCCTCACACGGCCTCGCGGCGCGAGCTCAATCGGCCATCCCGGATTCCCGCCTCGAGTTGCCGGCGAGCGTTCTCGGAGGCCTGATCGTTGGGAACGGTGTCGAGGAGCTTGATGGTGAGCGCTTCGGCGCCCGTCTTCACGGCACGCTGGCAGCCGCGCGCAATGAGGGTCATCAAGGAAGCGAAATGGCCAGTCGAGCGGGCGTAGAGGTAGTCGGCGAGGACATCCGCAACCATGCCGGGCGACTTGTTGGCTAGAACGAGGTCCCGTTCGATGGCAAGCAGGAGGCTTCGCCAAGTCTTGCGCCCAGGCCCATCGTCGATGCTGAAGGGCGCGAGTGAGGTTCTCGTCCATCTGCGGGCGGTCTGCGCGTACTGGACTTTCGTCGGTGAGAGTCCCTCGCTGAGAAGGCCGCGCTCCGTGATTCCAACACCTACGAACAGGAAAGTGGCTGCGAACTCGTTGGCTAGCCACTTGAAGTGATTGGCGACCTCCCGGCCGTCACGCCGGTTCATGTCCAGGAAGTGCACGTCATCGACGATGATGAGCCGTGTCGCGCAGTCCAGCGCTCGCTGCGACGCTCGTGCACCGAGCACGGTGGCGTTGCCACGATCCGCTGCGGGATGGGCATAGAAGTGGCAGAGCATCGAGTTCAGACTGCGCATGGTGGTGTTGCTCGTGAGCCGCACGTAGGCGACCGGCACACGATCATCACCGGCCTCCGTGGCCGTGCCGTACATGTCGAGTTGATCCCGGTGGAACTGACCTCCGTAGTGGCAGACCAGGGTCGTCTTGCCCAGCCCCGGATACGCGTCCAGCACGGCGGCACTGCGGACGCGATCGCCGTCTTGGCGGTTGGATTGGACGATCAGGTCCAACTGGTCGATCACGTACTTGATGTCCGGCGTCAGGTACGGGCCGAGGTTGGCGTGCCACACGCTTCGGGCGTCGTCGTACAGAAGCCGGTCTCGACGGTTGAGGGCCCCCAGGTCGGTCGATGACAGGTCTCTGGGTCGGGATCGACGCGGGGACTCGAACCGTGCCTTCCACCCTTCGTACTGGGACAGGTTGTAGGTGTGTTCGGCTGTGGGGATGGTCATCAGCCGACCTCGAGAGCGTCGGAGTAGTAGTCGCCGTCCAGTTCCGATACGTCGTCGTCATCGCCTGCGGCGTCCCGTACGAGGGTCAGGGGGGACGTCTCGACCGCTTCTCCGTCCTCAGATGCAACGTCGGAATCCTGCAGCTTCAGTGCGGCGGTGCGGGCGCGACGCTGTTCGGAGATGCGCAGGGCGACGCGGCGTTCGGTGGGGTTGCTCAGTAGCCCGGCGTCCCACCGTTCGAGCAGTTCGATCAACGCCTGTCGATCGTCGGGGTGACGATTCTCGGTGGCTGCCAAGCCGCGGGCATAGCGAAGCGTCTCGACGCTGAACGGCGCAGGTATGTCGACGGCATGCTCCCAGCGGAGTATGTGCCACGTGAGGTCGTCAGGGCGCTGGAAGTAGACGCGACTGGCATCGTCGGGGTCGAAGCGAAGCGGCCACTTGCCGTTGGCGTGGCTGTACGGGCTGCTAGTTCCCCGAATCCCTTCAAGTCCTTCACCGTCGTAGCGCAGTCGGTTCACTTCGACGCCGTAGTGCTGGACGGTTCGCCAGGCCACGGGCAGGAAGTCGTAGACGAGTTCAGGCCTCCGCGGCCCGACGAGGCTCCCACCTGATGCGACCAGGACATCCCACATCTCTGCGGGAGAAAGCGTCAGGCCGGGAACGGCCGGTGTGGCGAGTCCGTCATGGGGCCGCCTGTGATACCGGTTGGCGACCCAGTCCCGGATGAGGCCTTCGAGCTCGTGGGAGAAGTAGAACGCTGTGTCTTCGATGTTCTTGCCTCGGCTGTACACGTCCGGTCCCTTGTACCCGGGTAGGGCGGCGAGGAGATCCTCACGAATGGTCCGGAACAGGCGTTCGACGGGCGCCTTGTCGGTCGAGGTGAGCACGCGGGCGGGCTGGATGCTGATGCCCAGGCGGTCACACACTCCGCGCAGGTGCTCGGACATGTACATCTTCCCGTGGTCGATGACGAGGGAGTCGACCTGTGTCCCGGGGAGGCCGGTGTCGGAAGCCTCATCGCCGTCGGGAAGAAGGACTGCATCGGGGAGGCCACCGTATGGAAGCAGCCCCATCGACGTGTGTGAGCGGGAGCCTGGGCTGAGCGTTTCGTACAGCACCAGGGCGGCATCAATCGCGTTCGCCGACACATGGGACAGACGCAGCCCGGTGATGCATCGACTGCCGAGGTCGAGTGTGACCGTCAGCTGCAGGCCCACCCAGCGGAGGGTGATCGGATCCATAGCGAACACGTCCAGGGGGCTCGTGTCGAGCAGGACGTACTGCCCGACCCGTTGCGCGCGAAGCCGACCGTAAGGGGCCTGGGGGCGGCCCGCGATGCTGCGCTTCTGCTTGGCACTCGTGCCGGAGAATGCCTGCTGGCCCTTTGTGATCTCGTGCAGGACGCGAAGCGCCGTGGGCACGCTCGGGATCTTCACATCGGATCCGTGGTCAGCCCGCACACGGGCGGTGGTTCTGTCGATGATCAGCTGCATGGTGGGCTGCGAGGCATCGTGATGCTCGGAGAGGACGATGCGCGCGGTCTCGATCCATCGCTCATCTACGCGGCCGGTCGGCGACGTCCGCCGGTTGGCATGACCGCTTATGAGTGACGAGACTCCCTTCGCGTTGTAGCCCTCGACCATGCGCCGGACGGTTCGAGGGGATAACTGCAGTTCGGCCGCCTTCGCTTCGTATCGAGCCAACACGTGGGTCCCGGGGGCGTACGCCGGTCGGGGCTCACCGGGCAGGGCAAGTTCGGGCTGGCCCTTTCGGTAGCCCGTGATGACCTCGAGGACGTGCCCTTCCCTCTCCACAATGTCCCGGTAGCTGTCGGGATTGAGAGCGCCGAACGCCGGACCTAGAGCCTCGATAGGGGCATCGTCACGATCGGCGACGCGGAATCCCGGCGATGCAAGGAGGTCGGTCACCCGGATCACGAGTGGGCCGCCTGACGTGCGAGTGAGGTGAGCCGTATTCCCCGCAAGCGAGGCAACGGACCATGTGTCGCCGTCGAAGATGACGCGCTGCCCGAGAGACAACCGGAACGAGTGCGGGGTCATGCTGCCTCCAGAACGGTGTCGGGTTCGAGTGGTCTCGTCAGGTCCATGCGGAGCATGTGCGTCCAGAGCAGGTGCAGCACGATCGGACGTGGTTGGGTGATTCCGGCATCAAGCAGTAGTCGCTCCGCCTCGACGACGCACATGCGGCCACGGAGCACCTTTCGTGCACGACCCAGTTCGGCCTCGTCGAAGAGGGAAGAGTTGCGATAGGCGGACAGGAAGGCGATGGTCGAGTGGGCTACTGGATCCTCCCCCGACCACATCTCCGTCGCGAGGCCTGCAGTGCCCAGCGCAGCGTGCGCGTCCTCAAGTGCGGTCCGCACTTTGTCATCAAGGAGCCGCGCCCGAGGCTTCACGTTGACGATGCGAATACCACCCCGGTCGGTGAGCAGGGCGAAGTCCGGGACATGACGCCTGAGGCGACCTTCGCGATCCGTGAAGGTCAGGCGGAACGGCTGCGAGCGGATGCTGCACACCGTGGGATCGAAGTCAGCCAGGACGAGGCGTCCAAGTTCAAGACGACTTTCGTACATGACGTGCCGACGGTCGGTCGCGGACCAGTACCAGCCAGGGAAATGCCGTTGTCCTCGGTGCCAGCGAAAGGTGCGAACGGGAGTGCATGCACGCAGCTGACTCGCCGCCATTGAGGAGAGCGGCAGACTGCTTCTGTCCCCATCGATGACGAGTTCGACTTCAGGCTGAATGTTGCGTGGACGCGTCATTGTCATAGCGTCTACGCTACACACGGCAAGCGCTCAAGGGAAGAGGCGGTCGACCACGGGATAGTGGGGCTATGTCAGCGACGTTCGACCACACGGGCTTCGTCGAGGCCCTCGATGAAGCCCGCCAGGAGCGCGCCATGTCGTGGCGTCAGGTGGCGGCTGAGGCCGAACTGGAGCCGTCGACACTTCAGCGGATCGTGGCGGGATCGATGCCCGACCTGCCGCGATACGCAGCACTGATCGACTGGCTCTCGGTGCCGTCAGACCGGTTCATCCGTAGGTCTCGCGGAACCATGGATGTCTACCTGGGAAGCGGTCAAGTTATTGAGATCAAGAGCCTTCCCAAGAAGCGGCTCACCGAAGGACAGCTACGTCACGTGCGTGGAGCCGTCGAGGAAATCGTGCGAGCGCTCGACGCGTAGTAGGCGGAACATCAGGGAGCTTCCGCCTTGCCCGGTTCTCCCGGCCTGTCCACGCTGAGGCAGCGTGCGACGTGTCACCACACCTAAGCCTGGTCCACTCCCTCCCGCCGCACACGCCGGGCGGAGTACATGCGCTCGTCCGCTCGCGCGATGAGCTCGTCGACGGTGACTGCCGACGGCATGCCGTGCGCGGAGCCAACGCTGATTTCACCTGGCCAGCGGTTCATGTCGATGTCACTCGCTCGGATGTGAAGTTCGATCCTCGCCGTGATCGCATCCGGGTCGGACTCGATCCCCATGCCGACCACAAGGAACTCGTCACCTCCCCATCGAGCGATTAGGTCTCCCTGGCGTCCAGCGCCCCGGATGGCATGGGCGACGCACGCGATCACCTCATCACCAAACTCGTGGCCATAGGTGTCGTTGGCGGCCTTCAGACCATCGATGTCGATGAAGGTAACGACGATGGGCTGTCCCAACCGCAGGGCCGTCGCCGTCAGCCCCGGGAGCATGGCATCCAGCCCCGTTCGGTTCAGCACTCCCGTAAGGGAATCGGTGATGGCTCGCTGCTCGGCCAAGTCTTGCGCTGCGGCGACTGCGGCCAGGGAGCGCCGGCGAAGGTAGAGCAGGACGGCGCTGACGAACATGGCCAGCAGGCAGGTGCTCGTCCACGCGATCGGTTGGCCCCACGAGTTGGCCCAAGTGGTCCCGATGGTGGCCGCTGTCATGGCTGCGCCGCCGACCAGGAACGGTCCCCACTCCAGGACGATCGGGCCCAGCGCCACGAGAATCACCGCGATGTACCCGGGGTGAGCGAGGTCGGGGGACTGCCAGAACGCGGTCAGCATCCATGCCATGACCAAGACCATTGCGGCGGCGAACAGCCAGGAGGCGGCCTGGCGCAGGAGTCGCGACCGCCGGGTGACCAGTCCTAGTAGGAACAGCAGAACGGAGGCGATCACCGCCCCTGCATACGCCTCGATCTCTACAGCGCCTGCGTCGACGAGCTCGACGACGCTGACGACCAGCAGCAGCCCGGCCACGATGAACAGGGCCGTGGGAACCTCCGCCTGCACCATTTCGCGGCGCAGGAACACTGCCATCGAGGAGCGGGTGTCCGCGTGCACGAGTCGTTGCACGGACCGGATCGATCGCTCTGATGCTTCTCCCGCAGGGTTGCGGCTAGACGTGGACGTCACCCTTGAAGGGTAGGACGGCGATCCTGAGGATGGGCCGACGAGCCGATCCGCGGTGGCCAGGCAGGAGCAAGCCTGAGAGCCCCCATCTGCTCTCAAGGAACTCTCAGGATCCGGTCCCTACCGTTCCGGACATGGCTGACATCGCGATTCACACCTCTGCACTGTCGAAGTCGTACGGCGACCATGTCGCGCTGCGGAACCTCGACCTGACGATCGGGACGGGGGAGATCTTCGGTCTGCTGGGTCACAACGGCGCCGGCAAGACGACGACAGTGAACATCCTGACCACGCTGCTCGCCCCGACGACGGGCGAGATCCATGTGGCGGGCGTCAATGTCGCCGTCGACCCGAACCGGGTCCGGCGAATGATCGGTTACCTTCCCGAGAACGTCCAGTTCTACGACAACCTCTCGACGTTGGAGAACCTGCGGTTCTTCGGGCGGCTGTCGGGCTTGTCTAGGCCCGACGCCCGCATCCAGGACGTGCTGGAGTACTTGGACTTCACCGGCCATGACCACGAGCGGGTCGGATCGTTCAGCAAGGGGATGCGCCAACGGGTGGGCATCGCACAGGCCATCCTGCACGAGCCGTCGGTGCTGTTCCTCGACGAGCCCACGTCAGGGCTGGACCCGGAGGGCGTGCGCCAGCTGCGGGACGTCATCGTCGCGCTGAATCGCGACCTGGGCATGACGATCTTCATGAACACGCACCTGCTGTCCGAGGTGACGAAGACCTGCACCAGCATCGGCATTCTGCGTCAGGGGGAACTGGCCTACCAGGCGTCACTGGAGGCCACCCTCGAGGCGTTCCCCGGCGAGGACTCCCTGGAGGAGATCTACCTCAACATCCGCTCGGCGTCCGCGTCATGACCGCGGTCCTCACGATGGCGCGACAGGAACTCGTGGCCCTGCGCCGCGAGAGGCTTCCCCTGGTGCTGCTGATCGTCTTCATTGTGATGGTGTCGGTCTCCAGCCTCATCGGCTGGCTGACGAACAGCACCGTCAGCAGCGTGTGGGAGAAGACCACTCAAGCCGGGCTGACGACTGCGCCGAATCCGTTCACGGACGTGTCCGCGCTCTACTACGCCCGCAACACGGTCATCTACCTCGTGCTCATCGGCGCGCTGATGGCGATCGTCGTCGGTGTCACGTCGACGATGCGCGACCGTAAGGCCCGCACCATCGATCTCGTGCTGAGCCGGCCGATCGGCATCCCCGCGTACCTGCTGGGCAAGCTCGCCGGTATCGGGGCGTGGCTGGCGATGATCCTGGCCGCCGTGGCCATCATCAGCTGGACGAGTATCTCGCTCATCACCAACGGGCCGCTGCCCCTGGGCGACACGGCTCGACTCCTCGGCTTCTACGTCGTCGCCTGGGTCCTGCTGCTCGCGTTCGTGACCCTGGGCATGGCCAGCGGGATCTACAGCTCCCGGGAGACAACGGCCCTGCTGGTCCCGATCAGCATCTGGAGCATCGTCGCGTTCGTCCTGCCGCAGATCGGCACCTCCGCGAACCCGGTCTCCCTGCTCAACCCGGTCCCGTCCGTCGCCGTTCCCGGCGGGGCCTTCGACACTCTCAACACCGTACTGC